>Ga0256833_1002953_pt1 | contig 11759 bp, 9 predicted proteins | sample 356284metaG_FD_190535 | JGI IMG/M metagenome (GOLD analysis project Ga0256833, IMG submission 190535) | Hydrothermal vent microbial communities from Mid Atlantic Ridge, Atlantic Ocean - 356-284 | ecosystem: Environmental > Aquatic > Marine > Hydrothermal vents | place: Atlantic Ocean: Mid...
CCCAGACTATCCATCACCCGCTGCCACAGAGGCTGAGTCGCCAGATCCGCCACATCCAGAATGCCCGCATACAGGCCGTCATCCAGATCGCTGGTGTTCCAGGCCAGCTCGTCGGCGATATTGGCCAATTGGCACTCCAGCGTGCCCGCCAGCTCCGGCTCATAGCCTTCGGCGTTGATGACATCATAGTCGGTGTCATGCTTGACCAGCCCCTCACGCACTTCATAACTCAGGTTCAGGCCCGGAAAATCGGGGTAGCGCCGCTCAAGTTTCTCCACAATGCGCATGGTCTGACGCTGATGATCGAAACCGCCATGGCCCTGCATGAGATGGTTGAGAATATGCTCCCCGGTGTGTCCAAACGGAGGATGGCCCAGATCGTGCGCCAGACAGACGGCCTCGGTCAGCTCCTCGTTGGCTCCCAGCGCACGGGCCAGGGTGCGTCCGAGCTGCGCCACTTCCATGGTGTGCGTCAGCCGGTTGCGATAATGATCCCCCTCATGATAAACGAACACCTGGGTTTTATAGGCCAGACGCCGAAAAGCGGTGGTGTGCACAATGCGATCCCGATCCTTTTGATACACGGTGCGATAATCAGCCTCTTCATCTTCATACACCCGTCCCCGGGTATCGGCGCTTTTCATGCCCCAGGGAGCCAGAAAATTCCGTTCCCGTTCTTCGAGAGATGCTCGTGAAATCATGTCCGCCTCCAGCTTCAACGGGTGAACCTACTCGGTAAGATAATCTCGTAATTTACGGCTGCGCTGGGGATGGCGCAGTTTGCGTAGAGCTTTGGCTTCGATCTGGCGGATGCGCTCGCGGGTGACGCCGAATTCGTTCCCCACCTCCTCCAGGGTGCGATTGCGGCCATCGACAAGCCCGAAACGCATCTCCAACACCTTGCGCTCGCGTTCGTTCAGTTCCTCCAGAATCTCCTCCACCTGCTCGCGCAAGAGTTGTTGCGTGGCAGCGTTCGCCGGTTCCGGCGCGCTCTCATCCTTGATGAAGTCGCCCAAAAAGCTGTTCTCCTCATTGCCCACCGGCGTCTCCAAAGACATCGGCTCCTGAGCCATGCGGATGATATTGCGCACCTTGGCCGTGGCCCGGCGCAGCGCCCGCTTCTGGGTGGCGTTCAGGGGCTTGCCTTCGGCCAGGGCTTTGCGGATGGCCTCGCGCTCCTCCTCCGGCTCGATGAAATCCATCTCCACCGCCACCTCTTCGGGCGTGGGATCGCGCCCCAGTTTCTGCGTGAGATCGCGCTGCGTGCGCATCACCCGGTTGATGCTCTCGACCATGTGCACGGGGATGCGGATGGTGCGGGCCTGATCGGCGATGGCCCGCATGATGGCCTGACGAATCCACCAGGTGGCGTAAGTGCTGAACTTGAAACCGCGGGTGTGATCGAATTTCTGCACCGCCCGCAGCAAGCCCAAATTCCCCTCCTGGATCAAATCCAGCAGGCTCATGCCGCGGCCCACATAGCGCTTGGCCACGCTCACCACCAGACGCAGATTGCTCTGCACCAGCTCTCGCTCCGCCTTTTTGCCATCGAAGAGCAGCGCTTCGATCCGCTGGCGCTCTTCATCGGGCAGCGTCGCCAGATACGCCTCGGGCGATACATCCGCCTCTTTGGCGCGCTCGGTCAGCTCGGCGCGGGCCTCCTGCCCGGCGCGGATACGCTTGGCGATAGACACCTCCTGCTCCTGCGTCAGCAACGGATGCCGACCGATCTCCTGCAAGTATTGGCGAATCGGATCGCTGACGCCGCCGGTGTCCTCCAGGATTTTGGTGACGGGCATCTTGTATTCAGCCTCGACCTCAGCCTCCAGAGTTTCGTCACGATCGATGGCCGGTAAAACCAGATCACTCTCCTCCTCCACGGGCAGCTCTAACACGGGGATATCGGGCGCAGCCTCCGGATCAACGACATCTTCGACCAGTTCCAGCGGCAAAATCGCATCAGCCACATCTAAAATGACGCCGTCATCATCCGCAGACGCCAGAACCGGCGCATCGGTCAGGACGCGTTCATCTTCGCTATTTTCAGTTGGGGAAGATCTACGAAAAGACGTCGAACTCATAGGGGAGAGGGCAAACTCTTTGCAAGAAAACTGGCGGGCAGAAAATGATGGCTCTGTTTCGCCGCCTTCGGGAGGTGGACGCCTGGATTCTGGCTTCGCCGAGAGGTTTTCGTCCCCCCTCGAAAATGAATGAACGCCACGAAATCCAGTTGAGCCAGGACTATTTTGTCGCGTAAACTGTGCGATGGTTGCTGACCCATCGCGCCGCCTGAGAATAATGGACCATGGCGATTTCCAGATTTCTGCGTTCGATCAACAATTTCTGAAAACGCTCTGAAAGGCTGCGCAACTCATCAGAATCAGAAGTTTCGGCCATCGAAATCTCCAACTGACGCTGCGTCTCGCGGTTGCGGTCCAATCTCAAGCGGATAAGGTTGGTGACAACATCTCTCTGTAGGTGATGAAACTGGATGTGCTTTGGTTTCTCTGCTTCGAAATGACGGGCGTAATCCCACAAGAACAAAAAATGTTCATAAATGTGAGAATCCTGATCCGCCATGTGACTGGCAAAATCGCCATCAGGGCTTTCAAAGCGGAAATCATCCAGCAATTCAAAGATCGTGCGGTTGATGAAATGGTTGAAATCTTCGACATACAGCGGTTCGATTTCCAGTTGGGCCAGTTCGTCATCCAGCCAGGGCAGCAGGGACTCGTGATGAAGAAGGATCAGGCCCAACACATGCTCCTCGGGGCCGATGACGGGGGGCGGCGTCCGGGATACGGGCGGCGACGTCGGATCGGGCCCGACGGGAGGCGTTTCGCTCAGCGGCTCGTCCGTCCACAGGGGCGGCTCTTCATCGCTACTCAGCGGCGCTTCAGGAGGCGGTTCATCCGGCCCGGATGGCGGGGCGGGGGCGACGTCGGGCGGGGGCTGAACCGGCGCTCGCTTGCGGGGGGGGCGCTGGCGGCGCTGGTTGCGCTCGAATTGCCTGAGCGCCTCCTCGACATCGCTCTCCCGGGCCCTGACCAGGCCCGCAACTTTGCCGATGTAATGACGGCGCTGGATGGGGTCGCCGATCTTGCTGAGGGTGGGCAGAATCTCCTGCACAAACTGCGACTTGCCCGCAACTGTGGTGAGATCGAGGCGCCGGGCTGTTTGCCGGAGTGTATAGTCTACCACGGGAACAGCGTTCTCGATAAGCGCCCGCCACTGCTCCGGGTCCTGACGCAGCACGTCATCGGGGTCCATTCCCTCGGGCATGATGGCGACGCCCACATCGGCCATCATCCTTTTCTCTGTGCGGAAGCCGCGAGAGGTGGGGGTGAGAACGCCGCGGGCCGAGAGCGTCTCCTGCACCATCTGCACGCCGCGCCAGGTGGCCCGCGCCCCGGCCGCGTCCGCGTCCAGCGCAAAGACGAAGTTACGGGAATAGCGGCTGAGGATTTTGATCTGCTGCGGGGTGATGGAGGTGCCCATGGCCGCCACCACGTTCCTGAATCCATGCTGATGAGCGCTGATCACATCCATGTAGCCCTCCACCAGCACCACCTGATCTTTGGCCCGGATAGCCCGTTTTGCCATATCCAGGGCAAAGATCACCTGGCTTTTATCGAAAATGGGCGTCTGCGGCGAATTGAGATATTTGGGCTCGCCTTCGCCCAGAATGCGGCCGCCAAAAGCAATCACCCGGCCCTGGGCGTCGCGAATGGGGATGATCAGGCGGTTGCGGAAGCGATCGTAAGCGCCGCCCGCATCCCGCTGGATGGCCAGCCCGGCCTTGATGATCTCCTCCAACGAGAAGCCCTTGCCCTTGAGCCAGGCGATGAGATGCTCCCAACCATCTCGGGCGTAGCCCAACTGGAAATTCTCGATGGTTTCCTGGCTGATCTGACGCCGTTCCAGGTACTCGCGGGCGCGTTGCCCTTCCTGGCTGGCCAGAAGCTGGCTCTGAAACCAGGATGTGGCCTGGGCGTGGAGCTCGCGCAGACGCTGGAGCGCGTCCCGCACCTCGGGCCGGGGCTCAGCCAGTTGCACGCCCGCCTCTTTGGCCAGCATCCGTAGCACATCCGCAAAAGGAAGGTTCTCTCGCTTTTCGACAAAGGTGAAGATATCGCCGCCCGCGCCGCAGCCAAAGCACTTCCAGGTGCCGGTTTGCGGAAAGACATGGAACGAGGGCGTCTTCTCGGAATGAAAGGGGCACAGGCCCTTGTAGCTGGCGCCCGATTTTTTCAGAGGCACATAACGCCCGACTACTGTCACCACATCCAGCCTGTCTTTGATTTCCTGGATAACAGAATTATGGGACATGATTCGAGGAGGATGCAAATGGGAAGGATATCACACCTCTATTTTACACCATCCCCGGCGATTCGGGTACATCGTGACGACAGGGGACGCGTTTCAAAATGCGTCAGGTTCCCCCTTCTCGCCTCATTTGTGCTATTATCACATCATTCATTTTGGAGGAAGGATTTTGTCTCTGGTCAAAGCGCACGATCCTGTTTTACTCATCAGCGAAGAAGGCAAACGTTATCTTGTTTTCGTCCAGCCCGATGACGCCTGGTACACCAATCGCGGGCGGCTGCCCTACAACGACATCATCGATCAGCCTTATGGGCGGGTGGTGGAAAGTCACCTGGGCCAGAAGTTTCTGATCCTGCGCCCCACCACCTCCGATCTCATCCAATATCTCAAGCGGGCCACGCAGATCGTCTATCCCAAAGACGCGGCCCGGCTGGTGATGGAGCTGGATTTGCGGGATGGCAAACGGATCATCGAGGCGGGCACGGGCAGCGGCGGCCTCACCCTGGCCTTCGCCCGGGCCGTGGCTCCTTCCGGGCATGTCTACAGCTACGAAGTGCGGCCCGAGCATCAGCGCGTAGCCCGCCGCAATCTCGAAAAACTGAAGCTGCTGCCCTATGTCGATCTCATCTTGCGAGATGCGGCCGAGGGTTTTGATCAGACGGACGTGGACGCGGTTTTTCTGGACGCCCGCGCAGCGGCCCGTTACATCCCCCAGGCCGAAGCCGCGCTGACCGAGAGCGGCATCTTTGCCGCGTTGCAACCCACCGTGGGACAGGTCAGCGATGTGCTGCGGGCGCTGGAGGCGGGGAATTTCGTAGAAATCCGGGTGGAGGAGATCTTCATCCGACCCTGGAAGCCCGTGCCCGACCGTTTGCGTCCCGCCGACCGCATGATCGCGCACACCGGCTATCTCATCTTCGCCCGCAAAATCGACGCCCGCTACCGCCGTTTCTGGATGGACAAGCGGGATCGCAAGCGGGCGGTGCAATTTGGCGGCAAATCCAAAAATATCCCTCCCCTCAAAGGCGGCGTTTGATCATGACGAAAATCGATATGCCGGGCGGCTTCTTCAGCTACCGCGGCAGCATTCACAACCACAGCACTTACAGCGACGGCACAGGCAGTTTCGAGGAAGTGGTGCAGGCCGCAGCCGACGCCGGCCTGGATTACTTCATCCTCACCGACCACAACCAGTTGGTGGATCAATCGTTGCAGGGCTGGCGCTCGGGCGTGCTCACCCTCATCGACATCGAAGTCAACGACATGGCGCTGATCCCCGAGCGCAATCATCTGCTGACGCTGGATGTGAATGAGGACATGACGCCCTTCGCTCCTGATCCGCAAGGGCTCATCGACGCCGTGCGGGAGCGGGGCGGGCTCGCGTTTCTGGCCCATCCCATCGATCTGCCGGGCCCCATCATCAAAGACATCTACCCCTGGACCGAATGGGATATCGAGGGTTTCACCGGCGTGGAGCTATGGAATTTCATGTCGGAGTTCCGGGTGCACGCCACCAGCAAGCCCGTAGCCCTGATCATGGCCTATTTCCCGCAATGGTTCACCACCGGGCCCTATCCCGAGATGCTGGCCAAATGGGATGAGCTGTTGCAGCAGCATCCCACCGCGGCCATCGGCGGGCCCGACGCCCACGCCCAGATTTACAACATCGGCCCCATCAAACGCCGCTTTTTGCCATACGCTTATTGTTTTCGGGCCGTGAATACCCACATCATCACGCCCGAGCCCTTCTCGCACGACTTCGCGCACGACCAGCGGCTGGTGTATGAGGCGCTGGGCGCGGCCCGGGCCTGGATCGGCTACGATCTGCTGCATCCCACCGAGGGCTTCAGTTACATCGGTGAGACCGAAAAGCGCGTGGCGCAGATGGGCGAGAGCGTCGCCCTGGCCGATAAGCCGACGCTGAGAATCGAAACGCCCGCCCCGGCCCACATCAAGCTCATCCGGGCGGGATCGGGCGTGGCGGCTGAATCCAAAGGACGCACTCTTTCCTTCCAGCCTGCTCAACCGGGCGCGTATCGGGTGGAGGTGTGGAAGAAATGGTGGTTCAAACCGCGCGGATGGATTTTCTCCAATCCGATTTATATCCGATAAGCGCCCGTTATCGCCTGCATCGCCGACTTTCTAAACTTTCACCAACCTCCCATTCATCTTAAATTCATTTTCCCCTGCTATACTATCAGTGTAAAGAAGCAGGGCGCAAGAAAAAGCCCTAAGGAATGCGGTGGTTCCTCCTTTCAAGCTCCTTTCCTCCTCTCTCTGAGACCCCGGCCAACCCCTCTGGCCGGGGTCTTTTGTTTGGGGTTAACATGATCTATATCAGCGTCGGCAAGTTGGGGAGATGCTATAATAATGGTCACTTATGCTTATGTCTTGGAAAATGAATAACAGTGAGAAAGCGCTCATTGATGCACCAGAGAGAAGAAGCCTCCGGGCGAGGCCTATTTTTCGCGCCCCGATTTTGACAATGCTCGACAAGCCAATGCTATAATGCTTACATTTGGCGGCGCTTTTCAAGTCCATCTTCGGCAGTCATTTTTTATTTCTTCCAGTCCAATTCCACATTCATTCCAAGTTGTTTCCCAAAGAGAGGCACTATGCAAAACTCCGATGTAATTACCCATGATGTTATCGTTGTTGGGGCCGGTCTGGCAGGGACCTGGGCAGCGATGACCGCTGCGGAAAATGGCGTCAAGGATGTCGCAGTGTTATCCAAGATCCATCCTTTGCGCTCCCACAGCGGCGCGGCTCAGGGAGGCATTGCCGCGGTTCTCAATAATGTGCGCCCGGTAGCAGGCACAGGCCCGCGCGGCCCGCTGGAGCAAATCCCGCCGGGCGACGATCCCGTCGATAGTTTTGATCTTCACATGTTCGACACCATCAAGGGCTCGGACTGGCTGGGCGATCAGGACGCCATCGAAATTATGGTCAAAGACGCCCCCGACGTGGTGATCCAGTATGAGCACATGGGGTGTGTGTTCAGCCGCACCAAAGATGGCCGCATCAATCAGCGCCGGTTTGGCGGCCACAGCGCTCCCCGCGCCAATTTCTCGGCTGACCGCACAGGCCACGTGCTCCTGCACACCATCCATGAGCAGGCCTTATTCCATAATGTCCATTTTTACGCCGAATGGTATGTGATGGACCTGATTATCGAAGAGAATATCGTGCGCGGCGTCGTGGCCATCAATGTGCTCACCGGCGATATCAAGATGCTGCGGGCCAAAGCGGTGATGTTCGGCACCGGCGGTTATGGTCAGGCCTACAAGGTCACCTCCAACGCCTACGCCAACACCGGCGACGGCGTGGCCCTGGCCTACAATGCCGGCGCGCCGCTAATGGACATGGAATTCGTGCAGTTCCATCCCACGGGCCTTTATCGCCACGGCTTTTTGATGACGGAAGCCTGCCGCGGCGAGGGCGGTTATCTCATCAACAAACTGGGCGAGCGCTTTATGGAAAAATATGCGCCCGACAAGATGGAGCTGGCTCCCCGCGACCTGGTCAGCCGCTCCGAGCAGATCGAGATCAACGAGGGCCGCGGCGTCATGGAAGACGGCCAGGGCATTTTCCTGGATATGCGCCATCTGGGCAGGGAGAAAATCCTGGAACGCCTGCCCGAGGTGCGAGACCTGGCCATCGCCTTCGCCCATGTCGATCCCATCGAAGAGCCGGTGCCCATTCAACCCACGGCCCATTACAGCATGGGCGGCATCCCCACCACAGTGGATGGCGAAGTGCTGGCCAACGCCAATGGCGATCTCATCACCGGCTTTTACGCTGCGGGCGAAGTCTCCTGCGTCAGCGTGCACGGGGCCAACCGCCTGGGCACCAACAGCCTGCTGGAAGCCTCGGTCTTTGGCCGTCGCGCCGGGCGGGCCATCGCCGAATTCATCAAGGGCGGCGCCAAATTGCATCCCGTCCCCGGCGATCCCGCCGAAAAGAACCGCAAAATGGTGCAGCAACTCTTCGATAATGACGGTTCGGAACTGGTGGAAGACATCGTCCAGGACCTAAAAATGACGATGACCAACAAAGTTGGCATTTTCCGGGACGAAGAGGGACTCAAATCGGCCCTGGATGACATTCACAAATTGCAGGAGCGTTTCAAGAATATCCGCGTCATGGATAAAAGCAAACGCTTCAACACCAATCTTTCGATGACGCTGGAAGCCAGTCATCTCCTCACCTTCAGCGAACTCATCGCTGCCGGCGCCCTGAACCGCCAGGAGAGCCGGGGAGCTCATTCCCGCACCGATTTTCCCAAGCGGGATGACGAAAATTGGCTGAAACACACCATGGCCCACAAAGACGAAGATGGTCGGCCCAAGTTCAGCTACAAAGACGTCACCCTCTACTGGGATCGCTTCCCGCCGCAAGAACGCAAGTATTAATATGAAATGTCAACCGTAACGGGCGGGGGGATTCCATCGTCCTCACGCCTTACGGCTTCATTATCGAGGAGTCATGAAAACATGTCCAACAACGATACTCAACGCACCGTAACCGTCAGAATCCAGCGCTTTAATCCTGATGTCGACAAAAAGCCGCACATGCAAGACTATCAGGTGAAAATGTGGCCGGGCATGACGATTTTGGATGCGCTGCACGAGATTAAGACCCACCAGGATGGCTCGGTCACCTATCGCCGCTCCTGCCGCCACGGCATCTGCGGCAGTTGCGCCATGCACATCAACGGGCGCAACACGCTGGCCTGCAAGACGCCCATCATCAACGAAGTCAAGAAAAACAACACCGTCACCATCGGCCCGCTGCCCTACCTGCCCGTCATCAAAGACATGGTGGTGGATCGCACCAGCTTCTGGGAGCAATATCTGCGGGTGAAGCCGTGGTTGATTCCCCCGGACGACATCCCCGAGAGAGAATTCCGCATGAGTCAGGAAGAGGTGGATGCGCTGCATGACGCCGAAGCCTGCATCATGTGCGGCGCCTGCTATTCCTCCTGTGCGGTCATTGGCCTGAACAAAAAATATCTCGGGCCCCACGCTCTGCTGAAAGCCTTCCTGCGGGTGCTGGATCCCCGGGACACGGCTCCGGGCGAACGCCTGGAAATCGTGAGTCAGGCCGACGGCGTGGCCCGCTGCCACACCATCTTCAACTGCATCGACGCCTGTCCCAAAGGCCTCAATCCCACCCAAGCCATTGAGACGCTGCGCAAGCTGGCCCAGAAACGCCAGAAGTATGAAGAAGCCAAGGCCGAACGGCAAAAGCATCTCAATGAACCGATCCCGTCCTAAGATGACCTGCTCAGGAACCCGGCTGAATCGGATGCAAACAAGCCTTCTTCCGGTAGCAAAGCCGGAGCCCTGGTTCCAAATAAGGAGAATTTGATCACATGTACACATCCACAGGTTTCATCAGTTGGCTGCTTCGTCGCATCTCCGGCCTGGCGCTGGTGCTGTATCTTTTCATGCATTTATGGGTGATTGGCGCGGCCAACAGCGGCGTCCAGGTGTTCAACGACCGCCTCAACGCGGTGCAGACGCCGCTCTTCAAGCTGTTCGAGGTCGCATTGCTGGCCGCCGTGGTCTATCACGCCCTCGATGGCATTCGGCTGTTGCTCATCCATTATTTCGACCTGACCGAGTACCGTAAAAGTCTCTTTTGGGCCGTCATTATCCTGTCCGCCATTATCACCATCGTCGGCGGCGGAGCCATTCTGGTTATCGCATTCACTGGCGGATGACAACAAGAAGCAGTAGCCGCATCATTGACGCCTCATTCCTCAACTTCGATTCTAACCGGATTTTATCTGGAGGCAACTAATGCTCACATTCAAATTACAGCGCTGGAGCGCCATCGCCCTTCTGGTTTTTCTGACTATCCACATGATCTTCATGCACTACGTGCCGCCCTTCCACATCAGCTTCGATGTCGTCCAGGCCCGTTTGAGCACCCCCACCTGGAAGATCATCGACATTCTGTTCTTGTTCTCGGTGCTGGTTCACGCCATGGCGGGCTCCTACCAGGTCATCACCGACTTCGAGAGCGCTTTCAATTATCGCAAAGCGCTCGCCTGGGCGTCTGTCATTATTGTCATCCTCGCTTTTGTCTACGGCGCCAAAACCATCTGGGCTTTCCAACTCTAATTTTCGCCCAAACGCTATCAGCCATCAATCATTTGATGACAAACGGCCAATCTCCGCGCGGAGGTTGGCCGTTTGCGTCCTACAAGAAGACGTTTGAGCGGTGATTATCCATACTGGACACTGGCGTTTTTTGCTTTGAACGCAATTTCACTCGGATTGTTACTGATAATCTCTTCCCGGGAGACGAAAATGGAGGAATGTAGACGAAAAGTGACGATTCTTTTTCGTCAATCTTCGTCCTTTGGTCTATTTTCGTCAGATCATTGGATATGATGCGTACGAATCCAGGCGCAATTTCATTTTCGCCAGACTCCAGCCCCATAGCTTGATGACAGGGTCCGCTTGCCACTGTTCCACCAGACTTTCAAGGTCTGCGAGACCTTGAAAGTCTTTTGACGACGCCCCCCAATTTTAGTCCGCACCCCCTCTCTCATCAATCCATTGACACGGTTTTGGGCCTGTGCTATAGTGTGGGCGACGGGCCGTTACTGACGAGCATTCGTCTTCAATCCATATTCATAACACCCCTTGGCGTCATTATCGTTGCGCGTTATCATTGATTTATGATAAAGAGCTTCGCAGACAAAGAAACTGAAAAACTGTTCAGACGTCAGCCATCACGCAAACTTCCTGAGGATATCCAACGCGCTGCACGCCGGAAACTGGAAATTATTGACGGGGCGGATGTCTTACAGGATTTGCGAGTTCCTCCGGGCAATCGGCTTGAGAAACTGTCCGGAGCCAGAAAAGGACAACACAGTATCCGGATCAATGAACAGTGGCGTATTTGTTTCGTCTGGCGAAGTGGCGACGCATACGATGTTGCGATAGTAGATTATCATAAAGGTTAAAAAATGAGTGACGACAAATTACTTCCCCCCATCCATCCCGGAGAAATCCTGCTTGAGGAATTCTTGAAGCCAATGGGAATTAGTCAATATCGTTTGGCGAAAGACATCAGCGTGCCTCCGCGCCGTATCAATGAAATTGTGCATGGTAAACGTTCAATTTCACCAGATACAGCCCTGAGGCTATCGCGCTACTTTGGCCTATCAGAGCGGTTCTGGATAAACCTCCAGGCCCGCTATGATCTTGAAGTTGAGAAAGACAAGCTGAAAAACAGGCTGAGAAAAGAAGTTCACGTTTACGTCCCTGTACAGTAAAGAGCAGATTATTTTTTGCTCCATCGGAAAAAATTGGCCCAACCGTGCGTGCAGCGGATAGCGGCTTCGCCGCTCACTAAAGCGGCGCGGTTTTGCTAACAGTGGTAGCGGTTTGTGCAGAGTTTTTTTCTATTACACCGCC
>Ga0256833_1002954_pt1 | contig 11758 bp, 10 predicted proteins | sample 356284metaG_FD_190535 | JGI IMG/M metagenome (GOLD analysis project Ga0256833, IMG submission 190535) | Hydrothermal vent microbial communities from Mid Atlantic Ridge, Atlantic Ocean - 356-284 | ecosystem: Environmental > Aquatic > Marine > Hydrothermal vents | place: Atlantic Ocean: Mid...
CGATCGCGCCTGCCCGCATAACGGACTATAGCGAACAGACGCGCTTGCGCAAATATGACGCGGCTGTAAGCAGTTACAGGTTTGAGGTAATGAAAACGCATAGTTATTTGCCCTGTGAGGAGTTACGGTCGATCTTCATACGTTGTTGGGGTTGTAACCCGAACAGCCCTGCCGGATAAAAAAAAACAGGCGCCCATGGTGATGGGCGAACCATTCGTATCTTAATATTTATTTTCGTGTTTTTTGTGGCAGAAAGTAAACTCGAAATTCAAATATCGAAATCCGAAACAAATTCCAAGTAAGCGTCATATTTATTGGTTCCACCACGCCCATGGCGTGGTGAACCGTAATCAGCGTATCACGCTGCATCCGTCTCAAAAATTTCCTGATAAACAGGTAAGGATTTTTTCCCTGACAGTCGCTATAAATGAAGGCTTGATGAAATAGAATCACCATGCACTACAAAGGCGCGGAGCGCCGGGAAAAACGTTCACCGCAGAGCGGTGGAACGAGAATAAAGAAAACGCACGATTTTTGATTAAAAAGAGAAAAAAATCCCGGAAAGTGCAATAGTTATCAACACCTGAATTCAGATAACAATCACAGAGATGAAATGCGGCCGGAACGTAGACCGAACACACCACCTTTTCGTTCTGAAAAAGAGGGATTCCCACCCCGAACACCTCGACCGCCTCTACTTGAGTTTATCTTCATCCGGATGTCATCGCTGCCCTTGTCGGCATCCGCAAACAGTGCCGTGGGGGCGGCCGTACCGCCCTGTGCCTCTGCAATCAGTGCGGAAAATCGATTGCAATCCTTAAAATAACTTTTGCGTTTCAACCATTTCGGCCAACTGTTTTGCTGTTGACAGCGATAAAAATTCGGCATGTTGACAAAAAGTGTTGTCATGGCCTCCTTAATGGCCCGTTTAATATTAAACCGACCGCAGATACCGGCGTCAAGGCTTTGCCGAACATCATGAAAAAGTTGCCGGTACCCCCCGCCTTTCAAATCACGTTGCAACAGATCGAGTTGCCGTTCCATCCAGGGGTACAAGAGGAGCGCCAGCAACATATAATCGGGCAGGTGGATGGATTTTTTCCGGCCGCTTTGATGCAAGCGGTCGATCACGGCAAGAATAGCCAGTAATTCGGCAGTAACATCCTCGTCCGCAGGCTGATCATAGAAGGGAAAGATGGAGAAGAAGACCCGACTTTTCAGACAGAGCTCACCCCAGGGCCGACTGTATCCTGAAACCAAATCCTTTAAAATTTCATCACGGATACGCGATGGGGGGCAGAGATTAAGCTTGTCGCGATGGGCAACAATGGCGCGAAAGCTGGCCTTATCAATAGTAAAACCAGTGCGGGCCGCATGACGGACAGCACGCAGAATACGAACGGGATCACGGGTAATACGGACATCGGGGTCGCCGACGATACGCACAATTCCATTATTTAAATCATCCACGCCACCGACATAGTCAATAATCGTATTGTTTTCTATCTCAAAAAACAGGGAATTGATTGTCAGGTCACGACGAAAAGCATCCTCTTCCAAGGTGCCGAAGGTATTGTTTGCCGGCAACACCTGGGTGTCTTCCAGGCCATACTCACTCTGGGAGCGGAGGGTGGAAACCTCTATAATTTTATTTCCCCGGAAAAAGACCTGGACTAAACGAAATCGACGGCCAATGGTCCGGCTGTTACGAAACAGTCTTCGGAGCTGACCCGGCCGGGCATTGGTGGAGATATCAAAATCTTTCGGCTTCCTGCCAAGATAGAGATCTCGGACACCGCCGCCGACGAGATATCCTGAAAATCCTGCATCGCGGAGACGATAGAGAACTTTCAAGGCCTCTCTGTCCAGATCGCCGGGGCGTATGGGATGATCGTCCTCGGTAAAAACGGTCGCCTTAATCTCAGGTGTCACCTGCCTTCCCTGCTCGTAATCGAGTAAATGACCGGGCACCATCACACCTTCTCCGCCTTCATCGGCCATAGCATATCTACAGCCCCAACCAGTTCCACCCGGCAGACATCATTCATCTTCCTTATAAACGGATTCCGCCTGGCTGACAAAACGGTCAAAAATCTCCCGCACAGGGAGAATTTCGTCCATCTTCCAGGTATTGGCCCCGGAAAATACCAGACCGTTTTCCACATCGCCGGTACAGGAGGCGGTTAACCGATCATTAATGCAATATTTATACGAGCATTTCTTAAGACACTTAAACTTGCATTTGGGAGCCGAAACATCCTCGCCTCGTTCCATCTGCTCGATAAAATGGGTTTTAATGGCCCTTCCCGGCATACCGACAGGGGATTGCACAAGGATGATATCCTCTTTTTTGGCCTTTAAATAGGTTTCTTTAAATTCTTGCGAAACAGAACATTCCTCACTCAAGACAAAACGTGAGGCGATCTGAATGCCGTCAGCCCCAAATTTATCCATAATCTCAGCCATTTCAAAACCATTGGTGATTCCACCTGCAGCAATAAGCGGTACCTTGGAAACAACCTTACGGATGGCTGGAAAAATATCCCGCAACAACTTATCCGTACCCAGATGACCACCGGCCTCCGCCGCTTCAACGATAATGGCGGCGGCGCCTAATTTTTCAGCAAGACGGGCAAAAGAGGGAGAGGAAACTATTGAGACGATCGGAATATTGTGTTTTTTGCCGATTTTAAAAATATCCCTGGAAAAACCGGCACCGGTAATAATCATGTCTGCCCCGGCTTCAATCGAGCCCATGACAAGCTCGTAAAAATCCTTCATTGCATACATTATATTAACGGCAATGATTCCATCCGTGGCTTTTTTCGCTTTGCGGATATCCTCCTTCAGTTCGGGAACGGGTATACCCGACCCCCCTATGGTACCGATGCCGCCACATTCAGCGACAGGAACGGCAAGAGTTGATGTCGACACCCGCACCGACATTCCTCCCTGGATAAGAGGTATGCGGGCAACAAAGGAACCGATTTTAAGTTCTGGAAGCTTCATGCATTTCACTTTAGGCAACGGGAAAACGGACTGACTGATAATGCCCTGCCCCGATGTGTTTGTCAATAACGGACAACTATATTTCAACAGCCAAAAACATAAAAAAAGTTATTATACCATATAAATTCCACATCGGCTTGACTTTTCACCTATTTTCCGGGTAAATTTATATTTTTTTTATTGTGGAATGACGGCGGGCATGCAAAAATTAAATCTTTGCCCCAAATCCATAAACAGCAAGGAGAAATAACAGTGAAAATCAAAGCCGTTAACGGCTTTAAAGATATTCTGCCGGAGGATGCTCTTCGCAGGCAGCTGATCGAACAGACCGCCCGTGATATCTTCGCCCGCTTCGGTATGCGGGAAATCCGAACTCCCATCCTGGAGAAAACAGAACTCTTCGCCCGTTCGATCGGCGAGGCGACGGATATCGTCGAAAAGGAGATGTATACCTTTGCCGACAAGGGCATCACCATGCGGCCGGAGGCCACCGCTTCCATCCTGCGGGCCTTTATTGAACATGGGATGCATGTCCGGCAGCCTGTCCAGCGTCTCTATACCATCGGCCCCATGTTCCGGCACGAGCGCCCGCAAAAGGGCAGACTGCGGCAGTTTCACCAGATGGACGTGGAGGTGATAGGAGCTACCGAGCCACAGGTGGACGCCGAGTTAATGGCCATGGGCCAGTTGCTGCTGGATACCCTCGACATTGACGTCAGCCTGGAAATCAACTCCCTGGGATGCCCTGTCTGCCGTCCGGAATTTCGCAAAAAACTGATCAGCTACCTTGAGCAACAACGGCAGTCTCTTTGCTCAGACTGCCGTCGGCGTCTGCAGCTCAATCCGCTCCGGGTGCTGGATTGTAAAAACAAAACCTGCAGAGAGCTGGTCAAGGACGCGCCATCAATCCTGGAGGCACTCTGTCCTGACTGTGATGATCATTTTACAGCCGTCAAACATGCCCTGGATTCTCTGGGGGTAGCGTACAGGGAAAATCGTTTCATGGTGCGCGGGCTTGACTATTATACCCGAACCACCTTTGAATTTATCACGGATGCGCTCGGCGCCCAGGCGGCTGTCGGTGCCGGCGGCCGCTACGATGGACTTCTCAAAGAATTAGACGGCCCGGATCTTCCTGGTATCGGCTTTGCCCTGGGTGTGGAACGACTGGCGCTTCTCATGGAGCAGCACCAGGGAAACTCTCCGTTCCTTCAGGTCAACGACCTCTTTGTTGCGGCCTTAGGGGCGGCAGCAACAACATACGCATCCAGACTGGTACATCTTTGCCGAAAAAACGGCCTTAAAGCGGCAATGGACTACAGCGGCCGCAGCCTCAAGGCCCAGATGAAGCAGGCGGGACGAGTCAACAGTCGTTTCACCCTGATTTTAGGCGACGAAGAACTCTCCCGCAAAGAAGCCGTATTACGCAACATGAAGAGCCGGGAACAGACCACATTTTCCCTGCAATCATCCATGAAGGAACAGGCTGAGCAGATCACCGCCCTTCTGGAAGACAACGACAACTGACACCGGCAGAAGATTCTCCTGTCGACAACTTGCACAGACAACTCATCTTCCCTTCCCGGGACGACTATTATTTGGAGCAGACCAACAATGGATGCACTCGGCACACTTCAGCGTACACATAACTGCAATGAATTAGGCAAAGATCAACTTGGTGAAGAGGTTACCCTCATGGGCTGGGTACTCAGACGTCGCGACCATGGCGGGGTCATCTTTATAGATCTCCGTGACCGCTGGGGAATAACCCAGGTTGTCTTTAATCCCGAGATCAACAAAGACATTCACCTGAAGGCGCACAGGCTGCGCAGCGAATGGGTCCTTGCAGTTCGCGGCCGGGTCGAGGCCCGGCCAGACGACATGGCCAACCCCAAACTCGCCACCGGCGACATAGAAATCCTGGTCAGCGAACTGCGCATCTTAAATACCAGTGCAACCCCCCCTTTTCCACTGGACGAAGACGTCGACATTTCAGACAACCTTCGTCTGCAATACCGCTATATCGACCTGCGTCGTCCCGAAATGGCAGCCAAACTCATCATGCGGCACAAGGCGGTTCAGGCGGTCCGTACCTATTTAAGCGATAATAACTTTCTGGAAATCGAGACACCGGTACTCACCCGCTCCACCCCGGAAGGGGCGCGGGATTATCTGGTGCCCAGCCGGGTCAATCCCGGTCGTTTTTATGCCCTTCCCCAGTCACCGCAACTCTTTAAACAGATGTTGATGATCTCAGGAATGGACCGATATTTTCAGGTGGTGAAATGCTTTCGTGATGAAGACCTGCGAGCCGACCGGCAGCCGGAATTCACCCAGATCGACATGGAGCTCAGCTTTGTCCACGAGGAAGAGATTATCACGATAACCGAGGGAATGATCAAGGCCCTGTTCGCCGCCACCCGCGGCATTGAGCTTGCCCCGCCCTTTGCCCGCATGACCTATGATGAAGCCATGCGCAGGTTCGGCACAGACCGGCCCGACACCAGATTCGGCCTGGAACTGATCGACCTTACCGAGGATCTGCGCGGTTGCGGATTCAAGGTCTTTAACTCAATCATTGAAAAAGGCGGGGTCGTCAAGGCGATCAATGCCAGGGGCTGTGCGACTTTTTCCCGCAAGGACCTGGACGATCTCACTGAATATGCGGGCAGGTTCGGCGCTCGCGGCATGGCCTGGATAAAGATTAAAGAGGATGAGTGGCAATCGCCGATCACCAAATTTTTCAGCAAAGATGAGCTGGATGCCATGGGCAAGGCCCTGGATGCCCAACCGGGCGATCTGATCCTTTTCGGCGCCGATAACCTGAATATCGTCCAACAGGTCCTGGCCGAGCTGCGCCTTGAACTGGCCCGGCGGCTTAATCTTGTTGACGGTGATACTTTTAATTTTCTCTGGATCACCGACTTTCCACTGCTGGAATATGACCATGACCGGAAACGGCACACCGCCGTTCATCACCCGTTTACCGCCCCCAACGATGACCAGCTTGAGCTGCTGACAACGGATCCGGGTAAGGTGACAAGCCGGGCCTATGACCTGGTATTAAACGGCAACGAAATAGGCGGCGGCTCCATCCGCATCCACAGAAGAGATATTCAGGAAAAAGTCTTGCAGGCACTGGGAATCGAACACGAAGAGGCAGAAGAAAAATTCGGTTTTCTCCTGCGCGCCCTGGAACTCGGCGCCCCGCCCCATGGTGGTATCGCCTTTGGCGTCGACCGGCTGATGATGCTCCTCACCGGCTCCGACTCCATCCGCGACGTCATTGCCTTCCCCAAGACCCAGAAGGCAACCTGTCCGTTAACCGATGCCCCGGCGCCGGTTTCCAGAAAACAGCTGACCGAACTCTCTCTGCGGCCGGACTGGAAGGAAAGATAAAGAGGTAACCGACGATCAAGCGATCAAACGATCAAACGATCAAGCGTTTAAGTGTTCAAGCGTTTAAGCGTTTGATCGCTTAAACGTTTCTCCCTCATTCTACAACCCGGTATCCCTTACCCTCTATCGCCGCCCTGATAACCTCTATGGGTGCATTTCCTTCATAGGCGATCTCGCCCTTATCCAGCTCAACCGCTACATTTCTGATGCCGTCAATTTCTTCCATGACTTTTCTGGCAGTTGCCGCACAGTGCGGGCATTTCATTCCTTGAACTTTTATAGTTGCCATAATTTTTCCTCCGGCACTTCCCCGACAGAAATGCATCTCATATTTATCCTTGGATTTTTTTGATAATGGCGGTTGTTGAACACTGATGCTCAAAACATACCCGCTCTACCCTGCCACCGGCCGCTTTCACTTCAACGGCCCCCACTATTTTATCTTCCGGCCAGTCAGCGCCCTTGACCAGGACATCCGGCATAAGGGTGGTAATCAACCGCTGCGGCGTGTCCTCATCAAAAAGAACAACAAAGTCCACACAGCCCAGGGCGGCAAGCACTCTTTGCCGGTCCTGCTCGCTGTTGACCGGACGGCCATCACCCTTGAGCGCCCTGACCGAACGATCCGAATTGACGCCGACAATTAAATAATCAGCCGTACGCCGGGCATGTTCAAGATAACTGACGTGACCGCTGTGCAGGAGATCAAAACAACCATTGGTAAAGGCTATCCGGCTACCCTGTCGGCGAATTTTTCGTATTTTCCCGGCAACTTCTTCCAGGGAGCAAACTTTATCAACAGCAGGCCGTGACCAGGGCCGTTCGCCGACACTGCAAAAACGACGGCGCAAAGCATCAAACTCGCCGGCATCAACAGGTGAAAACAACAACTCCTCATCGCGGCCGGCTTCACCGAGAATACGGCCATCCGGGGCAATAATCATCGAGTGACCGGCCAGGGTCTCCTGTCCGGCTTGTCCGCAACCGTTACAGGCCGCCACAAATACCTGATTCTCTATGGCCCTGGCCCTGAGCAGTATCCGCCAGTGCTCGACCCTGCTGTCCGGCCATTGGGCGGATACAATCAACAACCGGGCGCCGGCGGCGGCATGGCTGCGGGCAATATCGGCAAAGCGGAGGTCATAACACACCAGCGGACCAAGATCACCCTGTGAGGTAGTAATAATACCAAATCGCTCACCGGCCGAGATTACTTTATCTTCCTGCCAGAAGGTAAAAAGATGCTGCTTACGATACTTACCGACAACACCGGTGGCGGTCACCACGAACAGAGTATTATACGGCTTTAAGGAAAGCTCGCCGACCTCCGGCTCTGTTTCCGGCATGGAACCGGCAAACGTCACATCAAAATCCGCTGCTGTTTCTACAAGTTTTTCCAGGATATCCGGAGTAACCGCTGCTGCCGCCCGAAGATTTTCACCGGTAAAACCGCTTGACCATAGTTCCGGCAGGACAACCAGCGTATCCTTTGGTAACCTGCCATCGGCAAGTAAGCGGCGAACGGTCGCCAGATTGGCGGACGGGTCGTTCCCCGATATGTGAAACTGGAGAGCGGCCACCTGCGCAAATAATTTTTCCGGCATTATTTTTTCTCCAGGGCCCCGGCAGCCAACCGATCAATCCTTATCTCCCGAAAATTACCCTCGTGATACCAGGAAAAGGACGAGCTGTCTGTTGACAGACCCAACAGGGTTTCCCGTGGCAGATAGACACCGATTCTGACACATATTTTTAGAGCAAGGCCCCGTACCACATGATCTCCGGAGGCCAGATAGGGGAACAGGTCATCAGCCACCCCTTTCTCCTGCAACAGAGCGATACGCCGGTCACAAAGCCTTTCCAGTCCCCAGAGTACTCCTCTCTGCAGGCCTTCATGCTCAAGAAAGTTGCCGTCCTGTTCCAGCTCAGGGCCATCCGGACGAATATAAGAGACAAGCATGTGAACATATTCACGGGCCAGTCCTTCATGGCAGTGCATGATCTCGGCCATGGACTCGGGCGCCCCCCAGCCAATGCCGCCCGATTCGTCATTTAAACTCCAGAGCAGCCGGCGCATGATGATGCGGGCCTCCTCCATATCCTGATCGGCAAGCCGGGCAACCGTGACCCCCATGGCACTTATCGCGTGCCAGCGGATCGGTTCATCGCTTCTGCAGATAGACGAAAACAAGACATTGACGACACTTTTTGCAGGATATTGCCTTAAAGCGGACAAAATCCGATCAAGATTCGGACCGGTCAGCAGACCAGTAATCTCTTTTTTCAGTGAACGTGTTCCCATGGGTACCATGACGCAGCAGGCGAACTCTGCCTGGCAGGCAGCGGATTCAGATTACATCCTCTTTGTCAGTCACCGGACGCCGGCAGGGTAAAAGCACGTTTACTGAGTTCAGCGTCAAGTAAAAAAAGACCGGATGAATTATCCTTGATCAGTTCCAGCTTGTCGACAATCTCACCGACGGATGCCTCCTCCTCGACCTGCTCGGTGACAAACCATTGCAGGAAAATTCTGGTGGCATGATCTTTTTCCTGTTCGGCAAGATCAACCAGATCGTTGATCAGTACCGTTACCATCTGCTCATGTTTAAGAATATGTCTAAATGCCGCTAAAGGGCCCTTCCAACTGGTTTCCGGTTTATCAATCAACTCAAGTGTTACCCGTCCTCCCCGCTCATTGACAAAATCGTAAAATTTCATTCCATGCAGGAGTTCTTCCTGCACCTGGCCCCGCATCCAGGTGGCAAAGCCACCAAGACTTATGGATTGAAAATAGGATTCCATGGACAGATACAGGTAGGCCGAATACATCTCGGCATTGATCTGCTGGTTAAGGGCTTTCTGCATTTTCTTTTTCAACATGGGCGACTCCGTTGCTGTAAAATTATTGGTGATAATATGTATATAGTATTTTATTTCAGACAATTACACCGTTTTTCGTGGTCTGAATCAGAAAAATAGACCTGACCGGGACTGTTTACCGGAAAACATATGCTATCCATTATAATCATCGGTTATGTAATTTCCATCCCCTGCTTAAAAAATGTTGTTTTTTCCTGAAAAACCTGCTTATTTTCGAGGTTATTCTCGTTAGATTATTCTTCCCCACGGAATCCATTATGCAAGAGACTGTCTTAATTACCGGAGCAACGGCTGGTTTTGGCCTGGCCTGCAGTGAACGTTTTGCCCATGAGGGTCGGCAACTTGTCATCGCCGGCAGGCGTGGCAAACGATTAGCAGAGTTTAAGGCCGCCCATCCGGAAGTTCCCGTCCACACCATGACCCTTGATGTCCGCGACCGGGCACAGGTGGAGAAAGGCATTGCCGAGCTCCCCGAGCGGTTCAGCAATATCGACATCCTGGTTAATAATGCCGGCCTGGCCCTTGGTCTTTCCGGTGCCCAGGACGCCGACATGGATGACTGGGAGACCATGGTCGATACAAATATTAAAGGACTCCTGTACTTGACCAGGGCCGTTCTGCCCGGCATGGTCAAACGCAACCGGGGCCATATCATAAACCTTGGCTCCGTTGCCGGTAACTATCCATACCCAGGTGCTAACGTTTACGGCGCCAGCAAGGCATTTGTCAAACAATTTTCAAAAAACCTGCTCACCGATCTTGTCACAACGAAAATCCGGGTCACTAATATAGAACCCGGACTTGCCGAAAGTGAGTTTTCCATTGTCCGCTTCCACGGCGACAAAGAAAAAGCCGACCAGGTCTACCAGGGAACCGATCCCCTGACACCCGATGATATAGCCGAAATCGTTTATTGGGTGTGCAGTGTGCCGCCGCATGTCAATATCAACTGTGTTGAGGTCATGCCGGTTTGTCAGAGTTGCGGGCCGTTTCTCATTCACAGGGACGAAGAATGAATCTGCCGCACTATCTTTTATACTGAAAATTACTTTAAACAAACGCATGCGACGTGTCGTTATCACAGGAATGGGCCTGATATCACCGCTGGGCAACTCCCTGAAAGAAGCACTCTCCTCCTTACAGGAAGGCCGCTCCGGTATTCGCTTCCAACCCGAGTATCGTGAGCTCGGACTCCGATCCCAGGTTGGAGCCTTTGTCGATCTCCAGCCAAAAGATCATATCGACAAAAAAATCCTCCGTTTCATGGGCAAAGCAGCAGCCTATGCCTACCTTGCCATGGGTCAGGCCATTGACGATGCCGGTTTGCCGGCAGAGCTGGTTTCTCATCCACGCACAGGCCTAATCATAGGTTCAGGCGGCACTTCTGCTGAAAATGTCGTACTGACGGCGGATGTCATGCGCAACAGGGGATTAAAGCGACTCAGCCCGTTCATGGTTCCGCGGACCATGTCCAGCACGGTTTCCGCCTGTCTGAGCTCGCCCTACAAGATTCAGGGCACCTGTTATGCCATCTCGTCGGCCTGTGCCACCGGCTCCCATTGCATAGGCTCCGCCATGGAGCAGATTCAGCTTGGAAAACAGGACATCATCTTTGCCGGCGGCTCCGATGAGGAGCATTGGACCCAGACCTCAATGTTTGACGCCATGGGTGCCCTGTCAACCAGATACAACGATCGGCCGCAGGCCGCCTCAAGACCCTATGATATCGACAGGGACGGCTTTGTGGTCGCCAACGGCGCCGGCGTAGTCGTCGTTGAAGAGCTGGAACATGCGCGAAAGCGGGGGGCCGAGATCTATGGAGAACTCGTCGGTTACGGAGCCACAGCCGATGGCTATGAGATGGTTGCCCCCTCCGGTGAGGGAGCTGAACGATGTATGAAACTTGCCCTGCAGAACATTAGAGACTCAATTGATTATATCAATGCCCACGGTACGTCGACGCCCATCGGCGACATGGTGGAACTACGTGCAATCGGCAATACTTTTGGTACCGACATCCCCGCTATCAGCTCCACAAAATCCCTTTCCGGACATTCATTGGGGGCGGCAGGCGTACACGAAGCTATTTATTCCCTACTGATGCTTAAACATAATTTCATTGCCGGCACCGCAAACATCGACAAGCTGGACCCGGAGGCCCGCGAAATGAATATTGTCCGCACTGCCCGTGAGGCGCAATTACAGGTGGTCATGTCCAACAGTTACGGCTTCGGCGGCACGAACGGCTGCCTGATTTTTAAAAAAATATAACCTCCTGAATTGAGCTCAATTCAGGCATAAAAAACAGGGCTACTCTTCTTTCTCCTGCTCATCAAGACGCCTGATCCCCTCCATGATCAAGCCCATGAAGCCACCGATTACGTCCAGCTTCTTTGCCTCCTCGGAGATACCCGAGGTATAGGTAAAGCGACCGGATCGCTTGGCCAGCAGTGAAAATACCGCATCCTTG
>Ga0256833_1002955_pt1 | contig 11758 bp, 10 predicted proteins | sample 356284metaG_FD_190535 | JGI IMG/M metagenome (GOLD analysis project Ga0256833, IMG submission 190535) | Hydrothermal vent microbial communities from Mid Atlantic Ridge, Atlantic Ocean - 356-284 | ecosystem: Environmental > Aquatic > Marine > Hydrothermal vents | place: Atlantic Ocean: Mid...
GTCATTATTGCCGAGGGGTTGCAGGTGAGCATCGGGGACACGGTGACCATTGAGTCTCAGGTCAACGGCGATGAAACTATGGGGATGGTGACGGAGCTTGACGGTTCAAAGTTCTTTGTAACACCGTTTAGTTTTATTGAAGGTTTTCGTACCGGAGACAAGGTCTATCTCAATCACGGCGGTATGAGCATACCGGTGGGCGAGGGGCTGTTGGGTCGGGTGGTCGATCCGTTTATGAACCCCATTGACGGCAAAGGACCCATTCACTCTTTTCAGCGTGACCCGATTTTAAAAACCCCCATTGAGGCAATGAAGCGGGGAATGATCGATGAGGTATTTTCCGTCGGGGTGAAAAGCATTGACGGTCTGCTGACTTGCGGAAACGGCCAAAAGTTGGGTATTTTTGCAGGCAGCGGTGTTGGAAAGTCTACATTAATGGGCATGATTGTACGCGGTTCGGAAGCTCCGGTTAAAGTGGTTGCTCTGATTGGTGAACGGGGTCGCGAGGTTCCGGAGTTTATTGAGAAAAACCTCGGTGGAAATTTGGAGAATACGGTTATTGTCGTAGCGACCAGTGATGATTCGCCTTTAATGCGTAAATACGGTGCCTTCTCGGCAATGAGCGTGGCGGAGTATTTTAAAGATCGCCATCAGGATGTACTGTTTATTATGGACTCTATTACCCGTTTTGCCATGGCGCAACGTGAAATTGGTTTGGCGTTGGGAGAACCGCCCACTTCTAAAGGGTACCCGCCCTCATCGCTTACTCTGCTGCCGCAACTGATGGAGCGTGCGGGTAAAGAAGAGGGTAAAGGTTCGATTACCGCTTTTTTTACGGTTTTGGTTGAAGGGGATGACATGAGCGACCCTATTGCCGACCAGTCACGCTCTATTTTAGACGGACATATCGTACTGTCGCGAGAGCTGACCGATTTCGGTATTTACCCGCCTATCCATATTTTAAACTCCGCGTCTCGGGTAATGAACGATATTATCACGCCCGAACATTTTGAGGCGGCACGGAAATTTCGCAAGCTCTATACTCTACTGAAAGAGAATGAGATGCTCATACGCATTGGAGCATACACCAAAGGAACCGATCCGGACCTTGATGAAGCCATTGAAAAGAGAGCAAAGATGGAACGCTATCTCTCTCAGGGGGCAATGTATCAGCTGACGTTTAAAGAGTGTTCCGAAAATCTTATTGAGATTATGAGCTAAATAAGACAAAAATTCTCCTTTTTGTTAAACTTCTGTTATTATAATAATGCTTTAAGCATAACATAACATCTTATGAACTATGATGTCAGTAGTAGAAAGAGACAAAAATTGTCTGCTATTAAAAACGTATAAATATAATTTTTAAGAGGAATACAATGCAAGTTTATATGGATAACAACGCAACAACCATGACCGATCCGAAAGTGGTCGAGGCGATGTTGCCGTTTTTCAGTGAGCGCTACGGGAACCCGAACTCACTGCACAAATTCGGAACATCGACGCATCTGCCGCTCTCCAAAGCGATTGATCAGGTCTATCAGGGCATTAACGCCGCGGAGCAGGATGACATTGTTTTTACGTCATGTGCTACCGAGGCAAATAACTGGGTACTGCAGTCTATCTGGATTGACAAGATGCTCAACAGTGATAAAAATCACATTGTTACGACCGAGGTGGAGCATCCCTCCATCTTGTCTACATGTAAATTTTTAGAAGACCAGGGTATGAAAGTGACCTACCTTCCGGTGAATGAACAGGGTATTGTCGAAGCACATACGGTGCGCAGCTTTATTACCGACAAAACGGCACTGGTCTCTATTATGTGGGCGAACAACGAAACGGGTATGATCTTTCCGATTCAAGAGATCGGCGAAATCTGTAAAGAGAAAGGGGTGCTGTTCCACAGTGACGGTGTGCAGGCAGTCGGAAAAATTCCGGTTGACATGCAGGCGGTACATGTCGATTTTATGTCCATGTCGGCACATAAATTTCACGGTCCCAAAGGAGTCGGTGCCCTCTATATTAGAGATTCGCAAAAACTGACGCCGCTGTTTCACGGCGGTGAACAGATGGGAGGTCGGCGTTCGGGAACACTTAACGTTCCCGGAATTATCGGCATGGGCAAAGCGATGGAACTGGCAACAGAAAATATTGAAGCGACCATGGCGCTGATTCGGTCCAAACGTGACCGCCTCGAAGATGCTCTCTTGGAGATGCTCGATGATGTCATGGTTGTGGGTGATCGCAACAACCGTACACCCAATACCATTTTAATTTCAGTGCGCGGCGTGGAAGGCGAGGGGATGTTGTGGGATCTCAACAATGCCCTTATCGGTGCATCAACGGGAAGTGCCTGTGCGAGTGAAGATCTTGAAGCCAATACCGTTATGCTGGCTATCGGTGCGGACAATGAACTTGCCCATACGGGAATTCGTCTGAGCCTGAGTCGTTTTACGACGGACGAAGAGGTCGATTATGTGATTGAAGCCTTTACCGCTGCGGTCAAGCGATTGCGTGCCATTTCGAGTTCGTATGCCAAAGTAGGGCCGAGTCCGGGCGGTGAAGCACAGGCGTGCGATCTGCTCTATCACCATGAAAACGATGTTAAAGTAATACACTAAAAGGAGTCAGAGATGGCAAAAGATAATTTATTAGGCGGCTCACTATGGGACGCATATTCCAATAAAGTTACGACACTAATGAACAACCCCCAACATCAAGGGGAGATTAGCGAAGAAGAGGCTGCCGCACACGGCAACAAACTCATTGTTGCCGATTTCGGAGCGGAGAGCTGCGGCGATGCGGTACGTCTGTATTGGGAGATTAACCCCGAGACGGATGTGATTGAAAATGCCAAGTTTAAAAGTTTCGGTTGCGGTACGGCGATTGCCAGTTCGGATGTTATGACCGAATTATGTCTGGGTAAGACTGTTGACGAAGCGGTAAAAATTACCAATATCGATGTAGAAAAAGCACTGCGTGACGATCCGGATACGCCGGCGGTACCGCCGCAAAAAATGCACTGTTCGGTGATGGCGTATGATGTTATTAAAAAAGCGGCAGGCCTTTACAAAGGTGTTGATGCCGAGAGTTTTGAAGAGGACATTATTGTCTGTGAATGTGCGCGTGTCAGTTTGAGCACCCTTCAAGAGGTGATTCGTCTTAACGACCTGAAAACCGTTGAAGAGATTACCGACTACACCAAAGCGGGCGGGTTTTGTAAGAGCTGTATTAAGCCCGGCGGTCATGAAGAGCGGGAGTATTATCTGGTAGATATTTTAGCCGATACCCGCCGACAGATGGACGAGGAGAAGATGGCAGCAGCAGCCGATGCCGGTGCGGTGGGTGATTTTGAACATATGACACTGGTGCAGCAGATTAAAGCAATTGACGCCGTCATTGACGAGAGTGTACGACAGTTTTTAGTGATGGACGGCGGCAACATGGAGGTTATCGACATTAAGAGCAGTGATGAATATATCGATGTCTATATTCGCTATCTGGGTGCGTGTAACGGGTGTGCGAGTTCAACAACCGGAACGCTGTATGCCATTGAGTCGACACTCAAAGAGAAGCTCTCTCAAAAAATTCGCGTACTGCCTATTTGACAATTTAAAGATTGTTATCGAACCACGTTGCCACTTCGCTGCGAATCGTATGGCGCAGTTGAATACCGGCGACAAAGTCGCTGTGTTGCGCTTTGTTAAGCAAGGTGACCAGAGCATTGCGACGCTTGGAGAGAAACGGGTGATCAATCTGACGCGGATCTCCCATAACAACAAGTCGCGTCTCATTGCCCATGCGGGTACCGATGAGCTTCATGGTAGCATTGGTCATATTCTGCGCTTCATCGATAATGACAAACTTTCGTGAGATGGTTGTGCCGCGCATGTGGGCAATATCCATCACTTCAATATGGTGCTTCACCATAAAAAGCTCGGTGGCATTTTCACGTTTAACGGAGTTGGTAGTTCCGGTATATTCAATTTGAGAATCGATGGACTGTCGGGTCTGATGCTCAATAGTAAAATTAATGGCGGCATAGAGCGGATACATAAAATAGCCCAGTTTTTGCTCTTCGTCACCCTTGCGAAAGCCAAGTTCGGCTTGTTGATCGTTGGATGTAACGGTATTTCTGGCATAGACAATACCATCGACAATACCGTCGTTGTAGAGCTCTAAACCTGCTTGAAGCGCAATGAGTGTTTTGCCCGATCCGGTAGCTCCGGCAACAACGGTAATGTAGTTTTGCGGATGGGTAAGCATAGTAAAGTAGAATTTCTGCTCCAGATTGATGGGACGTACGAGCATCTCATTGAAATGCTCTCCGAAACGTTTGTCAAAATCACACCACTCCAGACGTTTGTTCAGGCTGAGCGCATACTTTTGAATGCCTGTCTCATAAATCTCACTGCTGGGACTCCGTGCCTCTTGAATAAAGGTGAGTTGTTCAAAGTTGGTATAGGAGTGCAGATCGGTTTCGGGCAGGTCACTGTAGTAGAGGAGATGGGAAAAATCGATACGCTCAGGGTGTGCAACACTGGCATTGCGGATACTTTGGGCTTCAATGCCCTGAATGTGGGCGGCAATCTTAAAGGCAATATCGTTAGTGAGCAGTATGAGTCCATATTCATGAGCTATTTCGGCAATTTTGGCATCGTTAAGCCCCTTGAGCTCATGAAACGAAGCGGCTATTTTGTACGGTTCTCTGTAGATAATGTAGAGATCAATCGGAGCGGTTGCATCACTGTATAGTGATCTGTCAAATGTCAGTGCAAGTTTGTAATACCTGTCATCAGCATTGGCATGATGCCTCAGGCAAGAGGGCAGTGCCGATGTTTCAACGGGTGTTCCCGAGGCATCGTCGGCGAGTCTGAAAAATTCACGTGCTCGAAAACCGGCTTCGGAACGCATGTCGTCTTTTTTGCTATTGAGTTCAGCCAAAACAACATTCGTGATAACAACACTGTTTTGATTGTGTTGACTGATGGTAAGAATGTTAGCGGGATTATCAAGAATAACCGAGGTGTCAAGCAGGTAACAGTTTGATCGAGAGTGCATTGCAAAAACCTTTTTCGGGTTGAATTCTGCTGTAAAAGCATTATAGAGGTAGTTAGCTTAAGAATATCAGCGATACTATTGCGTTACAATAACCGGTTAGTAATTTCCAAGGAGAACCCATTTGAAGTTTGCCCTGTCGTTCATGATGCTCTGCTCGCTGTTATTTGCGGAAGATACTGTTGTTTGCGAAATACTCGGAACGCAGAGTAAACGCATCCAATGTACCTTTTTTACGCAGAGTGTCTCATTTGATCGCAATATTACCTTCTGTTGGGAATCACCCGATGTCGCTTATGACTACCGGGAGCGTGACTTTACCATGGAAGCTCACCATCGTTCGGTGTATGATTATCGGTACTATTACGGCAGAGCCTCGGGTCTTTGGGATATTTATGTAAAAGATGCCGCCGGAGATGTTTTGGCGCATACTACGTTTGAACTTCACAGTGACGACGAGATGCCGCTTAAATAAATTGGAAAAGATCCGGTTGGTTTAAAGAGATACGGCTATAATCACACTTATGAATACATTGACATGGCGCGCTCTTTTTGAAGCGGCAAAACAGCATAAAAAACGTATCTTTTTAGGTCAGTTGGTCGCGCTGGTTGCTGTGCTCCTTTCGTTGCCGATTCCTTTGTTGTTTCCACTGCTGATTGACGAAGTACTGCTTGATAAACCCGCTACCTTGGTCGGAATGATGGACGCGCTGTTTGCACCGCATGAGGCGTACATGTATATTGTCATTATTTTTGTGATGACACTTTTTTTTCGGTTGATGTTTTTTGTTTTTAATGCTTTGGGATCGCGTATCTTTACCACCGTCTCCAAAGAGCTGGTCTATCAGATACGGATTAAATTGCTACGTCATCTCGAAGATGTCTCCATCGCCGAATACGAGTCGCTCGGCGGCGGCGGTATCAGCTCTAAACTGGTGACGGATATTAATACCGTCGATACGTTTCTTGGGGTCAGTATCGGACGTTTTTTTGTGTCGGTGCTCTCGCTCATCGGTATTGCGGTTATTTTATTTGCGATTGACCCGCAGCTTGCCGCGATTATTTTAATTTTAAACCCGATTGTTGTGACCGTTACGGTAATGCTCGGCAAACGCATTGCCAAACTCAAGCGAGCCGAAAACGAGAATATTGAGCGTTTTCAAAACAGTCTCTCGGAAACTCTGGATCTGTTTATTGAGGTGCGAACCAATAATCAGGAGAAGCGCTATATTAACAAGATGATTGCCAATGCCAAATCGATTCGCAATGCATCGACGGCATTTGGTTGGAAAAGTGAAGCCGCGGCGCATCTCTCTTCGTTCATTTTTTTAAGCGGTTTTGAGATCTTTCGTGCCGTCGCCATGGTGATGGTGCTCTTTTCCGATCTGAGTATCGGGCAGATGTTTGCCGTTATCGGCTATTTATGGTTTATGGTAACACCGCTGCAAGAGCTTTTAAATATTATTTTTACCTTTACGAACGCCAGTACGGCACTCAATCGTCTAAATGCACTGCTTGCTCTGGAGAAAGAGCCGCGGTATGCGCACCGAAAGAATCCTTTCAAAGAGCATGCTACCAATACCATAACGCTTAAACACATCTATTTCTCTTACGGAGACAAAGAGATTTTACACGATGTCAGTTTGCGTATTCCCGCAGGGAAAAAAGTAGCACTTCTGGGAGCCAGCGGTAGCGGTAAAACAACGTTGGCACATATTATTTTAGGGTTGTATGCCATTAAAAAAGGGGATGTGCTTGTTGACGGCATCAGTGTGAAAGAGATCGGATTGGATGTGATGCGTGAGAACATTGCACTGGTGTTGCAGCAACCTAAAATGTTTAACGACACGTTGCGTCACAATCTCACCCTTGGCCGGCAGGTAAGCGATGAGAAACTGTATGAGGCACTGCATGTTGTTCAGCTTGATGGAGTTATGAAGAAGCTTACCCACGGACTTGAGACACAAATTGGCAAAGACGGTATTCGCCTCAGTGGAGGGGAACGACAGCGTGCTGCCATTGCGCGCATGCTTATTACCGATCCCAATGTGATTATTTTAGACGAATCGACATCGGCATTGGACGTGGTGACCGAAGCCAATTTGTTTCGCTCTTTACAGGAGCATCTCGAAGAAAAAAGTATGCTTATTATTACGCATCGTCTAAAAACCGTTGAGAATGCCGACTATATCTATATTTTACACGAGGGGCGCATTGTCGAAGAGGGAACGCCCCAAGAGTTGCTGGCACAAGAGGGACATTACAGTAGTTATTTCGATGAGATTATTGAGTAGTACTTACCATTTGTAGTGTTGGCGTAAAATATCGTAGTAGTTGGTAATGCGCCGGACATAGTCGACCGGTTCTTGACCGCGGGCATAGCCGTATTTGAGATCTTTGAAATAGGTACGCTCTGAGAGGAGCGGCAGGATCTTTTTCATGTTTACCCATAAGTAGGGATCGTAACCGAGTTTTTTGCCTAAAAGAATGGCATCGTAAATATGCCCACGACCCACGTTGTAGCCGGCGAGTGCAAACTTGATGCGTTCTGACATGCCTTTAACCCGTTTGGGAGCGTGTCGAATCTGTTTGGCAATATAGCGTGCACCGCCGTTAATGCTTTGATTGGCATCGAGACGATCGGCAATACCCATCTGTAATGCTGTGGGGTGGGTCAGCATCATCATGCCGCGAACACCGGTCGGACTGGTGGCATTAGGGTTCCAGTGTGACTCCTGATAGGCAAGAGCGGCTAACAAACGCCAATCAATGTGGTACCGTTTTCCCGCAGCTCGAAACAGATGGATATAACGCGGCAAGAGGGTAGAGATGCGCCGGTGATAGATGCTGACATCGACATAATCAAAAATTTCGACATGGGAGAAGTAGCTGTCTTTAATGCTGTGAAACTGTTTGGAGTCTTTAAAGTGCTCAAACCACTCTTTCACATTGTCTCGTAACGTCACTGCGGCATCGGTTTTGGGAAACATCCAGACAAGATGTTCTTTTTCGCTGACGGCAAAACTGACGTTCATATGCGGATAGTAGCGACGGTTGATGGCAATAATATGGGAGTCGGCAAGAGTACATTCAATTTTATGCTTGCTGATGCGCTCAAAAATATGTTCGGTAGTATAGCCTTCGTGTTCAATCCAATGAAGATCGGGGAGCCTCTTTTGAAGTTGATGCATGGTTTCGACATAACTGCTTTTTTGGATAATTTCAAGTTGATAGTTGGGGAGGTCTTCAAGAGTTTTAGGGCGTTTGGTGTAGCCGCATACAACCTGTTCTTGAACATCAAAATAGTGCGGTCCCATTAAAAAAAGCTTTTCACGTTGTGCCGTATGGGTTAAGCCTGCCGCGGCAAAATCGGCTTCACCGCGCTCCAAAGCCTCGAGTACCTCTTTAATAGAATATTTGACAATAAAATTGACACGGTATCCTTGTGAAGCGGCGAAGGCATTGACAAGATCGTACTCAAAACCGCGTTTTTGATTGTTTGCCCCGTAGTAAAACGTTGTCGGAGCGTTTCGGGTGAGCACGTTGAGGACTTTTGGTGATGCAGGAGCGGCATAGATTGTGCTGTTTATGGCAAGAAGTGCCAAGCAAACGGCAAACCATTGAAGCATGAGGCACTCCTGTTTTTTACATGTATTATGCCACAATCCACTTTGTAATAAAATAACCTCCAATAACAAGCCACAAAAACATGGAGCCGGCGGTATATAACGGTGCGAGCCCAAGCCCTTTAAATTTAGCAAAACGAGTACCCATGCCCAGTGCCGTCATGGCCATAGTGAGTAAAAATGTATCGATTTCATTAATATAACCGACAATATTTTGAGGAACAATTTGAAGTGAATTGAACCCTGCCATACCAATAAAGTAAACGGCAAACCAAGGAATAACCAAGGTAACACCTCCGGCTTGCGAACCGCTTTTTTTTGCCTGATAGGAGAGGTAGATTCCTAAAATAATGAGCATCGGTGCAATCATAATAACGCGCGTCATCTTGACAATAACGGCGGCATCGCTTGCCTCTTGTCCGTAAGCACCGCCGACGGCAACGACTTGAGCGACTTCATGAATGGTACCGCCGACAAAAATACCGAATTCACGATGCGTCATATCAAAAATACCGGAGGAATAGAGTACCGGGTATAAAAACATGGCAATGGTTCCAAAGAGAACCACCATGGAGACGGCTACGGCTGTTTTATGTTCCTGGGCTTTGAGTACGGGTTCGGTTGCCAATACGGCGGCGGCACCGCAGACAGAAGCACCTGATGCCGTGAGCATGGAAGTATCACGATCCATCTTGAATACCTTGGTACCCAAATAGGTACCCAGTACAAATGTTGTCGAAAGCATAATGAGCGAGACTAAAAAGCCGTCCATACCGACTTCGGCAATCTGCTGAAAGGTAATGCGAAATCCGTAAAAGACAATGGCAAAACGTAGAATCTTTTTGCCTGAGAAGACAATGCCGCTCTCCCAAGTTTTGGGAATGCGATTGTGCAAGGTGTTGGCGTAAAAGATACCGATGACAATACCTACGACAAGGGGAGAAATTCCTAAGGCACTGACGGCAGAAAGATTGGCAATCATGGTAGCGGCAGCTGCAAAAATGGCAACAAAAAGAATACCGCTGAGGGTTCCGGAGCGTTTTTCGGGTGAAAAGGGCATTGGACTCCTTTGTTTAAAATGGTAACGAAAGTGACATTATAGGTAATTTTTCTATATATGTAAAATAATATTTTTTAATAATATTTTTTAAAAGCTAAGACCGACCGATATTTCAGGGTAGCCTCGAGCGCTACCGTCACCGCTGCGGTGCGGGTAATACTCTTGTACCCAACCCAATGAGCTGTAGCTGTTGGGGCTTAAGTGGAAGGAGATGCCGACACGAAAACCGTAAACATCGTAATCTTTATAGGGCGACTCCATAAAGCTGCGGCGGTAAAATCCACCGGCATAAGGGCGATAAACGGGATGCAAAGGGGCGTGATAGGTTAAAGGAATGCTAATATCGTGCCTGTTTGGACTTCCACCGAACCATCCGCGATAGGAGAGCCCTGTCGAGAGATTGTCAAGAATAAAGTAATGGGCGCGCACGCCGACAATTGTATAGGTGGTGTTGTAACTGCTGCCGCTGCTGAGCGTAATACCGAAATGTTGTTGACCTTGAGCAAACATATCGGCATGTAGCGGCGCAATTGTCAAAAGCATGAAGGGTATAACACGAAGTTTGTATTGCATAAGGTATTCCTTTATTGTAAAAGTTCGAGTATTTCGGCCGCTTCTTGCAAGAGAGCAATTGCCTTACGGTGTTGTGCAAGTGTATTGTCTTCATAGAGTTGTAGGGCATATTCCAAGGCGCTTTCAACAGCAATAAGTGTGATGGCTATAAGTAACGTGACGAGAAACGGTTTCAAAAAAGTCATGAATATTGCTCAGGCTCCTGTTTGTGCTTATCATACCCAAAACGTATAACAATACTGTTAAATGGTAATTTACATGTAAAAACAAGGGGTAAATATTATCTAGCGTTTTGTTGCCCAAGGGTTGTTAAATTGGTGCCGTTCGGGCTTTGAAACAGTTGCAGCAGCCGTCGGTTACATTCAGTGTTTTAAGCGCATTGTCAAATGACCAGTAATGGCTGTAGCTACCCAAGAGGAGGTTGTTATAGACCAATTTAATGTCATCGGCACCGTCGAGATCTTCCATGCGTTCAAGCAGATCGTTGATGTCGGTTACCTCTACCATACAGCCGACTTCCAAAGCATGTTGGAGTGAAAGTGTAGTCCTTATTGTGAAGATAACGTTGCGTTATTGGGTTCACATTACGTCCATATAGGATGATTGTACTGGGCACAAACAGAAGAAACGGTGATGTAAGGTGCTTAAAAAGCTATATGAAATTGTTCAACAGAGTATTGGTTTAAACAAAACATGTAAAACTATTTCATCTTGTAAGCTTTTTGACGATATTTGAAATTAACATAAATCTAAAGAAGATGATAACACTTATAAGTATTTAAAAAAATCTAATAAAAGGAGACACCGGCTATGAACATAATAAATATTAATTCAGATATCACCATTACACCATCTCAAAAATCGTTTATTGAAGAGGTGCTATTTTGTGGAGATGACCATCACAGGATTGACGAGGATTCGTTTTATTGCCTGTCAAAACGCATTCCTCTATTTTTACTCAATGAAGAGAGCATGAGAAAAAATGAACGTAAAAAAGAATATAGGTATGAACCTAACGATGAAAGAAGACCGTCAACAGAGTGGTTGGGATTTTACGGAAGAGACAGTTACGGACTTTTCGAACATACCCCAAGAATTGCCATATGCCCGGAAAGAATAGCAAGCTGTGTCAAAAATGATGAAGAATTTATGTTTTTATTGGCAAAAGTCATTGTTCATGAATTTGCCCATGCGAAACTGGATTATCGAGATGACAATGTAAAATACCGTAAAAAAGATGATTTCTGGCATTGGATGGAAGAGTCTATGGCCAATCAGCTTACATTAGAAGTTTTTAGAGACTTTTCAAGAGGATATCGTCATTGCAAATACCAAAAAAGCAGCTTTAGGTCTAAAAGCTGGGAAGACACTCTCTTTGATTTTGTTGTAGATTTTGTAAAAAAACAACCACCGGCATATGCTTTAGGTTACGAGTTGTTTG
>Ga0256833_1002956_pt1 | contig 11757 bp, 9 predicted proteins | sample 356284metaG_FD_190535 | JGI IMG/M metagenome (GOLD analysis project Ga0256833, IMG submission 190535) | Hydrothermal vent microbial communities from Mid Atlantic Ridge, Atlantic Ocean - 356-284 | ecosystem: Environmental > Aquatic > Marine > Hydrothermal vents | place: Atlantic Ocean: Mid...
TTAATATGAAAAGCGTAAGGTTCAAAAGTAGAAAATCAGCAATTACGAAGAAACTAACTCTAGCTTTATTGTAATGGTTTAACAAAAAACTTTTGATCTTCATCCTCTTAAAATCCTCCAAAAAGTTTTAAAAATTATCTTTAAATCTGTTAACAAAGAAATTTCTTTTGCATATTTCTTATAAAGTTCAATTTTTCTAGGCAAAACCTCCTGCAAATATATTTCTTCTGTATTTTTAGAACCTTTAAGAATTTCCTCCTCGTTTCTAAATTCCAAAGTGGCGTAATCTGTAATACCTGGCTTAACCTTCCAGAGGATTTCTTTAAAATCCTCCTCGTAATGTTTTATATATTTTTCCACCTCTGGGCGAGGACCCACTAAACTTATCTCCCCTTTGAGGACATTAAAAAGTTGAGGTAATTCATCCAATTTGTATTTTCTTAAAAATCTACCAATTTTGGTTATTCTTGGATCGTCCGCTTTAGTAACTGACGGACCTAGTTTTTCCGCATTTTCTACCATTGTGCGGAACTTATAAAGCTTAAATTTTCTAAATCGGTATCCAACTCTTTCGTGTTTAAAAATAATGCTCCCTCCATCTTCAAGTTTTATTAACAGAGCAATTATTCCCATAATAGGAAGAAGAGGTATTATTCCAATAGAAGTAAAAATGACATCAAAAATTCTCTTCCCGTAAGGGTTGTAAAAACCCATGCTTTACCTCTTAAATTTTCTAGCGATATCTGTAACATTTTCTACAACGTAATAAACTTCTTCATCGGTCATAGAAGGATATATAGGTAGGGATATAATCCTTTTGAAAACCCATTCGGAATTTGGATAATCTTCTACTTTATATCCTAATTTCCGATAATAAGTAAACCTGTAGAGTGGTATAAAGTGGACACTCGTATGTATTCCTCTTTTTTTAAGCTCTTCTATAAAGCGATTTCTATCTATTTTTAAAGCCTCCAAACGGAGTTTTAAAGGATATAGATGCCACGAGGAAAGTCGGTCTTTTTTTACCTTATAAGGTATTAATTCCTCAACTTCCGAAAAGTGTTTGGTATATACTTCTGCTATTCTTTCTCTTTTTTGCCACATAAATTCCAACTTTTTTAGCTGAGCTAAACCTAAAGCAGATTGAATATCGGTAATATTGTATTTGTATCCTAAATCTAAAACATCATATTCCCAATCTCCTTCTGCAGAATACCTTTTCCATGCGTCTTTACTTATACCATGAAGACGAAGAATTCTTATTTTTTCTGCAAATTCCTCATTATCTGTAGTAGCCATACCACCTTCACCTGTAGCAAGTGTTTTAGTGGCGTAAAAGCTAAAACAGGTAATATCTCCAAAGGTTCCTATTTTTTTACCTTTATACCATGCAGGCAAAGCATGAGCTGCATCTTCTATCACATAAAGGTTGTACTTTTTCGCAATATCCATTAAAGGTTCTAAATCCACAGGTTGACCTGCATAGTGGACAGGAATAATAGCTTTGGTCCTCTTTGTGATTAATCCTTCAATTTTTGATATATCCATTAAGTGGGTATCTTTTTCGACATCTACCATTATAGGTTTGGCATTAAAATATCTAACTACTTCGGCGGTTGCTACAAAGGTTATTGTTGGGACTAAGACTTCATCATTTTCTTGCAAACCTATAATTTTTAAAGCTAAATGTAGACAGGCGGTGCAGGAATTAACTGCCACTGCAAACTTTGAACCTATATAATTTTGGAATTGCTTTTCAAACTCTATGGATTTTTTTCCATAAGTAAGCCAACCTTTTTTTAAACTGTCTATAACCTCATTGATTTCTTCTTGGGTTATATAGGGTTTATGAAATGATATTTGCTTCATTTCAAAATGAAAAAATTTTATCCTTATTTAATACATTCTAAAAATTTCTTACTTAATTTTTCATAAGTATGATTCTTTAAAAGAAAATTATATCCATTTTCTCCAAGTTTTTTTCTTTCTTCTGGTGACATTTTATAAAACCTAAGCACTGCATTTGCTATAGCTTTGGGGTTTTCAGCTGGAACACTAATTCCGCAATTTGCCTGTAAAACTAAATCTTTCTCTGTATCAATAGCATGAATTATTGGTTTCTTAGCATACATATAGTCAAATAATTTATTAGGAGAAACTCCATAAGTAAAAATTTTCTTCTTTACTAACCCAATAAAAGCTACATCTATAAATTTTTTTAGAAGTGTTAGAAGTTCTCCTTTTTTTAAAGGGGAAAGGAATATAACATTATTTAACTTATAGGATTTTACTAAGTGGATTAACTTATCTTTTTCACTTCCTTTTCCTACTATCAAAAAAACTATATTTTTATAGCTTTTAAGGAGTTTAGCAGCTTCTATCAAATAATGTAAAGCATTAGCGGTTCCAATAGACCCTGTATATCCAACAATAAATTTACCCTTAGGTATTAACTTTAAAACTTCTTTAGGTAATTCTTCCTCTTTATACTCTTTTAAAGGTACTCCATTGGGAATATAACACCAATCACGGTTTATTCCTATATTCTTTAAGTATTCTCCGTAGTTGTATAATACAGAAACTATTTTATCAGCTTTTTTTAAAGCTAAAAGCTCAAAGAAACGCATTAATTTTATGAATGGATGATTCCAGGAATAGCCTCCTAATTCTACTAAAGTAAGGGGCCAAATATCCTTTACTTCAAAAATTAATTTGGCTTTAAATTTTTTTTTCCATTTTAATCCTGTAACTACGGGAAAAGTAGCCATTGGGGAAACTACTATATAGTTTGGTTTTTCTAATTGCTCTACAGGTAAAGAAAAATAAGTTTTAAATGTAAAAATAAGCCATTTTAAAACTCTTCTTTTATCGTAAGAATTTTGATATTTGGGAACTTTAACCCACAAATAATTGATACCATCAATTTTTTCTAACTTAAAAGAGTTTTCTATTTTAGGTAAGTTATAGAATAAATGAGAATAGGAAGCGGTTATTATATAAACTTTGTAACCTCTTTTAACCAACTCCCTTCCAAGATAATAATGCCTAAATTCCATTCCATGATAAGAGCTACCTGCGTATTCGTTTATAAACCAGATGGTTTTCATTACCTTTTGAAAAATTTATAATACCATAGTGTAAAAATGAAAGTTCTCCATAAGATACTTTTGGTAGTAGAAGCTTGCTTTTCATTATCAATTAAAATATCGAAATCTTTTAACAGATTCTCTATTAGAATATTTTCTTTTAAAAATTCTTTGTTTTCAAAAAGTATTTCATATATAAATTTTTTTTCATCTTTTAATAATTTATCCTGTAAAACAGGAAACCCTAGTTTACGATAATTTTTAATAAATTTTTCAGAAATGTAAGTTTTTATATATTTTTTGAGTATATATTTTGTTTCTTTACATTTTATTTTATAATAGATGGGCATCGCTAAAGAAAATTCTACTAAATTGTGATCTAGAAATATAGGTCTTACCTCTATACCAAACCTCATAGAGTTTCTATCTACATATTTCAATAATCGAGGCAGTCTAATTTTTATTTCGTTTAAAAAAATATCCTCCAAAGAGATTACAGAATACATATTTTCATAATATTTAAGCAAATCTGCTTTTACTAATTCTATTTTTTCACTAAGAATGTATCTTCGTAAATTATATGAATATAATTTAAGTTTGTATATAGGTGGTATACTATAATATATACTTCTTGTTAAAATTTTTAAATCCATTAAATTTTCAAAGCATATATTTTTGAAATTTTTATGTTTTATAAAGTATAATAAAAGTAAAGGGATAAACTTTTCACTATAACCTCCCAAAATTTCGTCTGCACCTTGACCATCTAACAATACTTTTACTCCTACTTCTCTAGCTTTTTCCATAACCTTGTATTGAGCTGCAATAGATAGTGATAAAAAAGGTTCATCTTGATAATATATTAAATCCCACAGAAGATTTCTTAACTCACCAGGTTCGAGATATGTTTTAAACACTATTAAATTTTTGAAATTTGCTTTTAAATTTTCCACATTTTTAATTTCTGGATTTTTTTCCATTCTGGGATCAAATGTAAATGAGTAATAAGGATATTTTTCTGGAAACAAAAATTTTAAAATACTAGCTACTATAGCTGTAGAGTCTAAACCTCCTGACAGAGAAGAACCTAATGGAACATCTGATATTAATCTTATACGTAAGCTATTAAGGAAATATTCCTTAAAGTATTCTATCATTTGTTTTTCCGTTCTAACATTAACTAATTCTTCTTTCTTTTTAATAATTGAAGATCGTAAATTATAGAATTTATAAAAAGTGAGAGAAAAAGTTCTTAAATCTAATTTTCCTATGCTTCCTGGATCAATTTGAACCACATTTTTAAGAAAAGTTTCCCTATTTATATCACTTATACCAAAATATAGAAATTTAATTACACTATTATTATTAATAGTGATAGGTATAATGTTTGAAAGTTCGAAAAAGACTTTTAGTTCAGAAGATGCGATAAAAATTTTTTTACTTTTGTCATAATAGATATATAAAGGTTTAATACCAAATCTATCTCTAGAAATAAGAAGATAATTTTTGCTTAAAAGTCCGAACGCCCACATCCCATTTAATTTATTGATGAAACTTTCTCCATACTCTATTAAGCCTTTTAGTAAAACTTCTGTATCTGAATTTGTTAGAATAGGAATTGTGATGTAATTTTTTAAATTTTTGTAATTATGAATTTCCCCATTATAAACTATACAATTTTCTAAAAAGCACATAGGTTGATTTGCTTCATCTCTTAAATCTAGAATTTTCAACCTTGTATGCCCCAGAAATATTTTTAAATTTAAGTCTTTTTTGGAAATTATTTTATAGTTTAAAGCATCAGGGCCTCTATGAGATAATCTTTTTAATGCATTTTTCAATATTTCTTCATCAAAGAATTTATTGGGGCTTACAAAAATCAAAATACCACACATTTTTTAGCTCCTACTTAAACTAATTAGAAATTTTAGTAAAAGATATAACAGAAAAATAACGCCGAAACCTTCAGATAATAATGCAGTTCCCAAATGAGTGTAATTAAATTTAGTAGATAAAATACTTAATGTTAAGAAAAAGGCAAAACTTACATGAAAATTCTTCTTAAAATCCTTAATCAAAATCAATTGAATAGTATATAACAAAAAGCCAAATAAGAAAAGAAATACTATGCTTCCTATAATTCCAAAATCACCGTAAATAGCTGTAAAAAAACAAGTATTTGCTGTTCCTACATCTATATTTCTATTAAAAACATAATCATATAATGCTTTACCCAAATATATATTTGGTAAGTTGAAAATTTCAAATAGTGTAGGAAAAGAAATTCCTCCTAAAAATAAGGAATGTATTTTATTATCTAAAAAGAGAATAGCCTCGTAATTAAGAAAAGGACCTAATAATATTAATCTTTTTATATATGCTTCTAAAGCTATAATTAAATTTGAATTCGATGTTATCTTAATAAAGTATATAAGTACTATACTTAGAACTATAACTAGAGATAGAAATTTCTTTAAAAATATGAATGGATTTATTTTTCTATCTTTTTGTATACTTCTATAATAAAAAAGTAAAATGAAGAGAAGTATAGAATTTGCTATAGGAGCTTTCTGCAAAGTTATAGCAGAAGCTATTATATTAAGAATAAATATGAAAGTTAATAGAAATATTTTTTTATTTATTTTGATATTTGAATATACAATATAAATACTAATTAAGGAAGTTATCAACAAAATAATGGATTTAGATAATATATAAGATATATATGAAACATGTAAATTATATCTTATTTCAAAATAATTTGTTGGGTTGGCTATTAGTCTTAAAAGTATAAATTTATACTTTATTATAAGAATAAGAAATAAACCTATAAAAATTATTATTAATTTAATAAGCTTTGTTTTATGAGAAGAAAAGCTTTTGACAATAAAAAATGAAAATATTTTGTTTTTTGAATTAAAATTTTTGAAGAAAAAATAAGAAAAGTATCCTCCTAGATTTAATGCAAGCCAACCTATATTAAAAATTGTCCAGTATTTTAAATAAATGAAATCATCCCAAAGAGAAAAAGAGCTTGATTTATATATAACTACAAAAAAAATACCTATCCAGTTATATAAAACAAAGAAATAATTAAACATATGAAAAGGTCCTAATAAATAATATCCTAACTTTTTCCATATTAATACATTTATAAAGAAAATTACAGCTGATGTAATGAATGAAAGAAATAATACCATTTTTTTACCTTCAAAAGGTATATATTTGACTAATTAACATTTTGATCTTATCAAGATTTAATTCATTAGAGAAGTATTCTTTAATTTTCTTTCTATACATATCAAGAATTTCTCTATTATAGTATATTTCTATAATTGTCTTCTCTAAATTAAAAAGAGTAGTTTCTATTATAGGAGGTGTAGTTAAAGAAAAATAATTTTTTAATTCTTTTTCAACATAGGCTATTGTAGGAATACCTAAAGAAAGCATTTCCCATGTAAATCTTCCAAACCATCCAACGAGCAGTTGATCAATGGCAAGATCAATAGAATGAGCTATCTTATAAATCTCTTCCCAAGATCTTTTATGTAAAATATATAATTCTAAATCTAGTCCTTTAGATTTTAACTTTTCTATCACAGCTTGAATAAATATGGTACCTTTTTTATTAAAATTCGAAGGAGCATGTAAAATTTTCAAAGTTTTTTTTCTATCAAAACCATATTTGAAATTGAAATCTTGATTCTGGTTAATTAATAAGTTTATTGGAAGCGATGGAAAGACTATACTGTTAGGAATGGAAAGTTTTAGATCAGGTGTTGTAACTACTATTTTATCTACTAATTCAATTAGAGTTTTAATAAAATTTACTCGTTGTTTTACTTTTTGTTCACTACAATATGAAAACCTATAATTGCAATAAGAACAAACAGAAATTCCTTGAAAAGTTATACTTGTTAATGGGGTTCTCAAATCGCATCCTTGAAAATGTAACACTATTTTTTTTCCTAATTTTTTCAAATATTCTATTTCTTTTATCTTAATCCTAGAAGTTAATAGGTTTATTTTCGATGATGGAATAGGAAGTATAAATACATTACTGTAAAAATGTATAACATTAAATTGATCTATCAACTTTTTTATATAATGTATATTTTTAATACTATTAAACCAGTTTGAAAAAAACTCCTTTTTAGACAATGGAATTTCTATTTCTTTAAAGTTTAATTTAACTTTTTTTGAGAATATATTTTTTAGATAGTTTAAACAAACTTTATCATTCTTATTAAGAAGAAAATAAGAATTAAAATTTAATTGTTGTTCTATAAAACTTACATTTATAGCCTGGCAATTTCTTGAAAACCAATTATGAAGAATTCTATACATACCATGATTATAGTATAGCATATGCTTTCTTTAGAAAAAGAATTTGAAAAATCCATAATAATGAATTATGTACAATAGCTATGTATAAAGGATTTAAAAGGTTTAATAAATATAGTAAGAAAAAAATAGCAACTTCTATTATTAAAAGTATTCCTAAAGTATTTATATAGATAATTTTAGTACGTAAAATATCCATACTATTAATAGCGGTATAAATAATAGCTAAAGGAAAATTTATAAGTGGAAAAACATGGAAAATTTGTAAATTCTCAAAAATTATTTTATATTTGCTTGAAGCAATAAGCTTTAAAATAAAATACGAATATTTCAAATATAGAATATAAGTTATTCCTAGCAGGATTATAGACATAAATATGGTTTTAAAGAAAAGATCCTTTCTTTTTACTTTTAGGGTATGTTTTAAATAGGAGCTATAAACTAATAGAATAGGAGATGTTACTATATAAAATAGTATATTGGAAATAAACAAGGCAGTTCCAATAACTATTATATTTTCTTGATTTCTTGTTAAAGTTGCCACACCTACAGGTATAAAGTTTATCATGTTCAAAAGTAAGTAAATAAAAGTTCTCGAATATCCATAAAACAGAACAGATTTTAAATTTTTAGATTTTATTAATTTTTTAAAATTTAAAAACCATATTAAAAAATTAATTTTTATTATTCTTCTTAAGAAGAAAAAGTAAGTAATAAAAATAAATAATATCCAAACTTGCAAAAATTCTTTTAAATTTCTTGTTATTAGTAAAGAAACATTTGGAATTAATGATATAAAAATTATATTGATGAAATTTGAGTATAAAAATAAATGGTTAGATCTATAATAGGTACTTATAAATGAAAGCCATGAGGATACTAAGGCTATAGTAATGCCCCAATACCATAAATCTACTTTAATAGAGTAGTAAAATTTTATTATATTGATGAGAATGATAATAGGAACATATATACAGAGAGAAAATAGAATAGCAAAAGGGATAAGCTGAAATTTAAACCACTCAGTTGTGCTTCTTATCAATAATGAATTAAATCCTCCTGTAAAAATTATTTGAAATATGGGTAAAATCCTTTTCAGGAGTATAAAACTTGCTAAATCGTTTGTATTTAATTTAAAAAAAGCTATTTTTACCAATGCTAAATTTCCCAAAAGTATAATACCTTGAGATATTATGGTACCGAATATAGATTGAAATTTAGATGAAATTTTAAAAAGCATATCTATTTCTTGCAAAAATTTGTTCTAATCGAATATTTTCGTGTATTCCTAGACTTAAAATCTCTTTGCAAACTTGTTCTACTTTAGTAATAGAATCACTTATTTTGTAAGTTTTACCGATAAATAAAGGCATCTTATGCAAAGGAATAGGATAATAAACCATCGTCTGTATTCCTTGCTTCCTTAAGAATTTCCTTACTTGATCCCTATCTTTTCCAATAATCCTTATAGTATATTGATGATAAATATGATAAGCCTTGGGATGTTCGTAAGGAGTTTTTATCCACTCAACGTTATTTAAAGCTTCATTATATATTTTTGCTATTTGTCTTCTTTTTTCGTTCATTTGATCCAAATAAGGAAACTTTGCTAATAAAATAGCCGCCTGAAGCGTATCCAAACGGGAATTATACCCTATATGTTCTACATTGTATTTATCTTTTCCTCCATGCTTTCTTAACATTAGCATGATTTCATAAAGTTCTTCGTCATCGGTGCTTATCATTCCACCGTCACCGAAACCTCCTAAGGGTTTCGTAGGAAAAAAGCTAAAAGCTCCTGCATCTCCGAAGCTTCCAGTTTGCTTACCTTCCCATTTGGCTCCTAAGCTTTGAGCGCAATCTTCAACTACAAAAAGGTCGTATTTCTTTGACAATTCCATTATTGCAGTCATATCTGCTGGATGTCCGTATAAGTGGACTGGTAAAATACCTTTTATCTTCTTTTCGTATTTTTTTATAGCTTCTTCTATTTGATTTGGGTCTATCGTGTAGGTTTCAGGGTCTATGTCCACAAATAGGGGAGTTGCTCCTGCTCTTAATATTGCATCTCCGGTAGCAGTAAAAGTTAAGGGAGTGGTAATTATTAAATCCTCCTTATCCCAATATTCTTGTTTTTTGTTTTTTATAGCCAGAGCTCTTAGGGAAATTACCAAAGCATCGGTTCCCGAAGATACTCCCACCGCATATTTGGTTCCAACATAGTCAGCTATTTTTTCCTCTAACTCCCTAACTTGGGGTCCCAATATATATTTAGCTTCGGCTACCGCTTGAAGTATAGCATTGTCTATTTCCTCCATAAGGTTCCGATATTCTTTAGCTAAATCCACTAAAGGGATATATTCAGGTATTTTTTCCTTAAAGAGTTCCTGGTTTTCTAAAGCTCCTTCAGGAGTTAAAACTTTTATACCTTTAAATGTAGGTATTTCCTTTTTATCTTTAGTTGTTATAAAAATACCTTCCCCTTGAGAAATTCTTTTAAAACCTATTAAGGCTAAAGTAATTGAGCTATTTTCAAAGTTTAGAGATTCCAACGCTTCCTTTCCAGTTGTGGAAAATGCCTTAATTTTTTTAAGGTATCTATGTTTAAACAAATCCTTTTGGGATTTTGTTAATTGAGAATATATCATCGGCAATTGATGGGAACTTAAAAATAACTCGTTAGGTGATTTTATAAGTCTATCCAATAGAGTTTTATATTGAATATTAGTTTCTTTTAAAGCTTTGATTATAAATTCTTCATCTAAAAGTATTTTGTGCATTGAAAAGCCTCCTTACAAAGTTATCTTCTCGGCTAACAGAATTTCTACGATTCTATCGGAAGCTTTACCATTGCCATAGGGATTTTTGCTTATATCTACATTAACTCCCTTATTAAAAAGTTCTTCTACTTTTTGGATAATTAAAGCTTCATTTGTTCCTACAAGGAAAGCGTAACCCAATTCTACAAGTTCCACCCATTCGGTTTCATTTCTCGGAATTACACAAGGGGTTTGGAAATATACACTTTCTTTTTGAACTCCTCCCGAATCGGTCACTATTACTTTTGCAGCTTTCTCTAAAGCTATCATCTCCTTGTAAGATACAGGTTTACTCAAGATAAGATTTGTTGGTATTGTTTCCTCCAATAATTGGTATTTTTGCATAGCCTTATAGGTTCTCGGATGCACTGGAAAGAAAATCTTTATTCCTTCTAAAGCCAATTTTTTTAGAGCACTCCAAATACTAATTAAGTTTTCTTTATTGTCCGTATTTTCCGCCCGATGGATAGTTACAAGAACAAAACCTTTATAAGGGAGGTTGTATCTATTTAAAACCTCGTTGGTATCTACCATTTTTGAAACTTCCAAAGCGATGTCTAACATTACATCCCCTACGAGGTAAACACCTTTTGTAATACCTTCCTTTTTTAGGTTTTCAAGCGCAACTTTTGATGGACAAAAAAGAAAATCCGATATATGGTCGGTAAGAATTCTATTAATTTCTTCGGGCATTTGTTTGTTGAAACTTCTTAAACCTGCCTCTATGTGGGCTACTGGAATATGAAGTTTAGCCGAAGCTAAAGCTCCCGCTAAAGTCGTATTAGTATCACCGTAAACCAATACAATGTCTGGATTTTCTTTTAGCAAAACTTTCTCAATCTCCATGAGCATCTTTCCCGTTTGTTCGCCGTGAGTTCCCGAACCTATACCTAAGTAATAGTCAGGTTTTGGTAAATTTAGCTCCTTAAAAAAGACATCGGACATATTGAAGTCGTAATGTTGTCCAGTATGAACCAATATCTCGTTTACTCCTATTTCTCTTAACTTTTTTGATATCAAAGCCGCTTTTATGAATTGTGGTCTAGCTCCTACTATGGAGAGTATTTTCATATTTTTTCCTCCAAGGGTTTAAATAGGTCCTTCCCTTTTTGGTAGTAGTAAATACTTCCGCAATTAGGACACTTTAATACAACCTCGTTGGGAGTTTCCTTTATAGGTATTCCCTTAATAGTTTTGTGAATTAATACCACTCCACATTTGCAAACCCATCCAACCCTTTTAGCGGGATTTCCTAAAACTAAACCGTAAGGTGGAACATCTTTAGTTACTACCGCCCCTGCTCCTATTAGGGCATATTCTCCTATTGTTGTGCCACATACTATTGTTACATTGGCTCCTATTGTTGCCCCCCTTTTTACCAGAGTAGTTTTAAATTCATGCTTTCTTTCTATAAAAGCTCGTGGAGTTAAAACATTGGTAAAAACTGCAGAAGGTCCTACAAAAACTTCATCTTCAAGTATTACTCCTTTATAAACCGAAACATTATT
>Ga0256833_1002957_pt1 | contig 11754 bp, 11 predicted proteins | sample 356284metaG_FD_190535 | JGI IMG/M metagenome (GOLD analysis project Ga0256833, IMG submission 190535) | Hydrothermal vent microbial communities from Mid Atlantic Ridge, Atlantic Ocean - 356-284 | ecosystem: Environmental > Aquatic > Marine > Hydrothermal vents | place: Atlantic Ocean: Mid...
GAGCATCACCAAGCCATAGAAGTTTGGAAAAGGCTATAGTAGTTTAATTTACAATTAAGCCATAATTAGCGATAATCTTATATGGTAAAAAAGATGTTATATATTATATTTTACACCTTAATTTTGTTAATAGTTGCAATATTATCATTAGATATATATGTAAAAGAGAGTAGTAAAGATAGAATCTATACTAGCGTAGATAATTTACCAAAAACTAATGTTGCACTTCTTTTAGGAACTTCTAAATATATAAAAAAAGGTAAAATTAACTACTTTTATAAATATAGAATAGATGCCGTAGAGAAATTGTATAAAAATGGAAAGATAGAAGCTGTTTTAATATCTGGAGATAATGCTTCTAAATACTACAATGAACCAGCTACAATGAGGAGAGATTTAATAAAAAGAGGTATTCCAAAAGATAAAATATACCTAGATTTTGCAGGTTTTAGAACTCTTGATTCAATTTTAAGAGCAAAAAATATATTTAATTTAGATAGATTTGTAGTTATATCCCAAAAATTCCATATAGAGAGAGCTCTATTTATTGCAAAAAAGTATAAAATAGATGCAATTGGATTTGTAGCAAAAGATATTAAAAATACAAAAGCAGCTCTAAGAATGCAATTTAGGGAGTATCTAGCAAGAGTCAAAGCATTTTTAGACCTCTATATTTTAGATACAAAACCAAAATTTTTTGGCAAATTTGAGAAGATAGAGATAAAAGAGAATTAAAATAAGAGAATAAGGTAACTTTAATATGACAAAAGAAGAGTATTTAAAAGATGTTCAAACCCTAAAAAAATGGGCTTATGCCTATTATGTAGAAGATAATCCAATAGCAACAGATGAAGAGTATGACAAACTCTATCACAAAGTTTTAGATTATGAAAAATCTCATCCAGAAGATATTGTAGAAGATTCGCCTACACAAAGAGTTGGTGGTATTGTGCTTGATAGTTTTAAAAAGGCTAAACATATTAAGCCTATGTGGAGTATGGAGGATATATTTGATAGCAGTGAGTTGAAAGAGTGGGTAGATAGAGTCTATAAAAATGTAGGAGAGTGTGAATTCTTTTGTGAGCCAAAGTTTGATGGTGCAAGTATGAATTTACTATATGAAAATGGTAAATTAGTTAGAGCCATAACACGAGGAGATGGAGTTGTAGGCGAAGATGTAACCGAAAATGTAAAGACAATTCGCTCTGTGCCAATTGGGATAGATTATAAAGAGTTAATAGAGATTCGTGGCGAAGTAGTTATTAGAAAAGATGATTTTGAAGTAATAAATAAAGAGAGACTAGAAAAGGGAGAGAGCCCATTTGCAAACCCAAGAAATGCAGCAGCTGGTAGCTTAAGACAGTTAGATACAAAAGTAACAGCAAAGAGACGGCTTGTATTTTACCCTTGGGGTATTGGAGAAAACAGCTTAAAAGAGCCTCTTTTATCACAAAGGATGAATTTTATATATAGTTTGGGCTTTTTAAAACCACCATACTCTAAAGAGTGTAAAACTATTAAGTGTATAGAGGATTTTTATCAATTTTTAATTAGCAAAAGAGATGAAATTCCTGTTATGATGGATGGAATGGTTATAAAAGTAGATGATATAATCTTGCAAGAGAAGCTTGGATATACAGTAAAATATCCAAGATGGATGGTAGCGTATAAGTTTCCGGCAGTTGAAAAGGTTACAAAACTCCTTGATGTAATTTTGCAAGTTGGCAGAACAGGAGTAATTACCCCTGTTGCAAAGATTGAGCCTATAAATATAGAAGGGGCTATGGTTAGTCGTGCTACACTACATAACTTTGATGAGATAGAGAGATTAGATTTAAAAATTGGCGACTACATAATAGTTATCAGAAGTGGAGATGTAATACCTAAAATTACAAAAGTTTTAAAAGATAGAAGAGATGGTGATGAAATAGAGATAAAACGCCCAACTAACTGCCCAGTGTGTGGAAGTGAATTACTTGATGAAGGCACACTAATTAAGTGTCAAAATTTAGAGTGTCCAGCAAGAGTGGTAAATAGTATAATCTACTTTGCAAGTAAAGGTTGTATGAATATAGATGGTTTAGGCGAAAAGATAGTAGAGCAGTTGGTAAATGAGGGTAAAATAAAAGATATTCTAGACTTATATAGCCTTAAATATGAAGATTTAGAAGGGCTAGAGGGCTTTAAAGAGAAAAAAATAAACAATTTGCTAAAAGCAATAGAAGCAACTAAGGGTGCTAGGCTTTGGAGATTAATTAATGGCCTAGGAATAGAGCATATAGGTGAGGTAGGAAGTAAAGCGCTTGAGCAAAAGTTTGGCTTAAACTTTGTAAATGCAACATATGAAGATTTAGTATCAATAGAAGGCTTTGGCGAAGAGATGGCAAACTCATTTTTAGAATTTATGCGAGTAAATAGAGATAAAGTATTAAAATTAATAGAGATAATTAAGCCAACTGTAGAGCAAAAACAAGAGGCAAAAGATAATCCTTTTAAAGATAAAAGAGTAGTCTTAACAGGCACAATGAGCCAAAGCCGAGGAGAGATAAAAGCAATGCTTGAAGCACTTGGAGCAAAGGTTAGTGGAAGCGTTAGCAAAAAAACCGACTTTGTTATATACGGAGAAGATGCAGGAAGTAAATTAACTAAAGCAAAAGAGCTAGGAGTTGCCACTCTAACACAAGAGCAGATGGAAGAGATGCTTCAAAAATAGCAGTGGTGCAAAAGTAATAAACAAAGAAGAGGTAGGAGTATAAAATAAATTGGACACGCGAATCTATTCGCGTTTTGCATATATAACTCTCTACACAAAATTTATAAAGGATATTTATTTAATTTTCTACTCTTTAGGAAAGTCTGAAATTGGATATACAGTAAGGTTTTAATTATATAAAGTTTTTATATTACACCATTTATTCTATTATTACTCCCATAATTTGGAACTTCTTAAGCTAATTCTAACTATTTTAATATATAATCTGGGATAATATAAAGGAATTATAGTGGAGGTATTATTATGAGTTTTGCCTGGATTATTTCAATCTTTATTGTTTTGATTTCTGCATATATGGGCTATAAACCATTTATTACAAAATTTAAAAATTATATAAAATCAAAAGTAAAAGAAAATAGAAGAACTATATATTTTGACAATAAATATTTAGATGACTTAGGTAAAGATCTATTTTATCGAAGTAGTAACTCTCGATACATCTTCTCTAGGCTATTTGAAATTATAGGTAGTGATTATAGAGGGCATGAAGAAATAGATATACCATATTTTTCTACAATCAATATAGAGACTGTAAGAGGTAAAATAAAGATTATAGAAAAAAATTCATTATTTAAAATTATTATAGGAAATTTATTGATATTTGCATTTATTTCTCTATTAGTATTTGGAGCTCTTGGATATTTCAAGGATAACTCTTTAGAGGCTAAGATAGTTGCTCTAATATTTATATTTTTACTTTTACCAATTCTTATTATAAATTTATACTATTTATATCAGAGAAGATGGTATATATTTAAAAATAAATATTATGTAAGAGGAGTGGTTGATAATATCTCAAAAGTATATATAGATAGAAGTAGCAATAGAGAAAAGATAATTCCATTTGAAGAGATCTTAGGTTTTGTTGTTGCTTATAAAGAATTAAAAGAGAGAAGAGATAAGAGAACCTATAGATATGGGTTTTTTACTTTAGATATGGTTCTAAAGAGTGGAAGAGTTATTATTTTGAATAACTATACAAACAAGAGAGAACCTATAGATGATGATAGTAGAGTCATCGCAGATGCAATGAAGTTTTCAAAATATACAAATAGACCTATATTTTATATTGATGATTATAAAAGATAGATTTTTTTAAAATATTAGTTGAAAAAATATATTTTAATCCATTACTTTGAATGACTTAGCGTAATATTTTATAAATTTGATATCTTAATTTGGTATAATTTTACAATTAAATTAAGTTAAATAAAGGAAATTATTTGCATAATAAGGATATAAAAAAAGCTATTCATCTTTTGTATGTTCCAACTATTTTTTGTAATATGGGGTGTAGTTACTGCTATTTGGGTGATTTAACCAATAAAAAAATAGATTTAAAAAAAGCAGTTGATACACTAAAATATACAATAGAGAAATTTACTAAAAATGGTTATATTCCTTATAATTTATCTTTTCATGGTGGTGAAGTTACGACTTTACCACCTAAAACATTAGCAGAGCTCTTTGAAATTGCAAAGAGATATTATGAAGATTTTTCAAATGAGATAAGCTCTTTGGGTTACAAAATAGCCCCTATACATATTAAGACAAATATTTTTAATTTAAAGCCACACTATGAGAATCTAAATAGATACAAAATCTCTATTAGTGGGAGTGTAGATTTGCCCCTTAAACTCCATGAAAAGTATAGAGTTGATAAAGATGGCAATTCAACTTTGCCTCAAATATTAGAAAACTTAAAGTGGTTAGCTAATTATAAACACCATAAAAAGATATCTTGTGTTGTAACAAAAGAGCATTTAACTATGATAGATGAATTTATTGAAGATATTAAATATATTCACTACGATATTGGGCTTGATATGACAAAATTTAATATTATGTTCTCATTTGACTCTAACAAAAATAGAGAAAAGTTCTCTGAGCCTATAGCTGGTGCACAGATGCTAAATCAAGATGAACAAGTGCTCTTCTATAAAAAAATATTTGAAGCTTTTGAGGGTAGCGACTTAGATGAAGGATTAAAGAATCACTGGTTTAAAGAGTTTACACCAGAGTTTTGTTGTAGTGCTGTTAATTGTGGCAATAAGTTCTTTTTGGTAGAGTCAGATGGAAAAATATCCTCATGTCCTAGAGGTCAATCATCTCCAGAGTATAGTTACGGAAATATATATAGTGATGATATTGAGACAATCATACAAAGTGGATGGAAGCAGATAGAGTCAAATGAAAATAGGTTATCAATTGATGATGAGTGTCTAAGTTGCGAATACTTTCCATACTGCAATTTGGGTTGCACATTTGTTAGAGACGAGACGCAAACCTCAAAGAGTTACACTTGTAAATTACAAAAGCAGATATATAAAAGCAACCCCAATAGGTATCCTCCATACTCTAGCGATACAATTAAAACTTATGTAAAGCACTATCTTTTTAGAAATAAAATTACACACGCATCTAGGTTAAATATTTTTGATAACCAAGAGAAAAAAGAGTTTACTATCACACCTGAGCTTTATGAAGATAAAAATAGCCTAAGTAGTATAATTAATTCAGATAATATATTAAAATCTATCTATTCAGATAAGTTGTTTAAATTAGAAGTTGATGGCACTTTTTATACTTTAAGTAGCCAAATTATAAAAAACAGAAGAGATATTATTTTTTTAACTCCAAAAAGTAAAATTAATCTATATTGTCATAAGAGTATTTTTTCTATAAATTGTTTGGCTGAAAATGAGAGTAATAATAATTTACATATTATGCTTTTAAGAGGAACGCACATTGTATATGGCGATGAAGAGAGGCTTAAACAAGAGCATATCTTTGATTATAGCTTATATAAAAATTCGCTAATTGCTAGAAGTAGCCAAATAGATAACTACTACAAGCTAGATATTAAATTTCTATTTTTAGACCACAAAGAGCTCTTTTTAGATGGAATAAAAAATAATATCTTTTTTACTACAAAGACAATGAGAGAGTATCACTATACAAAACATAGAAAAAATGCATTTTACCATATACAAGCAATTAATCTACCTTTTGCAAATATTGAATTTTACTGGATGGAGGATAATAATGAATAAAACAGAACTATTTTTAAAATCGATAGATGTTAATCCAACTAAGAGTTTAGTAGGTTTTATATCATCTTTTACAGATAGAGAAGATGGTGTTGTCCTCTATAGAGATGGTCAGATTTTTTTTATGAAATCTGGCAAATTGGTTAATAGTAAAAAGGTAGATACAAGTAGTAATTTAATTGTAGAGTTTGATGGCTACTCAATGACTAATATAGATAGAGAATACTATATTGGCACAACTTATACTGAAGCAAAGAGTGGAACTTTTATGGGTGGTGTATCTTTTTCAACTCCTCTTTTTTCTGATTTTGATCAAGGTATCACCAACAATAACAACAACAATAATAACAATAACAATAATAATAACAATAATAACGGTAATAATAATGGATAAGTTATTTGATATTGCTATATTAATAGTTCTCTTCTTGATGTTCAGTGCTATTCCTTTTATATTAATTTTATCAGCAAAGAAGCAACTATATGGAGTGAAGAATATTCCAGCTTATAACCCAGCACTTGTTGGTTTATATGTTATGGCAGAAGGTAGAGTAGTTAGCTCAAATAGTAAAATTACACCAAAAAATAAGAGAAGTTGCACATTTTTTATTTTCGATATAAAAAGTAGTTTTAAAGCAAAACGGAAAAAGCCATACCGAGGTTATGAGACGGTTTCTAAAAAACTATACTCGACCAACACTAAGAGTTTTGAACTATTAGTAGATGGCACTACGGTTACGGTAAGATTAGAGTCTAAAATTTTAAAACATTCAATATTTAGAATGCACAAAGATAAGGGAGAGTGTAGCATAGATACTGTAAAAAAACTTGTTGATTTAAGTCAAGTTAGTATAAAATATAAAAAATTTGAATATGTAGAAAGGTATCTAAAAGAGGGGGATTTTATTACAGTATTAGGAAGAGTTGAGAGATACAACAACCAATCGGTTATTACAGAAACAGATAGTGAAATACTCCCCTTTATAATAGCAAATAGAGACTATATCGATGGTCAGTTGAAATCAGCAAATAAAGTTATTAAAATTAACTATACAATAATAGCTGTTATAGCTTTATTTTTTATCTATAAACTATTAACTCTCTAAGAAGATATCTTATTTATACCTCATTACCATTTTTCATTATATCTAATCCAAATTTGGCTCTAAGTTGGGTAATAGCTTTATCTAAGTTTTTTTGGGTTTTATCATCTTTGTAGTCAATTAAAGAGGGGGTGTGATTACTCTTATCTTGAAAGTTTGATACACTAATAGATAATTTTACAACACCTTTTCTCTCTTGCCAAATTTTCGACAGTAGTTCTATAAGATGCTTTTTAAATAGTTGCTCACTAAAATCTCTATCTGTTTTTATACCATCTTTTACTTTTGAGCCATCATTAAAGTTGAGTTTTATATCAAATCTTGCAGGGTTTACATTGGCCTTGTTTACCATATAGGCTATATGTCTTGCCATAATCACAACTCGTCTTTTAATTTCACTATAATCATATATTGCATCAAAAGTTCTACCCAAACCTATAGATTTTTTTGGCTCTTTTGTTTTTATCTCTCCAAAATTATTTTTGCATATCTTGTTGTAAAGCTCAATACCTGGCTTTTTCCATCTATACAACAACTCCTTGGATTTGCAAATATCTCCAAGTTTACTTATGCCATATTGATGTAACTTTTTACTAAAACTTTTACCAATACCAGGGAAGCTCTCTATTGGCATATCTTTTATAAACTCTTTTTGCTCTTGAACTAAAAAAACTCCATAAGGCTTAGCGTAATTTGTTGCAAGTTTTGCTATATACTTAGAATCTGCAATACCTATAGATACAGGTATTTTAAACTTTTTATAAATTCTATCTTGTAACTCTTTTGCAAAAGATATTGCATCTTTTTTCTCTACCCAGCCACTTAAATCGCCAAAAAACTCATCTATACTATACTGCTCTACCTTTGGGATTGAGCGTTTAATCTCAATATATATAGCTTTAGATAATTTGTGATAAAGTGGATAGTTAGATGGAACAACAGTTAAATTTGGGCATATACTCAAAGCGTGTGCAATTGGCATTGCTGTCTTTACACCACACTCTCTTGCTTCATAACTAGCTGTTGTTATAATGCCTCTTATCTTCTCTACTCCATCTATTTTATCTATAAAATAGTTCTCAAATGTTCTTTTAAAATCACTATGAAAAACAGGATTTACAAATGCACCAGAATTTATATTAATAAGTTTTATATTTTCTCTTTTTTTACTAAAAATCTCTAAATTAGAACGACTACCAACAGCACAAGCAATACCTAAAAGTTTAGGTTCTATTGTCCTCTCTGCCGAGATAAAAAATGAGTCTATATCTATATGAATAAACACTTTAACTCTTTAGAGCTGAATCGGACTTATATGGAACTTTAGCAGAGGGTATAAAGTTTGATGCCCCATCTAAATGAATATCTTGGTCATCAAAAAATATATGCGCCTTAAAGGCTCTTAAAATTTTAGATTTATCTAAACCACCCAAAAAAAAGACTTCATCTACATAGACACCCCAAGCTCTAAGTGTTTTAATTACTCTCATCTCTGCTGGTGCACTTCTTGCTGTTACAATTGCAACTCTAATTGGAGAATACTCTACGCTAAATGGCAATCTATCTTGCAACCTTGAGAGCTTTCTTAAAAGTTGAGCATAAGGTCCCTCTCCCATAGGGATATTTCGTTTGCTATTCTCGTTTTCATAAAAACTATCCAACCCCTTTGCTTTATAGACAATTTCGCTTTGTTCATCAAAAATAACCGCATCTCCATCAAAAGCAATTCTAACTTGACCTTTGGGAATCTTCTCTATCTCCTTTGGTGGCTCTTTAAGCAAGGCGACTGCACAAGAGTTGTTATCTCTTACTCTTTGAGCATCTTCTGGGTTTGTTGTTAAAAATAGATCAACACTAAAAGCCTCTAAATAGCTAGTTACCGACTCCCCTCCAGTAAAAGCGTGTCTTGTAATGCTAAGCCCTCTATCTCTTATATTGTTAAAAACCCTCATGCCAGTCTCTGGACTATTGCGAGACATTACAACTACCTCTACAAGAGGAGAACTATTATCGTTACTTCTGTATCTGTTTAAATCTAGCAGGGCTTTAACAAGTGGCATACCTGTGCCATCACCTAGCGCTTCATCCTCTCTTTGTAACATAAAATCTCTATACTCTCTAATAGCACTATCTCTATCTTGCTCCAATTTATCTCTAAAAACCTTATCGGCTTCACTTAAATCAAATAGAGCAGTTGCAGAGATACCAATTACAAGCGTGTCAGATAAATCTATACTCATTCTACTCCTTCATTTTACTTATTTTTGCAATGCATAATCTACGGCCGCTTTTGCATGAATAGCAGTTGTGTCATATAGCTTAACTTTCGTATCATTTTGTTTTACTAGCAATCCAATCTCTGTGCAACCCAAAATTATACCCTCTGCACCTCTTTTAGCCAAATCATCTATAACTCTTAAATACTCTTGTTTCGAGCTATCTTTGCAGTTACCAAGACAAAGCTCATCATAAATTACCTTGTGAACCAACTCTCTATCTTCTCTAGCAGGTGTTAAAACTTCTAAGTTAAACTTCTCTTGTAATCTACTTTTGTAGAAATCTTGCTCCATTGTAAAAGCTGTGCCAAGTAATCCAACCTTTTTGATACCATCTTTAATCAACTCTTTAGCCGTCGCATCAGCAATATGAACTATTGGAATATCTGCAACACTCTCAATTTGTGGTGCAACTTTGTGCATTGTATTGGTGCAAATTACTAAAAAATCTGCTCCTGCACTCTTGATATTTTGTGCATACTCAGCTAAAATTTTACCCAACTTATCCCAATCTCCACTATGCTGAAGCCTCTCAATCTCTTCAAAATCAACGCTATACATTGCAACCTTAGCCGAATGCAAAGAGCCAAGCCTTTTTTGCACCTCTTTATTTATAATTTCATAATATAATGCAGTGCTCTCCCAACTCATACCACCGAGCAATCCTATTGTTTTCATAATTTAGCCTCTTTAATATTTATAAATTAAGATAAAAATATAACTCCTTATTTTAACAAATTATAACATATCTATTCTGTATAAGTTTTATCTTTTTAAAAAGTAAGATTGCAAATGTAGTTTCTATTTAGGTATTTTATCCCATATCTCGATATCATCAATCCATTGATATTTAGGATTTGCATTTCCATATATTTGAGTCAAAATAATAAAATCTATAGGTTTAGCATTACGAGTGGTTGGTCCGTGATGGTCGCCTACTATCTCTCCATTTACTTTCCATAATGCTCTTCCATCATTACCTTCACTCCAATGCCAATAAAATTCCGTTAAAAACCATCTGTTTTTTGGAACAGGAATAGTTCTGTTTTTAATTTCCCAAATTGGATTTGAAGGATTTTTGTCGCCTTGCCAAACCCAATATGGAGTTCCATCATCGTCTGTATATATAAATGCTATTAAGCGAAAGCCCTGATTGTCTGCATAGCCTTTAGTCTTATATTCAAAAAATGTTCTCCACATATTTGGTTGAATTAAACTTTTACTATCTAGCTTAATCCAATACCTAATATACAAATCTTTTGTTCCCTCTTTTATATTTAAAATTTCATATGGACACTGTGTATCGCCACGAAATTCATAATTCTCTTTTTGAAAAAGAGCAGTCGTATAATCTCCATTATGACCAACAACTCTTTGAAGTTTAGAAAATACAGCTTCATGATTATCATCAGAAATATAGTGCAACCCACTACTGCTTGAACCTAAAATATCTATTGGCCAACTAAAACCACTTTTTTTATCTCTTCCTTTTATATATCTATAATCTTCATTATCTACATAAGCTCTATTATCAATATAAACTCCACTCTCAAACCCAGATTTAAACAATAGCTTAGCTTCTGATGAGGTTTCATTTGTTGATTCATTTTTACAAGAAGTAGTTAAGAAAATTGCTCCAATTATTGTAATTAATAATATATTTTTCATTTTTACCCTCTTTTGTTATGTCTAATAAAATATATGCATATAATTAATAACACATAGTGCTTTAATTCTTTTTGTTATAAATTAGAGCATATCTAAACTTTAATTTATTATATCATATTTTAATCTTTACTTTAAGTTGCTATTAAGATATAGAAGAAAAAGGATACGCGAATTCATTTGAGGTAAACAAGTTTAAACTCTAGTAGTAAGTTCAAATAGTCATGAATGAATATTATATGAAATAAGTTTTTTAGCTCATATAACTTATTTTATTGAAGCTTTTAAACATCTAAAAGAGAGATTAGAAAAAAGATGTATATCTAGACAATCTCTTTTTTAAATATAATTTCGCTACAATTTAGCTGTAAAAAAATTTTAGGAGTATATTATGCAGTTAGAATCGTCAAGCTGTTGTTGTGTTCAGTCGCATTGCCAAATGGCCACCTTAGAGTCTATGTTATTATCTACAATCTCTTCTATTATCTATATTAATTGGTATAAACTCCCTTATTTTAGACCTTTTTTTAATAATTAATTTTTTATTGTTTGTTTAATTTTTTGTTGATGGTAAATCAACTATTAGGATAGCTCTACCATTTTTATAGCTATACAGTTGGTTTTATTATCTGTTTGTCTTAAAGCTAACAGTCTAAGCCTTTAGCTTTAAGCTTTATTATTGTTAAGGTAAAAATTATGAGTAAATTTGAGTTATTACGAAATATAAAACTACTATTTTGGTATAAAATATTTGGTTCTATGATATTTTTAGGTCCAGTATTTATACTATTTTTGCAAGAGAAGTTCTCTTTGAGTGAGGCAATTTTATTGCAATCTATCTTTGCAGTCTCTACAGGGATTTTTGAAGTTCCAGCAGGTGTATTTGC
>Ga0256833_1002958_pt1 | contig 11752 bp, 10 predicted proteins | sample 356284metaG_FD_190535 | JGI IMG/M metagenome (GOLD analysis project Ga0256833, IMG submission 190535) | Hydrothermal vent microbial communities from Mid Atlantic Ridge, Atlantic Ocean - 356-284 | ecosystem: Environmental > Aquatic > Marine > Hydrothermal vents | place: Atlantic Ocean: Mid...
CTTTTTTGGTTGTTTCAGAAAGCACGAGATGTCCGCATATTTGAGCTCGTTCGTTCATCAGATTGTCCCAGTGGTCGGTTCCTTCCCACAGCACTTTTTTGAGATGTTGCACTGCTTGAGGAGCATAGGAAGCCAATTGTTCTGAAAGAATAGTTGTTTCTTTATCTAAATCTGCAATAGAATCAAAAACACGGGCATATAAACCTTTATCTTTTGCCCAATAGGCATTTTGCCACATAGCCGGATTCAATGCCAGTTCGGCGGTAGCTCCTACGCCTATTTTTCTACGAATAGCGGGTTCTACTACAAAAGGACCAATCCCAATACTGATTTCGGATAACTTGATTGAAGATTGCTCGGTAGCCATCGCATAATCACAAGCGGCAATAATACCCACACCGCCACCTACAGCTTTACCTTGCACGCGTCCAATAATGGGTTTTTTGCATTTTCGCATCGCATTGACCAATTTTCCAAAACCGGAAAAAAAAGCCACTCCATCTATAGGATTATCAATTGCTAGTAATTCTTCTAAAGAAGCTCCGGCGCAGAATGTTCTATCTTTTTCGCTTTTTAAAATAATGATTTTTACATTGTTATCATCACTAAGTTCATTAAAAGCTGTAACCATTCTGTTTAATAAATTACTCGGCAGCGAATTGCTGGCAGGATGAAAAAATTCAACAGTTGCGATTCCATTTTCGGTATGTGTGTATAGGCTTCCGGATTCCATATTATTTGATTTAAAATTGAAGATTAAATGATAGACTGGGGTAAATTGTGTTAGATTGAAAGGTAATCGGATGTTTGGCTGCTTTGATTGCGTATTGATACCTTATTTTTTCTTGTTTTTTGTGTAAAATATGTTCTCCGTGAATTAAATCGTAAAAATAGGTTGACCAAGCAACCGCTAGAGAAGCATAAAAAAGATTTTCATAGGTTTTTTGATCACTGGTTTTAGCATTTAACAGATTAAGATTTCCATACTTATGATTGAAATCCAAATAGACAATTCCCATTGTGACAAAACTTGCCGAGCGTATCCCTAACAACCAATAACCGGTCTTCTTTTCTTGTGCTTTAAAGTGGATATATCCGGGAACGATTCCGGCATACATCATATCTTTCATACGTACGTTTTGAGCTAACAACTCAAATTCATCATAGGACATCTTACTGCTGATGGCAGGCAATTTATAATTGTCATTTTTATCTTTTTTGTATAGATCAACATCTTGTGTGTATCCGTAAAGAGAAAAGATTAAAAAACTAAACAGGATTATTTTTTTCATAAAAAAGAATTAATCAGTGCACAAATTTAAGATTTATCATTGTTAAATATGCTTAAATGTTTAAATTTATTTAGTAATACCCAGCCGCGAATAATCATCCAAACGGTAAAACTGATCCAAATTCCATACAATTCCAACCCCCAATAATTGGTGAGTAAGAGCACGGGTACAAAACCTAGAAAGGTGGCTATCAGTAAGACTTTTCGAAGGTATTTCATCCAGCCCAAACCTTTGAAAATACCATCAAAAATAAAAGCGACTCCATTAATAGGTTGCATCAATAATACAATCCAAAAAACAGTGTAGAATTTTGCTAACACAGCTGCGTCGTCTATAAAAAGCCGCCCTATTGGATAGTAGCCAATTCCGGAAATAATGGCTATTACAAATCCTAGAATCAGGGCGTACCGGGTTAATTGGTTGCCGAGATTTTTTAATTTTAGATACGATTTTTCACCATAAAGTTTACCAGACAATATGTTTCCTGCACTGGAATAGCCATCAATTAAGAAAGCGAAGAAAAACCAGATATTAATAGCAATGGTATAAGCGGCTATACTTTCCTTGCCATAACGGGTGGCAAAAGAACTCCCTAAATACAAAGCAATATTAAGAGCCAATGTTCTGATAAAAAGATTTAACACCATAGTTGCCAAATTTTTCATTTCAGCGTTAAAAGGTCTTTGTAATCTGAGACGAATAGGTGTTTTTTTGTACAAAAAATAGATTGCTAAACCAGCCATAAGAATTTGTGCAATCACACTGGCATAGGCAGCGCCTGTAACGTGCATTGCAGGAATAAAGTCATGATAACCAAAAATCAGTATATAATCTAATACCACATTACTCAAGGCTCCGATAATGGCAATCAACATAGGGTAAAAGGTGTTTTGAAGGCCTCTAAACACCCCGAAAATTACAAAAGTAATCAGTGTAAATGGTAGTCCAAATACGCGTATATGGTAGTATTCAATACTGAGTTCCAAGAGTTTGCTGTCTGCATTGTACAATTTGAATATTTCCGGAGCCAAGGGATAAGTTATGGTAATAATTACCAACGACAGGGCAATCACACTATAAATTACTTGAGCGGGTAGGTCTTTTACTTTTTCAAGTTTTCCGGCTCCCAAATATTGAGAAATGATGGTCGATATGGCGCTACGCGTTTGCCCCAGAATCCAAATCAGCATCGATAAGAACACACCCACCAAGCCAACAGCACTTAAAGATTCTGTTGCGTATTGAGGTAAATGTCCTACAAAGGCCACGTCAGCCATTGATAATAAGGGTTCTGCGATTCCTGCGAGCATAGCAGGAATAGCCAATCGATTAATTTCTTTGAAACTACTTTTGTATATCAAGGACTTTGTCATATATTTGCGCCGACAAAACTAACTAAAAAATAGTTTGTAGTTGGGTTTGTCATTCGAAATGATAGATAATTTCGCGCTGGATTTAGTATTTTAAATTCTTCGTTCAATTTGGATACAAGTGGCAACTTCGTTAATGCTTTAATAAATACAGAAGAAGTTGCAAACTAATTGGGGCATTAGCTTCCCGAATGATGTCGGGACAGGCAGCTTCGCTAATGCTTTAATAAATAAAGAAGAAGTTGCAAACTAATTGGGGCATTAGCTCAGCTGGCTAGAGCGCTACGCTGGCAGCGTAGAGGTCATCGGTTCGACTCCGATATGCTCCACAAGTATAAGACGCAATTACCTATAGAGCAGGTGGTTGCGTTTTTTAGTATAAAAAGCTTTATTCTACGGTAACGGATTTGGCTAAATTACGAGGCTGATCTACATTGCAACCACGCATTACAGCGATATGATAAGACAGTAATTGTAATGGAATTGTAGTTAATAACGGACTAAAAGCCTCAAAGGATTCCGGTATTTCAATGCTGTAATCAGCTATTTCCTTGACAATCGTATCTCCTTTGGTAACGATGGCAATGATCTGACCATGTCTGGATTTAATTTCTTGAATATTACTGACGACTTTATCATAATGTCCTTTGCGGGTAGCAATGACTACAATGGGCATGTTTTCATCAATTAGGGCAATGGGGCCGTGTTTCATCTCAGCAGCCGGATAGCCTTCTGCATGAATATAGGAAATTTCCTTGAGTTTTAAGGCGCCTTCTAAAGCCACGGGAAAATTGTATCCTCTTCCTAAATATAAGAAATTGGAAACACTTTTATACATTGAAGCGATACGCTTAATAAGCGCATCGGACTCTAAGAGATTTTCAATCTTCCCCGGTATTTCGAGTAATTCGTATAAATAGGTTTGAAAATCAGGAGTGGAGATGTTTCCTTTTACTTTCCCCAGTTTGAGTGCTAAGAGCGCCAGAACAGTGATTTGTGTAGTAAAGGCTTTGGTAGAGGCCACCCCTATTTCAGGTCCTGCGTGCGTATAAGCTCCGGCATGCACTTCACGGGCAATGGACGAGCCCACCACATTGCAGATACCAAACACAAAGGCTCCTTTGGATTTAGCTAATTTGATAGCAGCTAAAGTATCAGCAGTTTCTCCGGATTGGGAGATTGCAATCACCACATCTTTTTCAGTGATAATCGGATTGCGATACCGGAATTCAGATCCATATTCTACCTCAACCGGAATTCTGGCAATATCTTCAAACAAGTATTCAGCGACCAATCCGGCGTGCCAAGAAGTACCACAAGCCACGATAATAATACGATTGGCATTGGTGAATCGTTCGATATGATCGTCTAATCCGGACATTTTAATCAGTCCTTTACCGGCTGATAATCTGCCACGGTAGGTATCGATAATGGCGGTAGGTTGTTCGTGAATTTCTTTGAGCATAAAGTGCTCATAGCCTCCTTTTTCAATTTGTTCCAGACTAAGTTGTAATTCTTGTGTTTTTATCGCTTCAATAAGGCTGTCGTCATTGATATTCCGAACACGGATTTCTCTATTGAGTTTTACAATAGCCAATTCGCCATCTTCCAGGTAAATGGCATTTTTAGTAAATTCAATAAACGGGGTGGCATCAGAAGCAATAAAAAATTCAGTATTCTGTTCTCCAATACCTATAGCGATAGGACTTCCTAGTCTAGCTACAATCAACTCATCGGGTTTTTCCTTATCAAATACCAGGATAGCATAAGCCCCCACCACTTGTTTTAAAGCCAGTTGGACTGCTTTTCCCAGTTTGCATTTTTCTTGTTTTTTTACCTCTTCGATAAAATTTATCAGGACTTCTGTATCTGTCTCACTTTGAAAGGAATAACCTCTATTGATTAATTCTTTTTTTAAGGTATCGTAATTTTCAATAATCCCATTATGAACAATGACCAGATTTTCTGATTGTGATAAGTGTGGATGCGAATTGATATCGTTAGGGATTCCGTGCGTTGCCCAACGGGTATGACCAAAACCGATATTTCCTTTTGTAGAAATGGTATTGCCTACTTTGCTTTGCAGGTCACTTACTTTCCCTTTGGTCTTAGTCAGGTTGATATTATCGCCATCATACAATACAACTCCGGCACTATCATAACCTCTGTATTCCAATCGTTGAAGTCCTTTGATGATAATAGGATAGGCTTCACGAAAACCAATATAACCGGTTATTCCACACATTAGTTATTTTTTTCAGAATAATATATTTCCAGTTTGATTCTATCCGTAGCGTTGACAGGAAGATTTCCATTGATGACCACATTTTTGTGGTTGCTATTGTACTCTTTCATAATAGTGTCGAGTGCGGCATAGGTTGTTCTTTCCAATTGGTCTTTGGCATCAATGGTTTTGACTCCAAAGTCAGTTATGGCTACGCTAGGATCTTCGTTGATAATTTTTGAAATATAATTGGTAATGTGAAACAAATAATATTTTGGTTGGTTGTTATCATCCTTAACCAGCTCTCCTCCAACCATTTGATACCCCAAAGTTACAGTATCATATGTTTGCACTTTATTTCCGTCACTATCAATAGCATATAAATACAATTTTCCTGGTAAAGGATTATTAGTATTGCTTGGATTTACGTACAAATACAATTTTGCATCATTGATTAACCAGTCCTTGGTTTGAAGTGTTTCCAGTTCATCCGGAATGTCATTGGCGTTGGCATCTTCACCAAAAAGATGAATAACTGCGTCTGACCCAGCAGCACCACTAATATACAATTTATCAGCGCCTTGAGTTGTATTAGGGTTTGTCAAATAATTTTCAACAGGAGTTCCGGTGTATTGTCTGTCAAAAATATTGACGATATTATTACCTAAAGCAAATTGGAAATATTTTGCTTTGCCAATAGCTACGTTAGATTCTCCAGTTATACCGTTACCATCCAAATCTTCATTAGTGTCTTCATCTTCAAAGCTTGTTTCGGAATAGTAAATGGTAAATGTAGCTTTATTAATGGGAATTTCAATCAATGATGTCCCTCCGGCAATCAAAGAAGCCTCCAGATATAAACCACGAAAGTAATGTTGAAAACTTTCAGTAGATGCAAAAAATGATGAGCCGCTTACATCTTGAAAACGGGTTTTGAAAGTGTCGTTATCAAAAGGTATTCTAATAGAAGGTTTTTTGTCAGTTGCTATTGTGTCATATTTATAAATGACCCTTTCGTTGGGGTTTAAATTGTCATTTAAATACTTTTTTCTTGTAATGACAAGTAGTGTATCACTATCGTTAGGTTGAATGATATCATTATATAGTTCATCTAATTTATCAAAAGTTTCATCACTGTAGTATTGTTTAGGTTTAGAGGGGTCTAATGGGTCAAGATTATTAAGAAATGTTCCTAATTCGAATATTTTTAGGCGAAATGAATTATTTCCTGATTTCCAGATGGAGTCTAGGTCATAGTTTGGAACTTGGATTGTTTCATCGGGATTATTAGGGTCTGACACCTCAATTTTTCCATCTAAAGTAGCATCTAACGGGATATTCAACAGTACCGAGTCAATTACTGCATTAGTCCCAAAATCAGGGTTGGGAGAAGGAAGTTTTAATTGAGTTGCAATAGAGGCATTTAAGGTGCCGAAATTAGCATCTTGATAGGTTCCTAATAAATATCGGGAAAGCCTGTCTGTACGATTTTTGGTAATATTCTGACTGTAGGCAATAATATTGGCAACTTCATATTTATCGGTAGCGAACAGATTATTATCAACAATATTTACACCGACATTTTTAAAATCTTTTTCACAAGAAATAACAGCTATAAGCACCCCTGAAGCTATTCCTAGATGCTTAATAAAATTTAGAAACTTTTTAGTCATAAAATAAGTTTATTGTAGAATTTACATGATTTGGTTTAAGTAAAAATCAAGATATGATTTTTCGTATTCATCTTTAGGAATATACTCTAGTGAAGGTTTTTTTTGTTCTTTTACAAAAGCCTTGATTTCATCTGATAATTGCTCACTTCCTTCAATGATAAAGTCTGAATTGGCAACCGCCAGTTTTTGTAAATTTAAAAAACTAGGTTCTTTAATCAGATCAATTTTTTTAGAAGGGATATTATCAAAAGCTATTTTTTTAGATAATTCCGGATTGATCATTCCTTCAAAAGAATCGTTATATAATGAAGTCACTATTTTACTTTCTTTAAAAAGGGCTTCATCTTTAAAAAATTCTTTTAAATATAAGGGTATCAAGGAGGTCATCCATCCGTTCAGGTGAATAATATCGGGTGCCCAATTGAGCTTTTTAACGGTTTCTATCACACCTTTTGTAAAGAAGATGGTGCGTTCATCATTATCTTCAAAGAGTTTATTATCTTCATCGGTAAAGACGGCTTTTCTTTTGAAATAATCATCATTATCAATAAAGTAAACCTGCATTCTCTCTTTGGGAATAGAAGCTACTTTAATAATCAACGGCATATCAATATCATCAATGATTAAATTGATTCCGGAAAGCCGAATCACTTCGTGAAGTTGATGTCTTCTTTCATTTACCACACCAAATCGTGGCATAAAAATACGTGTTTGAATGCCTTTACGATGAATCATCTTAGCCGTTTCAAATGTCATATACGACATATCCGATTCCGGCATATAGGGCATTACCTCTGTTGAAATAAATAATACTTTTTTATCCTTCATAATCCTCAATAATTAGTGATGTATAAACATCATAACTGAATGCAAAAGTACGAAACTTTAGCGTCATATTACAGTTTATTTGTTAAGTTTGCAAGCTTTTAACAAAATATTATGCGGGTTTATACGTCAATTAAGTCGCTACAAACAGCACTTAACAAACTGTCAAAGGAAGTTTCTATAGGTTTTGTTCCCACTATGGGCGCATTGCATCAAGGGCATTTATCATTGGTTGAGAAAGCAAAAGAGCAGACAGATAAAGTTGTGGTCAGTATTTTTGTAAATCCAACTCAATTTGATAAACAAGATGATTTAGAGCAGTACCCTGTCACTGTTCAAGAGGATTTAGAATTATTAAAAAAAGTAAATTGTGATTTTGTTTTTATACCTTCGGTAGCTGAAATTTACAGTGATTCGGTTGAGTCACAAAACTTTGATTTTGACCAATTGGACAAGGTTATGGAAGGAGCACATCGCAAAGGACACTTTGACGGTGTAGGAACGATTGTCAAGAAATTGTTTGAAATTGTAAAGCCGGATAAAGCTTTTTTTGGAGAAAAAGATTTTCAGCAATTGCAAATTATAAGAAAAATGGTGTCAAAAGAGCAGTTGCCTATTGAAATTATAGGAGTCCCTATTTTTCGGGAACCTGATGGATTGGCGATGAGTTCCAGAAATATGCGTTTGACCCGAGAATATAGAAACGCTGCTCCTTTTATCTATAAAACACTCCGTACTGCCAAACAACTTTTTGGCACAAAAAATGCTGTAGAAGTATCGGAATGGGTTGTAAATGAATTTCAAAAACACCCGTTATTAAAGTTAGAATACTTTACGATTGCTGATGAAACCACTTTAAAACCTATCCAAAACAGAGAATTAACCCAAAAATACCGAGCTTTTATAGCTGTTTTTGCTGATACTATCCGATTAATTGATAATATTGCACTGTATTAAATGCTCAGATATTGAGGGATACTAACTAAAATTAAGTAATTTTGCCCTATGCAAATTGAAGTTTTTAAATCCAAAATACATCGAGTAACCGTAACCGGTGCCGATCTTAATTATATGGGGAGCATCACCATTGATAAAAACCTTATGGAGGCTGCTAATATTATTGAAGGAGAGAAAGTGCAAATTGTCAATATTAACAACGGGGAACGACTGGAAACCTATGTTATCCCCGGTCCTAGAGATTCCGGAACCATTACGTTGAATGGACCTGCTGCGAGAAAGGTTCAAAAAGGGGATGTTGTCATTATTATATCCTATGCTTTGATGGATTTTGAAGAAGCAAAACGGTATAAACCTACTTTGGTTTTTCCAAACACAAAAGATAATTCATTAGCATAAGACTTGAAAAAATCAATTAAAAGAATAGTTCTTGTGATACTCCCAATTTTATTGGGAGTTTTTTTAATTTGGTGGTCTTTATCCAGTTTAACTCCGATGGATAAAGAAGAAATAAAAAAGTCTTTTGAAAATGTACATTATTTCTGGATTTTTATTTCTCTTTTTTTAGGCCTACTCAGTCACTTATCACGAGCGTACCGTTGGAAGTTTTTACTGGAACCATTGGGGTATAAACCCAAGTTTTTAAATAGTGTTTTTACTATTTTTACCGCTTATTTAATCAATTTATTTTTACCCAGAGCCGGAGAAATAGCCCGTGCTACCGGTATTAGTAAATATGAAGCAATTCCCTTTGAGAAAGCTTTTGGAACCATTGTTGCCGAACGAATCATAGATGTCATTATGTTGTTGCTTATAGTGATGATGGCTTTTTTCTATCAATTTGATTTATTAGCCGATTTGGTTCTTCAAAAATTACCAAAAAACCCCTTTACTTCTTTTCTAATCTTACTAATTTTTGCTGTTTTTTTATATTGGATGTATCGTTTGATAAAAAAATCAGAGCGTCGTCTTTTTATTAAAATACGCCATTTTGCAAAAGGTTTGTTAGATGGGATAAAGAGTGTATTGGCTATGAAAAAAAGAAGGTTTTTTATTGCACACACTATTTTTATTTGGTTGATGTATCTGTTGATGTTTTATACGGCATCATTTTCGTTACAGGAGACCGCGCATTTAAGTGTGGGTGCTGTTATTTCAGGCTTTGTGGTAGGAGCTTTGAGTATTGCGACAACCAATGGCGGTTTGGGAACCTATCCGGTGGGTGTACAGCGCCTATTGCATCTGTATGGTATTGCATTGAATCCGGCATTGGCATTTGGTTGGATTATGTGGAGTGCGCAGACTTTTATGATTTTATTGTTTGGAGGTCTTTCTTTGCTATTTATTCCGTTGTACAACAGGAAATTTTTTCAATTACAGTGAATTCTCAAAATATAAATCCAATTCTTCTTGTGTAACACCTGCTGTCTGCAATATAAATTCGTCATACGTTAACCCGTGGTCTTCTAGCAGGTTGAATAGATATTTTTCTGAAGTTTCCAGTCCGTGTTTATTTTCTATATTAATCAATGTTTTATAGATAGGAATAATTGTTTCAATGGCTTGTCTGGGAGGGGCTTTTCTGTAGGAAAAATGGGCTATTATTTTTTTATTCTCATCATATTTAGTTTCAAACCGGGTAATAACCCAATAATAACTTCCGTCTTTGGCTAAATTTTTGATAAGAGCATGAATATTTTTCCCTTCAAAGAGTCTGTCCCACAATAATTTAAACACCACCTTAGGCATATCAGGATGCCTGATCACATTGTGAGGCTCACCCATTAGTTCCCATTCTTTATATCCACAAATATTCATAAAATATTGGTTGGCATATTCTATAATACCCTTTTCATCGGTCTTAGACATAATCACCTTGGATTCGTCTAAAAGTATTTCACGATCAATCGGTTGCGGGCGCACAAATTTTTCCATATCACTCTATTACAATTATACTTTTTTTTGGGTATAATCATATTTCAGGCAAGCTAGCTACTTAAAATGAGGAAATTAGCAGGTAAAACTATTTTCCAAAGACCTTTTTAAGCAAACTCTTTTTCTTTTTTGTTTTGGGTGAATTTATCGGGCTGTGTATTCTATTTGAATTTGTCAAATCCAAATTAGCATTATAGGTTAAATCATTTAACCGTGGCCTGTTTTGCTTTTGAAGTATGGGGTCGGGTTGTATATTGCTTTGAATCGGATTGGTGATTTGCGGTTGAATTTGTTGTTCAAACTTGGGTTGGTGGATACACAATTCTTCAATAAACTGATTGTAATTCATGTTGCGTTCTTCCAGAAAACCAATTAAATATCGTTTAGAGACTTCAGTATTTCCACTTTTTGATTCTATTTTGGATAGAATTTTGTATAAAGAACTTATTTTGTGAACCGCAAAAGTTGGAGCTGCAACACTATGGCTGTAATGAGCGATGAGTTCACCGGCATCATTTAACTTACTTTCATATTCGCTCAATAGCCAAAAGAAACGACCGTCTTTTGCTAATTGCTTAGTTATTAACTTAATAGGTTCGTTTTTGCTAAGGCGTTCTTTTAGAATTTCATAGATGATTTGTGGCACATCCGGATGGCGTAACACATCCATAGATTCTCCGATTATTTCAAACTCTTCATAACCACTTACTTCACTAAAAGAGTGATTAATATATTCAATAAATCCGTCTGCGCTGATTTTACAAGACAGCACAATAGATGGATTTACATTGATTTCTCTATCAACAGGCGATTGGTTAGGGTAATTTTCCATGTCAAATAAATTAAGGGTTAGGGTTTCCTGTGGCTAAGTTATGAACATTTTATTAACAAACAAACTTTTTTCTATAAAATTTTAAAATTTTTTTTAATTTCATTCCCTAGTGCATCCATAGCAGTAATAGTGTGGCTTCCCGGTTTAGGTTGGATCGCAATTTCATGGAAATTTTTTGTGCTTTTTATAAATCGATTGTCCAAATACCAGTAAATTTGGATTTCAGGTTGTACATGTTTTATTTTCAGAATCAGATTATTCTTGTGTTCATCAAAATTTTTGGGTAAAAAAATATGTTCATTTTTATTGTTATCTATAAACTCCATCGGAGTTTTTCCACTGTTTACACAATCATCTCTAAATGGGGGGAGCGGTTTATAAAAAGGATTTTTTAACTGATAATAGTAGGCTTGGACCGGTGGTAACACAAACCAACTTACATGTTTCATATCGCTGATAGCTTCACATGAGCTGTTGACTTGAAAGCTTCCTGTTTTATCCAGATGTATCCAATGGTGATAAGGACAAGGAGCTGTTTTCAATCCTGATTTTGGTGCCCAAATTGTATCTTTTTCCTCACAAATTTCAGAAGCGCGATAACCACTTTTTTTACAAGTTATGATTTTTTGTAATTCATCATAAGG
>Ga0256833_1002959_pt1 | contig 11752 bp, 9 predicted proteins | sample 356284metaG_FD_190535 | JGI IMG/M metagenome (GOLD analysis project Ga0256833, IMG submission 190535) | Hydrothermal vent microbial communities from Mid Atlantic Ridge, Atlantic Ocean - 356-284 | ecosystem: Environmental > Aquatic > Marine > Hydrothermal vents | place: Atlantic Ocean: Mid...
ATCCGGTGGAGGTGCACATTCTTCCGGTGGACGAGTCGGACGGCCCAAATCTGACGGATCTGTTAACCCGCTACTACGAGGCGTTGGTGGAAGGAAATCTTTTCGGAGAAGCGCGCCGAGTGAAATTCCTCCTGAAAAACTGGGAAATCCATTTCGCAAAGGCGGTGCCTGTTTCGTCTTCGCACAAAGCCAAGCTTTCCCCTTAAATTTGGGCGGTTATTTCGGTTGGCCTATTTTTCACTTGTTTCTTTTGACCTTTTTGTTTATTTTTTTCACCGGTTAATGAAAACGTTTGTTTTCAAATTGATCGCACTGTTCCATCCAAAAAATGTAGGGAGAAAATCGTGTCCTCTGTCAAAATTGTGTACATTGGTGCCGGGAGTTTAGCCTTTGGCCCCAAATTGGTCAGCGACGCCGTTCTGACACCCGAGATCAAAGGCGCACAACTTGTTCTTGTGGACGTGAACGCCGAAAATCTGGAGAAAATCTACCGCCTCGCCCTCAAAATGAACGCCGCCAACGGAAATCCTCTTACCATTGAAAAAACAACCGACCGGCGAAAGGCGCTCCCGAACGCAGATTTTGTTCTGATTTCCATTGCCATGGACCGCTTCGAACACTGGAAATACGATATTGAAATTCCGCGAAAATACGGCATTTACCAGGCCAAGGCGGAAACCGGAGGGCCCGGAGGAATTTCCCTTATTTTGCGCAACATGCCGGTGCTCATCGACATTGCTCAGGATGTGGAACGGTTGGCGCCGCAGGCCTGGGTGCTCAACTACACCAACCCCGTAAATGCGATGATGTACGGCATCAACAAATGGACAAACGTCCGCTGGATCGGTTTGTGTGACGGCATGTTCGGGCGCGTCGGCGATTTTGCTCGCCTTTTCGAAACCACATACGAAAACATCGATTTAAAGGTTGCCGGAATTAACCACTGTGTGTGGCTGCAAGATGCCCGCAAAGTGGACACGGGAGAAGACCTGTTGGCGCAGCTCCCCGAAAAACTGGAAGAAAATCCCGACTACCAGCCCCTTAGCCAGTACCTCATGAAAATCTTCGGTCTTTTTCCAGGCCCGGGAGACCACGAAATCGGGGAGTTTTTTCCTTTCGCCATGGAATTTCTCGATGCTCCCGGTTTCGAGTATTCCATTCGGATGCAACACAAGCGGGAAAATCAGGAACGCATTGATGCCGTTCTCTCTGGCAAGCGGGATTTGGGCGATTGGGGACACAAGCGCTCACGGGAAATTGCCCTGGATTTCATGGCGGACATTCTCCTGAACCGCGGGCGGCGCCGTTTGAGCGGCATTGTGGAAAATCGGGGCAATATTCTCAATTTACCCTACGACGCCATTGTGGAGGTTCCTATTGTCATTGACGCAAGCGGCATTCACCCCTTAAAAATGGACGTGCTTCCCGAGGGTTTGGCCAAATATCTTACGTTGCTGTTACAGGTTCAAAAATTGGCGGTGGAGGCCGCCATGACCGGCTCCCGAGAATTGGCCTTGCAGGCGCTTTTATTGGAACCTTCCGTACCCAGTGCGCGCGCCGCCGAAAAGATGTTAGATGAATTTTTGGATGTTCACCGGAAGGTTCTACCGGACTATTGGTTCAGATAGCGATCGGCTGCAAGACAACTCACGCAAACAGCTCGAAAATGGCGTCGCTGAGCCAAAAGCCTCGAAGCGTCAGTCGGAGACGATGGCGGGTTTCCTGAAAAAGGGGCTCCGTTGTTTTCTGCAGGGCTCCGAAACGCTGTAAAACCTCTCCGATAGATTTGCGAAAATCGTCCCCGAATTTTCTGCGGTACGCTTCCAAATCCAGGCCTTCTGCCTGCCGAAGCGACAAAAAGATCATTTCCAAGCGTTGCTGCTCCCGCGTCAGCGCTTCTTTGCCGGCAGTCGGTTCTTCTCCCCGCTCCGTCTTTTCGTTGTAAAGCGAAACGCTCCGCACATTCCACCAACGGCGGTTGTGGTGAAACGAATGCGCCGAGGGCCCGAATCCCCAATAGCTTTTCCCCTGCCAGTAGGTGAGGTTGTGCCGACATTCTTTTCCGGGCAAAGAAAAATTAGAGATTTCGTAATGACGGTAGCCTGCGCGCGTTAAAACGGCATCCGTACGGCGGTACATCTCCCATTCAACGGTTTCATCCAGAGGACGGATTTTACCGGTTTGTCGCCATTTGCCAAAAGGGGTCTCCGGTTCGTAGATTAAATTGTAGGTGGAAATGTGCGTGGGGCGAAGGGAAAGAGCCTGTTTCAACGAATCCTCCCAATCCTCAACCGATTGTTGCGGCAGCCCGAAGATTAGGTCGAGATTAATATTTTCAAACCCCACGTTTTGGGCCAATTTCACGGCGGCTCTAGCTTCCGACGCGGTGTGAATGCGCCCGAGCCGACGCAGTTCCGAATCGTGGAAAGATTGAATCCCCAGGCTCAAACGATTGAATCCCAGAGCCCGGTAGCTTTCGAATTTGGCTTGGTCTACCGTGCCGGGGTTGGCTTCTACCGTCCACTCGGCCTCCGGCGAAACGGAAAAGTACCGTCTCACGGCCGAAATCAGGCGTTCCATTTCGGGCACGGGGAGAACAGAAGGCGTGCCGCCGCCAAAAAAGACGGTCGTGACCCGAAATTCGGAGCTTGAAAAGCGTTCCGCCCGCATTTCCATTTCACGAAGGAGGGCTTGCACAAACCGGTGTTGACTCTCTTTGCCGTCCACAACGGAGTAAAAATCGCAGTAGGGGCACTTCCGCTCACAAAACGGAATGTGAAAATAGAGGCTTAGTTCCTGCATTTTGGGCCGAAAAACGGGTATTTTAAGGGGCGAAAACACACGCCCTACTTAATGAGCATCCCGATGCGTTTCCAGCGTACCTTTTTGAAAAATCGGTACATGGGAATGGTTTTGTCCCAGGACCAGTAAATAATCAGGGCTTCGCCCAGCACGTTGTCGTGGGGCAAAAATCCCCAATAGCGGCTGTCGGAGCTGTTGTCGCGGTTGTCTCCCATCATGAAATAGTGGTCGGGCGGCACAACCACGGGACCGTAATTGTCGCGATTTCCGGCGCCCGGTGGGTAAATTCCGTACTCGATTTGGCCGGGAGGAATGTAGTAATCCGAATATTTGACGTGCGGTGGATCCTTAAAGGGCTTACCATTGACGTACACCTTTTTCCGAATGACTTGTACCGTGTCGCCACCTTCCGCAATACAGCGTTTAATATAGTCTAATTTAGGATTTCGTGGGTATTTGAAAACCACCACGTCGTGGGGCTTCGGGTCGCGGATCGCCGGGAGTCGCGTATGTGGGATTTTGATTCCGGTCAGCGGGATGGTGTCCGGTGTACGAACCCCGTAAATAAATTTATTGACCAAAAGGAAATCCCCCACCAGGAGGGTGTCTTCCATGGAACCCGTGGGAATGCGAAAGGCTTGTACGACAAACGTCCGTAAAATGAGGGCTGCCACCAGCGCCCACACAAAAGCGTCCACGTACTCCCGAACAATCCCCTTTTTCTTTTTTTCCTTTTTCGGTTTCAGACCGACAACTTTTCTCCAATCCATTTTCCGTTCCTTAATCTTCCATCTGCAAAATCGCTAAAAAGGCCTCTTGCGGGATTTCCACGCTCCCCACCTGTTTCATCCGCCGCTTGCCCTCTTTTTGTTTTTCCAGGAGTTTCCGTTTTCGTGTAATGTCCCCGCCGTAGCACTTGGCCGTAACATTTTTTCGAAGGGGTTTAATGGTTTCACGTGCGATAATTTTGGAGCCGATTGAAGCCTGCAGCACCACTTCAAAAAGCTGCCGGGGAATCAGTCGGCGTAGCTTGGTAATGAGCCGCCGCCCCCAATCGTACGCCTTGTCCCGGTGTACAATGGACGAAAGAGCGTCCACCGACTCCCCGTTCACCAACACGTTCAGTTTGACAAGGTTTCCCTCCTTGAATTTCCAGAAATCGTAATCGAAGGAAGCGTAGCCTCGAGAAATAGATTTCAATTTGTCGTAAAAATCGAAAATAATTTCGGCCAGAGGAAGATAATATTGTAAATTAACACGCTTTCCATCCAAATAAACCGTATTTCGATAAATTCCGCGCCTTTCCAGCGCCAATTTCATGATGGGCCCGATGTAATCGGTCGGAGTAATAATGGAGGCGTCGATGTACGGTTCCTCCACCCGCTCAATTTCCCCTGCCTCGGGAAATTCAGCCGGATTGTCAATAAGTTGCACACTGCCGTCTCGCAATACGACGCGGTATTCCACATTGGGAACCGTGGTAATAATGTCAATGCCGTATTCCCGTTCCAGCCGTTCCTGCACGATCTCCATGTGCAAAAGCCCTAAAAATCCGCACCGAAAACCAAACCCTAACGCTGCCGAAACCTCGGGCTCAAAGCGCAGCGAGGCGTCGTTCAGGCGCAATTTTTCCAGCGATTCCTTGAGCTCTTCGTAATCGTCACTTTTTGAGGGGAAAATACCGCTGAAAACCATGGGTTTGGCCTCTTTGTAGCCCGGCAGCGGTTCCGCGGCGGGGGACAGTGCGTGCGTAATGGTGTCGCCCACTTTGGTGTCGGCTACCTCCTTTACACCGGCGATGACATAGCCCACTTCCCCCGTGTTCAAGCAAGGGGCAGGCACGCGTTTGAGCTGTAAAATGCCCACCTCCTGCACCTCAAAATCCTTTTGGGTCGAGAAGAAGCGAATTTTGTCCCCGGTGCAAAGCCGTCCGTCCACCACCCGGACGTACGCCACGGCACCCCGGTAATTGTCGAAGGCGGAGTCGAAAATCAGTGCCCGCAACGGCGCATTTGGGTTTCCGGAAGGCGGGGGAATTTCCCGTACAATTCGCTCTAAAATGTCTTCGATGCCGATGCCTTCTTTGGCGCTCGCCAGCAAAATGTCGTCGGGTTCTCCGCCCAAAATGTCCAAAATCTGCTGTTTGATCTCGTCGGGACGGGCGCTGGGCAAATCGATTTTATTAATGACCGGAATAATCACCAGATTGTGCTCAATGGCCTGGTAGAGATTGCTCATGGTTTGTGCTTCCACCCCCTGAGCAGCGTCCACAACCAGGAGAGTACCCTCGCAGGCGGCCAAACTGCGCGAAACTTCATAAGAAAAATCCACGTGCCCGGGTGTGTCAATAAGATTGAGTGTGTACGATTGCCCGTTTTTGGCTAAGTAGGGCATGGTAATGGCGTGCGCTTTAATTGTAATCCCCTTTTCCCGCTCCAAATCCATGTTGTCCAAAACCTGATTGGTCATTTCTCGGGAAGAGAGGGTGTGGGTCTTTTCCAAGAGACGATCGGCCAGAGTCGATTTGCCGTGGTCAATGTGCGCAATGATTGAAAAATTCCGAATGTGGTCTTGTTTCATTTCGCCTGCAATTCTAAGTTCTGAAAATTCAGCAAAAAATATAATCATTTGCCGTTCCTAATTCAACTTTTTTTGGGGCGATTTGGTTCGAGCGCTCCGCAAAAATGTTTTGCGATTCAATCTAAAAAATAATATATTGGGGTAGTTTTTTGGAATCTATTTCGGGACAGGTTCTTCCGACACATTGAAAGGGGGCCTTTTGTGAAAAATAGACTTTCCATTTGGCCTTTTAACGTGAGGATGCTCCTCGCCAACTTGCGCAGCGGAGGACTGGCTTTTTGCACACCAATCATTTAAAAGGACATATTTTCCATCACCCATTTTGAGGCCGTTTTATGAAAGACCCGCGCATTGAGAAGCTCGCAAAAATTATTGTGAATTACTCACTTAAACTAAAAGCAGGGGAAAAACTGCTCATTGAGGCCTTCGACGGACCGGAAGACCTCACGGTAGCCGTTTTTCGACAGGCGGTTGAAAAGGGGGCTGTTCCCCTGATTTCGTGGCGAAACAACCGACTTTTGCGGGATATCTTCCGCAACGCCACGGAAGAGAGCATGAAATTGATTGGCGACATCGAAGCCTATCGCATGAAGCAAATGGACGCCTATGTCGGCATCCGCGGTTCTCAAAATATTACCGAGTTTTCCGACGTGCCCGACGAGAAAATGAAGTTGTACCAAAAATACTGGCTCAAACCGGTTCATTTAGACCTGCGCGTGCCCAAAACCCGGTGGGTGGTCTTGCGCTACCCGACCCCTTCAATGGCTCAACAAGCGGGCATGAGCACGGAAGCGTTCGAGGATTTTTATTTTGAGGTGTGCACCGTGGATTACGCGAAAATGTCCCGGGCCATGGAGCCCTTAACCGAGCGTCTTCAAAAGGCGGATCAAATCCACATTCTGGGGCCTGGAACCGACTTACGATTCTCCAAAAAAGGCATTCCCGTGCTGAAGGGGGACGGGACCGCCAATTTGCCGGACGGGGAAATTTTTACTGCGCCTGTTCGGGATTCCGTGAACGGAAACATTTCTTACAACACTCCGTCACTTTACCACGGCTTTGTTTTTGACTCCATTCGCTTTGAATTTCGCGACGGGAAGATCGTTCACGCGGAGGCAAACCATACGGAGAAAATCAACGAAATTTTGGATTCCGATGAGGGCGCCCGCTACATTGGTGAATTCGCATTGGGCCTGAACCCGAAAATCACCCACCCCATGAAAGACACGCTTTTCGACGAAAAGATCGCAGGCTCTTTTCATTTCACACCTGGGGCGGCCTACGAGGAAGCGGACAATGGCAACCGATCCGAAATCCACTGGGATTTGGTGTGTATTCAAACGCCGGAGTACGGCGGCGGTGAAATCTACTTTGACGGCGAACTCATTCGGAAGGACGGACTTTTTGTGCCTGACGATTTGCAGGGGCTGAACCCCGAAAATTTGGTTACGCCATGAAAAAGATCGGCATTATTTCGGACACGCACGGCGGGTTGTGTCCCGATGTGTTTAAACATTTTGAGGGAGTGGACGCCATTTTGCACGCGGGGGACATCGGGACGGAAGAGGTTTTAATTGAGTTGGAAGCCATCGCCCCCGTGTACGCCGTCCGCGGAAACGTCGATTTTTTTCAGGAGGCGCATCACCTTCCGCGCAAGCGCGTCGAGGTTTTTGACGGCGTTCGCTTCGGCCTCATTCACGGAGATATTTTTCCCAAATCCACCATTTTGGACCAACTAATTCCCTATTTTGCAAAGGACCACGTGGATGCCATTGTTTTCGGGCACACGCACGAGCGGTACCTCCGAAAAAGAGGTTCCGTCTGGCTCATTAATCCCGGGGCGTCTAATCCCCGGCAGGCCAGCAGTTGTCACTCCGTTGTGGTTGTTCAGGTCGATTCCGGCCACATTTTGAGTGTGACGGATATGGCGCTGCAACCCTTCCAAACCGACGATTTGTTCCCGGATTGGGAGGACGAAATTTAAGGAGAGAACCATGATTGTTACTACCACACCCACCGTCGAGGGCAGAAAAATTCTGGATTACAAGGGAATTGTTGCAGGCGAGGCTATTATGGGTGCCAATATTGTGCGCGACCTCTTTGCCAGCATTACCGACATTGTGGGCGGAAGGGCCTCTGCCTACGAAGAAAAATTGATTAAAGCCCGCGAAATCGCCATTGAGGAAATGACGGCTCACGCAGCCCAATTGGGCGCAAACGCTGTGGTCGGTGTGGACCTGGATTACGAAGTCGTGCGCGAAGGCATGCTCATGGTCACTGCCGCCGGTACAGCCGTCCTGATTTGACCTTTTCGGCTTTTGGCTTGACTTTCCTGGTATTTTCGCTTAAATTTTAACGTTTTAGAACCGAAAACGCCGAACTTAAAACCAGGAATTTCCGGCCACCACATGGACTTATTTCAAAAAGAAGCCACTCCGTGGAAAAAACCCGCCCCCTTTCGACCGTTACCGGACCGCGTGCGGCCTCAAACGCTGGAGGAATTTGTCGGGCAAGAGCACATTTTGGCACCGGGCAAACTGCTTCGAGAGGCCATCGAACACGACAATTTAATGTCCATGATTTTTTGGGGGCCGCCCGGCGTGGGAAAAACCACCCTTGCGCGGCTTATTGCCCGAAAGACCAAATCCGATTTTGTGGCCCTCAGCGCCGTTACGGCCGGTGTGGCCGACGTGCGCAAGGCCATTGAGCGCGCCAAGCAAAACCTCCGGGCCAACCGACGCACCGTCCTTTTCATCGACGAAATCCACCGCTTCAACAAGGCGCAGCAGGACGCCTTGTTGCACCACGTGGAAGACGGAACGGTGTATCTCATCGGTGCAACTACGGAGAACCCCTCCTTCGAAATTAATTCGCCCCTGCTGTCTCGCTGTCGCGTCTTCAAATTGGAACCGCTTGCGCCCACTCACATTGAAACCATTGTGACGCGAGCCCTCGAAAAAGATGCCGTTCTCCGCCAATTCGACATTAACCTCGCAGAAGACGCCCGAAATTTGCTGGTACACTTCTCCTCCGGCGATGCCCGAATTGCCCTAAGTGCGCTTGAAATGGCCTTTCAAATGGCCAAGGAGAAAGCGACCGACCTGCAGGTCACCATTTCACGGGAGCTTGTCGAGCAAGCTTTCCAAAGCCGTGCCCTGTTTTACGACAAGAAGGCAGACTACCATTACGATATTATTTCCGCCTTTATTAAAAGCCTTCGCGGCTCCGACCCGGATGCCGCTCTGTACTGGATGGCTCGCATGATTGACGCCGGAGAAGACCCCAAATTTATTGCCCGCCGGATGGTCATTCTGGCCTCGGAGGATGTGGGCAACGCCGATCCCCAGGCTCTGCTCATTGCTACAGCCGGGTTTCAGGCTATTGACGTCATTGGAATGCCGGAAGGACGCATTGTTCTTGCGCAGGTTGCGACGTACCTGGCTTCGGCGCCTAAAAGCAACGCCGCTTACCTCGCCATTGGAAAAGCATTAGAGGATGTCAAAAAATCGCCCATTGAGCCCGTCCCGCTTCACATTCGCAATGCACCCACTTCTCTAATGAGAAAAATGGGGTATGCCGAGGGTTACCAATATCCCCACGATTTCCCCGGCCATTTTGTGGAACAGTCTTATCTTCCCGAAAACAAAAAGAATGCCATTTATTACGAACCCACGGAAATTGGTTTCGAGAAAACCATAAAGGAACGACTGACGCGTCTCTGGAAAAAACGTCGGCTAAAGTTGAAACGCAGCGATGAGGAGAACCGAAAAACATGAAAGACAAGGTCGCCATTGGGGTTGATTTGGGTGGAACCAATCTGAAAATTGCTCTGGTATCCGAAACAGGGGAAATTCTTAAAGAGATTCGGCGGGACACACAAGCCGAAAAGGGGCCGGAATTTATTCTGAGCGAAATTGAGGCAGGCGTTGACACGCTTTTGAAAGAAACTGGAGACGCTGCCGTTGCAGGTATTGGAATGGGCATTCCCGGAGCAGTGGACTACGACAATGGAATTGTCACCTATCCTCCCAATTTACCCGGCTGGAAAGAAGTTCCTGTCCGCGACCGATTCAGCCGAAAATTTCATCTTCCCGTCTTTGTGGACAACGACGCCAACGTTGCGGCACTGGCGGAAAAAGCCCACGGAGCCGGAAGGGGAGCCAATCATCTCATTTGCATTACGCTGGGTACGGGCGTGGGTAGTGGGCTCATTCTGAACGGAAAACTTTTTCACGGGGCGGTTGGCGCCGCCGGAGAATTCGGACACACCACCATTCGATACGACGGCCCCCAGTGCAACTGCGGCAATTACGGCTGCATTGAGCGTTACGTGGGCGCCCAATACATTGTGGAGCGCGCCGTGGACAAATTGGCGACGTACCCCGATTCCGCTTTGCAACAGTTTCTCCTGGAAGGAAAAGACGTTACTCCGAAGGTTTTGAACGAACTCGCCGAAAGAGGAGACGCTCTGTGTTTGGAAACCCTTCGGGAAACGGGTGAGTTGCTGGGAATTGCGCTGGTCAGCGTGGTTAATTTGCTCAATTTGGAACTGATTGTCATTGCGGGTGGCATCTCCAACGCCGGCGAAAAGCTGTTCGAGCCCATTCGGCGGAAGATCCGGGAATTGGCCCTTCCGCTGCCGCGCAGCACGGTTCAGGTCAAAAAGGCGGAAATGGGTGATCGGGCCGGCGTGGTAGGTGCGGCTCAACTAATTTTTGAAAATTAAACCTCCCCATGAGGGCACTCGCCGGAAAACGATTTTTGTGGGGGATTCTTTTGGTTCTCGGCTTGTTTCAGACGGAACAACTTCCGGCACAGGCTCAACCGGCAGTGTCCGACTCACTTTCTCGGGCCAGGCGTTCCTCGGAATTGGACACCACTATTTCCTACACGGCTCAGAAAATTTTCAGCGAGGTCTCGGCAAAAATCACCCATCTTGAGGGCCAGGCTCACGTTAAATACCGAAAAATGGAACTGACGGCCGGTTCAATTACCATCGACTGGGACAAAAATCTTTTAACAGCCACCGGCCTGCCTGACACCCAGCGGGTCGTTTCGAAAACCAATCCCCACGACACGCTTTTGGTGCCCGGGTACAAGGAATTACCGGTTTTTACGGATGGGCGCGAGAAAATAACGGGCTTTAAAATGACGTACAATTTTGAAACCCGAAAGGGTCGCGTCACCCGCGGGCGCACCGCATTTGAGGACGGTTTCTATTCCGGCCAAATTATTAAGCGCATTTCCAAGGACGTGTATTTTGTGAAGGGCGGCACCTTTACCACCTGCAACTTGCCCCAAAATCCCCATTACCATTTTTACAGTTCCAAAATGAAGCTCATCGTGAACGACAAAGTCATTGCCAAACCCATTGTCCTTTACATTCGGCACATTCCCATTGCCGCTTTGCCGTTTGGGATGTTTCCCAACAAACCGGGCAGACATTCCGGGTTTCTCATTCCGCGGTACGGAGAAAGTGCCGTGGAAGGGCGGTATTTGCGCGACATCGGGTACTACTGGGCGGCCAGTCAGTACTGGGACACGCGCCTTTCCATGGACTACTTTGAAAAAACGGGATTCCTTTTTCACAGTACGGTTAATTACGCACTGCGGTATTTGTTAAATGGCCATGTTTCCGCGTCGTTGGTGCGGAAAACCACCGCCGGAGGCGGCAAACAACGCCGCTGGGATTTGTCTTTTTCCCACCACCAGACATTTGACCCCACCATGTCGCTGAATGCTTCCGGGCTTTTTGTGAGCGACAACAGTTACTACCGAGATTTCAGTTCGAATTTCAATCAGCGACTAAATCGTGAAATTCGCTCCAACGCCACTTTTTCCAAATTCTGGCGAAAATCGGGCAGTAGTATTAGTGTGAATGTCTCGCGCACCCAAAATCTCGACTACAACACAACCACCGATGTGCTTCCTCAAATTTTCTTCCGGCTGGGCCGAAAACCGCTGGGTGACTTCTTCCGAAAAAAGAAATCCGCCTCCTTCGGAACGGGCCCTGGGCGCTCTCTAAAAAGAAAAAAACGGCGCTGGTACGATTCGATCTACCTTTCCTACAATTCCCAGTTTTTAAATCGGCGCCTGGTGCGTGCCCCTAACAACGGGCAACGCTCAACCGAACAAAAGTACGGGATTCAACACCAACTTGTGGTGAACAGTACGCAAAAGGTGTTGCGGTGGATTTCCACCAGTCAAAACCTGTCGTTGCAGGAAATCTGGGTGGATCGCTTACGGGAATATTCCTTGAACCCCAAAACCAACGCCATTCAAAGCCGTGATGTGAAAAAATTTGCGGCGCGTCACACCTACGCCCTGAGTTTTTCGGCAAACACCAAACTGTACGGGACTTTTTTCCCGA
>Ga0256833_1002960_pt1 | contig 11751 bp, 8 predicted proteins | sample 356284metaG_FD_190535 | JGI IMG/M metagenome (GOLD analysis project Ga0256833, IMG submission 190535) | Hydrothermal vent microbial communities from Mid Atlantic Ridge, Atlantic Ocean - 356-284 | ecosystem: Environmental > Aquatic > Marine > Hydrothermal vents | place: Atlantic Ocean: Mid...
AGGGATTCTCTGACCTTTTTCAGTAGCGTAATCGACAGGTACAAGCACAAAGTGCAGTGATGATTGCCCAGTTCCGTTAACGATTCGCCCGCCGGCATCGGTGTTCTTCCTTCCACGCGAGTAAAAATAACCGTCTGAGTTACTTCAGGCAGGGTTAGTGTTTCCACCGCACAGGCGGCAGAAGCCATGGCCGAGGTCACACCCGGAACAACACCGACCTCAATCCCGGCCTCATCCAGAGGCTGAACCATTTCTATCAGCGCGCCATACAACCCGGGATCACCGGTCTGCAAGCGAATAATACATTGTTTTTTGCGGGCTTTACTGATGAGCCAGGCGGTAATCTCATCCAGTGTCATGCCTTTTGAGTCGGCAATTTCACATTCCGGCCTGGCCCATTGAGTAGCTGCTTCGGATACCAGAGAGCCGGCATATAAAATGGCATCGGCGCGGGCGATTAATTTCTGGGCTTTTAGAGTAATCAGTTCAGGATCGCCCGGGCCGGCGCCTACAAACCAGACTTTAGTCATTCATTACCCGCCACTTGTGCAATCCAGTCTTGCAGATTGTAATAATTAGTGACACGTGCAATTTTCCCGTCACGTATATCAAAAAAAGCACCTGCGGGGAGCCGGTAAGTTTGTCCCGTTGCTGGCGGCAGGCCTTCATCGGTATTCAAATATTCACCTAACACGGTAAATTCAGCAGCTGCCCGGCTGCCATCGGTATTTGCCATAATGACCATATCCACCAGTTGTTCACGATAATGATGGTTCATTTTGTCCATAAATTGTTCAAAGGCTTGTTTACCTGTTTCCCGTTTACCCTGATTAATATCATGAAGCACATCGTCACTTAAAAGGCTCAGAAAGGTTTCCATGTCAGCATCGTTAAATGCCTGGTAATAGCGTTGAATAAGAGCAATAGTCTGTTCCATTGATGTTATATATACCTTGGCTATTGAAAAGCGAATATTTTGCCAGAAAAATAGCATGGGTTCAGCGCTAAATTTAGAAAGAACTGGCAAAGCTATTTATTTTTCATGCTTTTCAAATAATCAATAATGTAAGAAATCTGGCGGGTGGAAAGAATGTTATGGAAGTCAGGCATTTTGCTTTCTGGCCGGAGTGAGCGATTTCTGGCAATAAGCTGTATAAGGGTGTTTTTTGGATAGAGTTCACTGATATTCTGGGGTGAGTTCAAATCGGGTCCGACCTTGCCGCCGGTTCCATTAATGGCATGACAGCGGATGCAATACTGGCTGAACAGGGTAAAGCCTTGCTGAAGTAATTCGTCTTTCTGTCTGGGGGCAATAGGAGCGAAAAACTGCTCAACAGGCTGTAATGAAATGGTTGTTAACTGAAAAGGCCAGGGGTAATGCCATTTATCAGCTTCAGGATCTGTCCAGATCAGATAAAATGGCGCGGGTGTCATTTCTTCATGACCAAACTTAAAGGTTTGCCAATCCGTATCTTTTATCGATAAATCCTTGTAGGCTAAAAAACCTTGATGCCTGATAGCTTCTGGATAATTCATGGATACGGTATATCCATCTTTTGCACTAAAGACCACCACTGCCTTGTCCAGCTCACCGCTATATTGGCTGGCCAGTTTTTTGAGTACAGGTTTTAAGGCGATGGCCTGGTAGGTTTTTTCTTGCTGATACACCGGATCATGTTTAACGGTTATAGCACGGCTCGGGTATTGCCGGGATAGTTCAGAAACATCAAGATGCAAGCTAATGTCGCTTGTTTTTGCAGTGATGATGGATGAGTAGAGAGCAACAATAAAGAAAAGTGTTTTTTTATAAATCATATTTTTTCTGAATGGTATGGACAAGGTTAATAATTTGCTGGATATCAATCGGTTTAGTCAGATAATAATCAAAGCCGGAATTTAATGCCATATCAATTTTATTTTGTTCTGCAAATGCGCTGATGGCAACAGTGGTAATTTTTAGCTGATGCTGCTTGATTTTTTTGATCAGGTTCAGACCAGACAGAATTGGCATATTCAAGTCTATCAGAGCAAGATGATATTTTTGCTGAAGAAGCTTATTGAGTGCTTCTTGTCCATCTTTGGCTACATCATAATGACAAGGGACCTGATCCAGAATATTTTGCAGGAGTAATATATTTATTTCATTGTCTTCGGCCAATAAAATATTGATATTCTGACATGTGTTGATAGATTTTTTAGTGGATATTGATTTTTTTGTTTCAGTTATGTTTATTTTTTGTAAAGGGATTGTTACAGAGAAATGACTTCCTTTTCCCAGCTGGCTGGAAACATTAATAGAACCGCCTAATAATTTGATGAGTTCCTGAGTAATAGATAAACCTAACCCGATACCTTCTTTTGAATAATCTTCTTCATTCAACTGAATAAAGGGTGAAAAAATATGTTTTATATTTTGTTCTGAGATGCCGCAGCCTGTGTCGATAATATCAATAACCAGTTTATTGTTTTTGTCATGGATATTCAGGTTTATTTCTCCAGAATTTGTAAATTTTATGGCATTGTTTAACAGATTAACAATGATTTGCCTGATTCTTTTACTATCAGAATAAAATACATGCTCAGTCAGGTTGATGTTAACATTAAAAGAAAGTCCCTTTTCTTTGGCTTTTAATTTAAAAATAGGAATGATGTCATCAAGAATATCATCAATATTAACAGTTTTATATTGAATACTTAACTTGTTGGTTTCAATCCTGGAAATATCCAGTAAGTCATCAATCAGAGTTAGCAGATGTTTGCTACAGTGCTCAATGATACTAATCTGTTTTTTATCATTGTCTGTCAGGCTTGGTTTTTTTTGCAGTATTTGTGTGAATCCTAAAATGCCATTTAATGGCGTCCTGAGTTCATGACTGATATTTGATATAAATCTGGATTTTGCCTGGCTACTTGCTTCTGCCATATTTTTAGCTGACTGTAATTGAGCAGTGCGCTCATTGACAATTGCTTCTGTCGAAAAGTATCGGCCTGTCAGCATTAACAGACCCAGTCCAAGTAAACAGACAAAAAACAGACCGGTCATCATAACCCACCATAATGTCCAGTGAGCTGAATTATCAATATGATTGTTAAATCCGAAGTTTATAATCCATTCAAGATTGCCTAATATAATAGTCGTTTGTTTTGTTATTGAATTGCTGTTATCGCTAAAAGTATTGAAAAGGGTTGTAAGTGTGGTTAAATCAGTAATAGCAATTGCATCAATATTTTTTAATTGCAAGCCTTCCAGTGATTTATCTATTAACTTACTAATGTTAATGGATAGTGCAATGATATCTATTTTATTTATTATATTGGGTTCTGTTTTAAATATTACAACATGATTTTTATGGTGAATGATTTTAACATTATTTTGAAATTTGATTTTAGAAATAATTTTGTTGATAGGGAGAGGGGAGTTATGAATATTGTTTTTATTGTTGATGCTTTCAATTAAGGATGGCTGATTATTAGTGTATTTAAACCAGTTTATGGATTCTATTTCAGGGTGATCAATTAGAAAGTATTTTGAAAACAAGGTAAATTCTTTTGTGTTTACCTGGTCATCGGTTTTAATATAGTTGTAAATAAGCTGAGAAGATCTTATGTCGTCATTAAGGATGTTTTTAATTGTTTTGGATATTTTATCAGACTCATGGGAAAAAGCCTGATAGTGTCTGTTAAACTCCTGATTTTGAATAATATCAAAAAACAGCATTACCAGGATAAAAGTAATTGAAAGAGGGATGGTCAGTATAAATCTTCGGCGTTTCCAGACCGGGCTGTTTTTATTAAAAAGAGTCAGTAATATTGGGGTGAAAATAAATACGCCAATCGTATCTCCAGCCCACCAGACGGCCCAGTTAATGACGATTTCTGACGGTGAAATAATCTTAGCGGCATACATGCTGCCAATACCCACAGAAGAAGATATCAGACAGCCTAACGGCCCACCAATCAGAAAAAACAGAAAGATGTCCCTGTCTTTTATCAGGTCATTTGGGAAGCCAATGGTTTTTTTTATCAGTTTGCTGGAAATATAGGCATTTAATGAAGCGCCTATACCTGTTGCTATATAAATGGGGAAATTTTCCGGATTAAAACCAAAAGCCCAGGCGCTGATAATAAAATTTCCGATAAAAATACCTGGCCAGATAGTGGGTCCATAAATGAGCATGGCGGTTAAGCCCAAACCGGCCGGCGGCCATATTGCCCCAGCCTGGCTAGGGGGGACGGCAAGCTGGAGACCGACTAATCCTAGTATGAAATAACTGACAGCAACGCTAATAATGGTTAACAATAATTTAATGATTTTTGCTTGCATGAGACGGCTTAATCTTTTCAGGTCTGAGAACTGCGTTTATCAAGTATAGGCAGAGAGCTTGTTATTGGGCTGATGAATATGATGTTTTCCAGCGCTCGTAGTATGATATAGAAACTTTTATGGATTAAAAAAATTTGTTTGTGTTTAGTTCAATTCATCGTTTTTTTTCTGATACCCTTTGGATTTTACAGGATCAGCAGCTTAAACCTCTTCATGCTGTTTTAATCAAAAGTCTGCGGATTATTTTGTTATCAGCGCAAGGCTTTGTTAAAGACCTGTGTTCCTTACGCGCTTCAGCGTTAACCTTGTATTCTTTGTTATCTATTGTTCCGGTTATTGCGCTGTTATTCGGCATTGCCAAAGGGTTTGGCTTTGAGCAGATGTTGCGGAAACGGCTGTTGGATCAAAGCCCTGAGCAAGGGGAGATGATGCAACAAATAATCGGATTTGCAGAAAAAATGCTGGCCAATACGCAAGGTGGGGTTGTTGCCGGTGTGGGCGTGATTATTCTGTTCTGGTCAGTCATCAAGGTCATAGGAAACATTGAAGAGTCCTTTAACCAAATCTGGAAAATTCCAAAAAACCGCACCTTGGCCAGGAAACTCAGTGATTATCTGTCAATGATGATGCTGGCTCCGGTTTTACTGATTGCATCGAGCAGTTTGACCGTGTTTATCAAAACTCAGGTTACCTGGTTAATCGGCTGGATACATTTGCCCGATTTTGGCACCCGGATTGTCTTGTATCTACTCAGCTTTCTTCCCTGGTTGATTATGATGATGCTATTCAGCTTTATCCTGATTTTTATGCCCAACAGAAAAATTGATTTTAAGGCTGGATTGATTGCCGGGATTATCACGGGTGTTCTGTATCAGTGGATGCAGTGGGCTTATTTGAGTTTGCAGTTTGCGTTATCCAGTTACAACGCCATTTATGGTAGTTTTGCAGCCTTACCCTTGTTTTTAATCTGGTTGCAACTGGGCTGGTTTATCGTTTTATATGGTTGCGAAATCGCATTTTATATCCAGAATTACGACAGTTATTGCCATAATCAGAGATTTTCAGGTTTGAGTTCTTTCTTGCATAAAACAGTTGCTTTAAAGATTATACACAGTATCGTCCTGGATTTTGTTCAGGGTGGTAAGGCATTAGGTGTGTCTGAGCTGTCTAAAATGCTGGAACTGCCTTTGCCGGTTGTGCAGAAAACTGTTTTTTCCTTGGAAGCGTGTGAATTAATTGTTGCGCTTGCGGGTGAGGATGAATCCGAGCCGGTTTATCACCCTGGATTTGATGTTCATCAAATGACAGTTGCTCAAGTTATTACCCGGCTGGAATATGCCGGCATCAATCAATTACCGTCAGAAGACCAGCTTTCCGTTTTTGCCGACCTATTGAAAAAATGGTACAGCCTGCTTGAAACCAGCGAACATAATCGTTTATTGAAAGATTTTGAATAAGAAGCCGTCGACTCCTTTCAGGCTATGGGCAATGCTCGAATAAAGATGAATATTTTCGGCTATGCAATTGATTGTAGAAATATCTGTGCTATTTTTAGGGAAGACTTTTATATAACAGGGCGTCATGATAGGGAATGGAATCAATCAGTTTCTATTCCAGGATTTTTTGGCGATAAACAGGCTTGCAACCCTCAATAACAGAATGAGTGATAATAAACGTAGACATGATCGAATCAAACACTTTGCTAAAATCCGCGTGTTGCCACCACCGGGTAAAGCAGTAATTGTGAATATGCGTGATTTTTCTGAAAGTGGCCTGTTTCTGGGTTATAAGGATGCGCCCTTTGTCAGCGTGGGCGATATTGTTGAAGTCAATACCATGGAATTTGAAGGCGCACCTGTTCAAAAGTGCAGGGTAATCAGGGTCGAACCCGAGCAGGGGTTTGCCGTCGAATTTTTAGAGATTACACCTTGAAGTCTATCGATTGTCCGGACTGATTACCCTCATCAGCAGGACTGTTCTTTTTTAAAATTTCAGCCTGGGCCTTGCTCATCATGGCGGTCGCGCTGGCAGCGACACGTTGGTCTTGTGCGGAAGGAGAAGCAGGCGCCAATGCCGCTTTTTTGATTTGTTCGGCTTTTTTTATCGTTGCCTCGGGGTCATCGGCGACTTCGGAAACATCAATCTGTACATCACCCCCCACTGCATAACGCTTTCCATCCGGGCCTGTGACAAAAGAGAAACTGGGCCCGCCTTGAGCGATTCCGCTGGCCATGGACAAGTGGGCCTGTTCATGTGCCCTGACTTCCCGGTCGGTTTGTTGCAGTTTTTGGAGTTGCTGTTTATTTTCTTCTGGCAAATCATCAGGTGATTGACTGTTTTTCTGTGAGATTTCCCGGTTTGCTTCAGACAAATCAACCCTGGCCGACGGAAAGCCGGTTTGTGGACTCATTTGAACAACAGAGGCGGAGGAAATTAACATAAGGACACAGAATACGGTCTTTTCAATAAAGAAAATATAGCACATTAAAAGCGGTCGCTACAGTATATAATGCCCGATTTGTTTGATAAGTTGATTTATGGAGTATTCTACTGATATTGCTGCCCTGGCCCGGCAAATACGCGATTGTCTGTCATCTGATCGCCATTATTTCAAGCGTCAGCTGGACCATTTAAGAAGGGAGCTTAAATCGGGTAAAAATCCGACAGAAAAATTAAATCGTCTGGCGGCCAAGATACAACGCTCTATTGCCAAAAGTCAGCAGCGGCGGGCTTCAATTCCTGCATTGAAATATCCTGATCTGCCAGTTACAGAAAAAAAAGATGAAATTATCCAGCTGATTAAGAAAAATCAGGTGGTTATTGTTTGTGGTGAAACCGGCTCAGGTAAAACAACCCAGCTTCCTAAAATATGTTTACAGGCCGGTCGTGGCATCAGCGGTTTTATCGGTCATACCCAGCCTCGGCGTATTGCCGCGCGGACAGTAGCCGACCGGATTGCTGAAGAACTAGGGGAAAGCGTCGGTCAGTCTGTTGGTTATAAAGTCAGGTTTCATGACAAAACCCATGAAAGCTCATTAATTAAATTAATGACAGACGGTATTCTGCTGGCTGAGTCGCAAAATGATCGTTTCCTGAGTCAATACGATACCCTGATCATTGACGAAGCCCACGAACGCAGTTTGAATATTGATTTTTTAATCGGTTATTTAAAATGGCTGCTGCCCAGAAGACCGGATTTGAAACTGATTATCACATCCGCGACCATTGACCCCGGGCGATTTTCCAGACATTTTGATAATGCTCCGATTATAGAGGTGTCGGGAAGAACCTATCCGGTTGAAATACGCTACCGGCCTATCGAGCTGATTGAAGAAGATGATGAAACTTCGGCTGATTTGCAGCAGGGCATTCTGGATGCGGTGGCGGAATTAAACCGGGATATGCCGGGTGATATTCTGATTTTTATGAATGGTGAAAAGGAAATCAAGGAAACCACCGATTCATTAACAAAGCATTATGCCAAACGCTATGAAATTTTACCGCTTTACTCAAAGCTCAGCGTAAAAGAGCAGGAGCGGGTGTTTAAACCCTCCGGCCGACCCCGGATAGTGCTGGCTACCAATGTGGCCGAAACCTCACTGACGGTACCGGGAATCCGCAGTGTTATTGATACCGGACATGCCCGCATCAGTCGTTACAGCCATCGCAGCAAGATTCAGAGGCTGCCGATTGAGAAAATATCCCAGGCCAGCGCCAACCAGCGAGCCGGACGATGTGGCCGGGTTGCCGAGGGGATTTGTATCCGTTTGTATTCAGAAGATGATTTTAAAGCGCGTCCGGAATTTACCGAGCCGGAGATTTTAAGAACCAATCTGTCGTCGGTTATTTTGCAAATGACGACCTTAAAACTCGGCGATATAGAGGATTTTCCTTTTGTTGAACCGCCCGAGCCAAAGATGATTCGGGATGGAAAAAATGTGCTTCATGAAGTCAATGCGCTGGATAAAACGGGTAAATTGACCGATACCGGCCGACAACTGGCTAAAATTCCGACCGATCCAAAGCTGGCGAGGATGTTGCTGGCCGCGAAAAAACATAATTGCCTGACCGAAGTGGCCATTATTGTATCGGCGCTCAGTATTCAGGACCCCCGGGAAAAGCCAGCGGATAAATTACAGCAGGCGGAAAGCAAGCACGCGCAGTTTAAAGCGGAAGATTCTGATTTTTTAACCTTGTTGAATCTTTGGCATCATTTTGAGGATAAGAAAAAACATTTATCCAATAACAAGCTGAGAAAATATTGCCGGGAAAATTATATCTCCTATGTCAGAATGCGGGAGTGGCAGGATATTCACGCGCAGATAATGCAAGTGATAAAAGGTGAACTGAAAATGCGCCCCAATCAGATTGAGGCCAGTTATGAAGAGATTCATAAAGCCTTGTTGCCGGGTTTATTGTCCAATATTGGTTTCCGCCATGAACAATACGAATATCTGGGCGCGCGAAATCTTAAATTCTATATTTTTCCGGGCTCTGGGCAGCATAAAGCCCGGCCTAAATGGATTATGGCGGCTGAGCAGGTGGAAACCTCCAAGGTTTATGCAAGAACCGTGGCTAAAATCGAACCGCAATGGATAGAAGAAGCGGCTCAGCATTTAATCAAACGCAGTTATTATGATCCGCATTGGGAAAAAAAGGCCGGCCGCAGTGCGGTGTATGAAAGAACTTTGCTTTATGGCCTGACATTACAGGCCAAAAGAAAGATACCTTATGAACGGGTAGACCCTAAAGGGGCAAGGGAAATTTTTATTCGCTGCGGTCTGGTCGGGCAGGATTACCATACCCAGGCGCCTTTTTTTAAAGCCAATCAGAAATTGCTGGAAGAAGTTGGTTATATCCAGCATAAAGGCCGGCGGGTGGATTTGGTTGAAGATGAAGAATGGCTTTATCAGTTTTATGATAAAAAATTGCCGGAAACAGTTGTAAACGGTATTACGCTGGATCAATGGCGAAAAAAAGCGGAAAAAGACAATCCCAAAATTCTTTTTTTAAGCAAAGAAGATTTAACCCGGGGCAGTGACGAACAGGTTGATGAGTGGAATTTCCCCGATCATAAAAAAGTCGGTGATTTAAATATTCAATTGCATTACCGCTTTGAACCCGGGCATAAAGAAGATGGCGTAACGGCGATTATTCCCTTGCATCAACTGAATCAAATCAATCCGACGGCATTTGAATGGCTGGTTCCCGGGATGCTGGAAGAAAAGCTGGTGGCGTTGATTAAAGCGCTGCCCAAACAATTGCGTAAACATTTTGTTCCGGTTCCCGAAACTGTCAAACGCTGTCTGGAAATTGAACCGGATTTTAAGGGCTCTCTGTATCAATGGTTAAGCGACCGCTTACGAAAATTGACGGGTGAATCTATTCCATTGAATCAATGGCAACCAGACAGCCTGCCTGAACATTTGAAAATGAATTTTCGGGTGGTAGATGAAAATGGCAAAATTGTAGCAGTTAACAGAAATCTGAAAGCCTTGCAGGATCAGTTTGCCGATAATGCGGAAACCCGTTTCGAACAGCTGGCAACCGATGAATTTTATTATACGGATTTTAACCACTGGCCTGTGGACGAGTTACCGGAAACCTGGCAGTTTATACAAAAAGGACAGAATTTTGTGGGCTATCCCGCCTTGGTCGATGAAGGGGAAACTGTGGGTGTGCGTATTTTTGATACACGCCGCAAAGCCGATTACAGTCACCGGGATGGATTAAATAAATTATTTCAGCTGCAATGCAGAAAGCAATGTAAATATCTTGAAAAAAATATCCCGGTAAGTAAGCCTGCCCAGATGCTGTATGTACAATTACCCTCACACCCATTGATTGACAGGCCAGCCGGAAACTATCGCTCTGATGTGGTTTATGCCGTTATTGATGCGGTGTTTATGGAAAACCCGGATATCCGAAGCAGACAGCAGTTTGAAGCGGTACTTAACGAGAAATCCAGTCAGCTTATCTCCACAGGAAATGAAACAGGCCGGGTGATTGATGAGGCTTTGTTGCTGTACCAGCAGGTTAGGCAACAATTAAAACAGCCCGGTGTATCGGCAGATGTGCGGCAGGATATCAACGAGCAGCTCGGCTTGTTGATGTATTCGGGGTTTATTCGTTACACGCCGATGACATATCTGAAATTTATTCCTCGTTATCTTAAAGCCATCTTGTACCGCCTGGAAAAACAGAAAAATGATGAGGCAAAAGCACAGGAATTGCAGCGCTTCTGGCGGCGGTACTGGGATGAAGTGAAAAATAAATTAAAAAAAGAAATTATTGTTCCGGAACAACAAGCATTTCGCTGGAGTCTGGAAGAGTTCCGGGTATCATTGTTTGCCCAACAACTTAAAACCGCCTATCCTGTTTCTTCCAAGCGTCTGGAAAAAGCCTGGGATGAATTTCATTGATTTTTATAAACCCCCAAATTTATGATACCCATCAGAGACACCGCACCCTGTCATATAAAACCTTATGTCACTTATGCCTTAATGGCCATCTGCATCCTGATTTTTATCTGGATGAAATTATTGCCACAGGATGTGCAAAGGCAGCTGGTTTACCTGTATGGCATGGTGCCGATTCGCTATTCCAATCCCATCTGGGCTTATAATTTTGGTTTACCCCCCGATGGCTATCTATCATTTTTAACCAGTCTTTTTCTGCATGGCGGCTGGTTGCATCTGATTATCAATATGCTGTTCATGTGGATTTTTGCTGATAATGTTGAATCAGCCATGGGGCATGTACGTTTTTTGATTTTTTATCTGTTGACAGGGCTGATTGCAACTTATGTACAGTGGCGGGTTGAGCCGGATATGGCCATTCCTGTCGTTGGTGCTTCGGGGGCTATCGCCGGTGTGCTGGGGGCTTATTTCTTTCTGTTTCCGTATGCGCGGGTCATCATCGTGATACCGATTTTATTTTTTCCGCTGTTATTTGAGATTCCCGCCATTGCCTTTTTAGGTTTTTGGGTCATTATCCAATTGCAAAAAGCGACCAGCGCGGCACTTTTTTCAGGTGTTACCGTCGATGTTGCCTGGTGGGCGCATTTAGGTGGTTTTGTCGCCGGGGCATTTCTGCATCCGCTGTTTTTAAAACGAAGAGTGGAAGAAAATGAGCCGTAATCAACGTAAAATTTAACCCTAAACGGAAGATTTATTTTATAATAGGCGATTAGATTCTGGCTTCACAATAATAATTCGGGAAAATAACTCAATGAAAAAAGTCAATATAGCCTTGGTTAGGCTGCTTCAGTTTGTCGTTTTTGTGCTGTTTACATTTATGGTTCTGGCTTATTTTGGCGCCATTATCCTGGTGCCACTGGATGCGGTGGTGCTTATCAGCAAATTATTTGGTGCAATAGGTCTGGGTACATTATTTGGCGCCATTGTTGCCATTCCTGTTGTCGCTTA
>Ga0256833_1002961_pt1 | contig 11750 bp, 12 predicted proteins | sample 356284metaG_FD_190535 | JGI IMG/M metagenome (GOLD analysis project Ga0256833, IMG submission 190535) | Hydrothermal vent microbial communities from Mid Atlantic Ridge, Atlantic Ocean - 356-284 | ecosystem: Environmental > Aquatic > Marine > Hydrothermal vents | place: Atlantic Ocean: Mid...
CTTCGCCAATACATTCGTTATCGCTGCAGTCAATGTCGTCTTACCGTGATCAACATGTCCAATCGTTCCTATGTTTACATGCGGTTTCGTCCTTTCAAACTTTTCCTTTGCCATAAAAACCTCTCCTTTAAAAGATTTTATTTACTGGAGCCCACGACCGGACTTGAACCGGTGACCTCTTCCTTACCAAGGAAGTGCTCTACCTGCTGAGCTACGTGGGCATTTTTGCCCTCATAAAGCCCAGATTAAAAAAAAATTATTATGGAGCGGGTGATGGGATTCGAACCCACGACCCTCAGCTTGGAAGGCTGATGCTCTAGCCAGCTGAGCTACACCCGCTACCAAAAAAAATGGTGGGGAGAGGAGGATTCGAACCTCCGAAGCCTTACGGCAACAGATTTACAGTCTGTCCCCTTTGACCGCTCGGGAATCTCCCCACATCCTTTATTGCCGCGCTTTTTAACACGGCAAAGAGAATATTAACATAAAATTTGCAAAATGCAACACAATTTTTTTAAAAAAAATTAAAAAAATCTGCATAAACAAGAAAAAGAAAAACCTTTTATATTCTGTAAATACAGGGAGAGTATCCACAATGATTACACCTTCTGGCAAATTCATGATATTCAACACTATTATCAGCCCATTCCAGAAAAAAGATAACCGTTTTTTTAGGATAAAGAGAGTAATTACTGTTTACTTTAACTCCAATATGTGAAAGGTAAAGATAATCTGATATGGTTAAATTCTCAACAATGGGAACCCTCCCTATGCCTGGACTTTTCCTGAAACTCTGTTTTTCATCGTCACCCCTGGATGAACAAAAAACAAAGTTAACAAAATCAACAACCTTTTCAACAAGGGCATTTGCCGAAGATTCCAGAAGAAGCCTGTAATGTTCCTGCCCTTTTTTAGAATAAAAGTCAAACATTGCATCAATCTCCTCACCCAGGGTGGCACAGCCCAAAGAAAGCCTTTCAAGTGGGAAAGGAGGCCGGTAAATTTTAAACTCAAACACTTCAAGATCCACATCAAGGTTGTATGCAAATGAGACTGTAGCAAGTTTCAAAACATCTTCAATCGCCTGATTGATCTTTATTCTTAAAGCATTATCCACATCTTTTGCCTTTAATTTCAACCACGGTAAAACCTCGCTTACACTCAATATGAGATCAACATCTTTCACTTTATTCAACCTTTATTTTTGCAAACCTTCTTTTTCCAACCTTGACAACATATTCACCTTTTTCAGGGGTAAACACAAATGAAGGGTCTCCTATCTTTTCCCCGTTTAAAGAAACCCCACCCTGTTTGATCAACCTTTTAGCCTCAGATGCTGACGAAGCAAGGTTGTTATCAGCAAGGAAGCGGGCAAAAGGGTATTCCCCTTTGATTATATTTATCTCAGGCATATCGTCAGGCAACTGTTTTTTTGCAAAAACCCTCTCAAACTCTTTTTCAGCCTTTAAAGCATCCTCTTTTGAATGAAAGTCAGTTATTATCATTTTTGCAAGCTGTTTTTTAACATCTTTCGGGTGTTTTCTCCCTTCTTTAACATCCATTTTCAATTGTTCAATCTCTTTTACTGGCATATCTGTCAACAACTCGTAATATTTATACATTAAATCATCTGATATTGACATCAACTTTCCAAACATTTCTTTCGGCGATTCGTTTATTCCAACATAGTTTCCAAGGGATTTGCTCATCTTTTCAACACCATCAAGCCCTTCCAAAATTGGCATTGTCATAACAACCTGAGGCTCAAGGCCATACTCTCTCATCAAATCCCTTCCAACAAGAAGATTGAAGGTCTGGTCTGTTCCACCCAACTCAACATCACACTTTAAAGCAACGGAATCGTATCCCTGGCACAGTGGATATAGCAATTCGTGTAAAGCAATGGGCCTGTTTTCCTTTAATCTTTTGCTGAAATCGTCTCTTTCAAGTATCCTTGCCACAGTGTACTTTGATGCAAGCCTTATAAAGCCTTCACTTCCAAGATTTCCGAGCCATTCACTGTTGAACTTTATAACCGTTTTTTCAGGGTTAAGTATCTTGAAGATCTGCTTTTTGTATGTTTCGGCATTCTTTTCAACTTCTTCTTTTGACAATTGCTTCCTTGTTTTTGACTTACCTGATGGGTCCCCAATCATACCTGTAAAGTCGCCTATAAGGAAAACAACCTCATGACCCAGATCCTGAAAGTGCTTCATCTTCCTTATTATAACAGTGTGGCCAAGGTGCAGATCAGGCGCTGTCGGGTCAAAACCAACCTTTACCCTTAACCTTTTACCGCTTTCAAGCTTTTTCTTTAAATCCTCTTTTTGAATACAGTCAACAGCACCCTTGGTAAGGTAATCAAGCTGCTCATCAATGGTCATATTCTTCACATCCACCATTTCACTCTCCCTTTATATAAACTTTGTTATCTCTAACCTCAATTAAGTTATCAGCAAAGAGATTGATAATTTCAGGATATAGATTGCACTCTTCCTCAAATACCCTGTTAGCAATATCCTTGGGTGTGTCTTTGGCATAGACAGGAACACACCTCTGAGCAATAATCAACCCCTCATCATAATTTTCATTGACAAAGTGAACAGTGCAACCAGTAACTTTAACCCCGCTTTCCCACACCGCTTTGTGAACCTTTATTCCGTAATAGCCCTTACCGCAAAAGGAGGGGATCAAAGCGGGGTGAATATTTATAACCCTGAATCTGTAATCTTCAGGCACATTGTATTTTTTAAGATACCCTGCAAGCACAATTAGATCGGGATTGAATTGAAGGATAAAATTGTTTATCTCTTTGTTTAACCTTTCATTGTCTTTTATGTCAAAGCCCTTTGCCGGTATTCCGTATTTTTTTGCCTTTTCAAGCCCCAAACAGTTTATTTTGTTTGATGCGACACATACAATCTCCGCCTTTAAAGTGCCGTTCTTTATTTTTTTAACGAAGTTGTCAAGAGTTCTTCCTGTGCCTGACAAAAGCACCGCAATTTTAATTATATTTTCACCCATATCAGATCAACACCACCCTTTTAAATCCCTGCTCTATTACCCCGATCTCATAAACCTCTTCCTTAACAAGGGAGTAAAACCTCTCTATGTTCTCAGGTGAAACCATACACACCATCCCAATCCCCATATTAAACACACGGTAAGCCTCCTGCCAGGAAACATCCCCGTTTTCAATCAGGAAGTTAAAAACCGGAAGAACAGGTACCCTGTCTTTTTTTATAATTGCATCGCAATCTTCAGGAAGCACTCTCGGTATATTGTCAATAAATCCGCCACCTGTTATGTGTGCCATCCCGTTTACAATTCCCTCTTTTACTGCATCTTTTAAAATTGGATAATAAGAGCGATGCACTTTCAACAACTCTTCCCCCACAGTGCAACCAAGGTCATTAACATAAGAGTCAACACTTAACTTTAAGTCCTCAAAGATTATTTTCCTTGCGAGAGAATAACCGTTGGTGTGCAACCCGCTTGACTTTAAACCTATTATTATGTCTCCCGGCTTTATTCTTTCCCCGGTTATAACCTTATCCTTATCAACAATGCCGGTGATAAAACCTGCTATATCATACTCGTTATCAGAGTAAAACCCGGGCATTTCAGCCATCTCCCCGCCAATCAATGCAAGATTGTTTGATTTACAACCTTCGGCAAGCCCTTCTATTATCTCATTAACAACTTCTGCTTTCAGACTTCCAGTTGCAATGTAATCAAGGAAGTAAAGGGGTTTTGCCCCCTGAACAAAGATGTCGTTTACGCAGTGATTAACCAGGTCTGTCCCGACAGTGTTGTTAATACCTGTCATAAATGCTATTTTTAACTTTGTTCCGACACCATCACAGCTTGAAACAAGGACAGGCTCTTTGTATCCATCAGGTATTCTGAAAAGTGTACCGAAAGACCCCAAACCTGTTAAAACATTTTGAGTAAAAGTCTCCTTTACCTTTTGCTTAATGCCTTTAATAGCCCTATCCTGCTCATCTATGTTTACCCCTGCCTGCAGATATTGTGATTGTTTTTCCATCTCTCACCTCTAACTTTTTCAACAGAAAGATTATCCTAAATCTTAAAAAGTATTGTCAACAGAAAAGAGAATATGTGGAAATTTTGGCTAAAAATGTTTATTATAAGTTTATGGATACAATTTTGCTTGTTGACGACGATTACTCAATAATTGAAACAATGTCTCTAATTCTCAGACAGAATGGCTTTAATGTTCTAAATGCAGAGAAAGAAAGCACTCTTTTCAATATCCTTAAAAACTCTCTCATTGACCTGATAATCCTTGATATTCAACTTCCAGACAGAGATGGGATAGAAATCCTGAAAGACCTGAAAGAGAACCCCGATTTTTCTCATATCCCTGTAATTATGTTCACAGCACACCACAATGAAAAAATATTGCAAAAAGCGTTTGAATACGGAGCCAATGATTTTATAAAAAAGCCAATTTCAAGTAAAATTGAACTTTTAGCAAGAATTAAATCCCATATAACTATAAAAAAGTACGAAGATAACCTGAGAAAAATGAATCTTGAAAAACAAATTGAAACACTTAAACAGATAACAACAACCATAAGACACAATTTAGGTCAACCATTAACAGTAATGTCAAGTTACTGCTCAATTTTGGAAAGGGAATTAAAGTTGGATCCTGATGTTTATTCAAGGGTTACCCCTGTATTAAAAAAAATTGAAAAAGCAATAGAAGAAATAAACAACATTATTGGTCAACTGAAAGATATTACAGAACTTGAAATAACTTCCTATGTTGAATCCATAAAAATGCTAAAACTCAATACCACAAAAAAAGCCCCGAATAATCGGGGCTAACAGCATATTTATTTTATTCCGCCTCTTTTTCCTCATCCTTCTTTATAAAATCTTTCATCAAATCCCCTAATTTCACTCCACCACCTGTTGAATTCTCTTCCTGCTTATTCTCATTCTTCTCTTTTTTGTGCTTTGGTTTATCCTTTTTCGCTTCCTTTGCCTTTTTGGCCTTTTCTTCGGCTTTTTTCTTTTCAAGTTCTTTCCTCTCCCTGTCTATTATCACCTGCCTTATGGAAAGCCCTATCTTCTTATCCTTTGCATCAATTTTTACTATTTTCATCTCCTTCACATCACCAATATTCAAAACATCAGAGGGTTTGTCAATCCTCTCTTTTGATATCTCAGAAACATGAACAAGCCCCTCAATATCTTCATCAAGTTCAACAAATGCACCGTAATCCTCAAGTTTAACAACCTTACCCTCCACAACATCACCCATCTGGTATTTTGAAAAGAACTTTTCCCAGGGATTCTCCGTTAATTGCTTAATTCCAAGGGCAATTTTCTGATTTTCTCTGTCAATATTAAGTATCTTAACCTTAACCTTATCACCCTCTTTCACAATTTCAGACGGGTTTTTAACCCTCTTTGACCAACTCATATCACTGACATGAATAAGGCCATCAACCCCATCATACACCTCAACAAAAGCACCAAAATCGGTTACATTCTTGACCTCTCCCTCAAAAACATCTCCCACATTAAACTTCTCCTCAATAACATCCCAGGGATTTTCTTTGATCTGTTTTAAACCGAGGGCAAGCCTTTTCCTTTCCCCATCAACCTCAAGAACAACCGCTTCAACTTCATCTCCAAGTTCAAAGTAGTTTTGAGCATTTGAGATCTTTTTTGTCCAGGAAATATCGTTTATGTGAATGAGACCTTCCACCCCAGGTTCAACTTCAACAAATGCACCATAATTTTTTATGTTAACAACTTTACCTTTAACCTTCGTTCCCTCAGGATACTTCTCTTCTATATTCTTCCATGGGTCTTCAGTTTTTTGCTTATATCCAAGAGAAATCTTTTCATTCTCTCTATCTATTGAAAGAACAACAACCTCAACCTCGTCCCCAACCTTGAAAAAATCTGACGGGTGAGAAACCTTACCCCATGAGATATCGGATATGTGAAGCAACCCGTCAACACCGTCCAGATCTATAAAAACACCATAATCTGTGATATTTTTTACCTTCCCTTTAACAAGGTCTCCCTCTTTAATCGAAGCAAGGAGTTGCTCTTTTTTTCTATCAAGTTCCTTCTGGACAAGTTCAACCCTTGATACAACACAACTTTTGGGGGTGTACTTTATTATAAGAAAATCATACTCTTTCCCTATGTACTCAGAATCCTCTTTTCTCAACCTTCTCACATCAACTTTGGATTGAGGCAAGAAAGCAATTTTACCACCTAAATCAACATTAAATCCCCTGTTCACCATTTCAATTATCTTTCCTTTTACAGGGATTTGATTTTTATATGCTTCTCTTAGCTTTTGCTCATACTTTTTATTAAAAGCCTTTTTAAAGGAAAGCCTCACCTCTTTATCAGTCACCTTTTCTACAACAACCTCTATCTTGGCTCCCTCTTCAGGGAGTTCAGTATTGGTCTCTTCAAAATCTGATTTTTTTACAACACCTTCAACCTTCTGACCTACATCCACAAATACATAATCATCCCCAATTGAAATAACTTCTCCCTCAACCATCTGCCCTTTTGAAACCTCAGAAGGTGCTCCCTGATGCTGTTCCAGCAATTTTGCAAAAGATTCCTTTTCTTCAATCTCTTTTTTTCCACTTTCATTACCATCTGCTTCTTTTTCCGCCTCCAACACATTTTTTATTTCTTGTGTGTTTTCAGCAACCTCCATGGTTTCATTTGTTTCTTCAATGTTTTTTTCCTGTTCGTTAACCATAACATTCCCCCTAAACCTGATTAAAAATAACGGAAAGCAAAATGCTTCCGAACTGATGGATAATTATAGCAATACCTCATATCTATTGCAAGTTAAATCACTATCTAATATAATATTCTCTGAATATTTTTACAGGAGATGCGTTTGTACCGTTTAATTTCCTTTTGTGGCATTTTTTTTATGTTGTTTATTGCCTTTTTACTCTCAGAAAACAAAAAAGAAATAAAATTGAAGCCGGTAATTGCAGGGATAATTCTGCAGTTTATATTTGCCCTTCTAATCCTTAAAACATCCAGTGGTAAAAATGTGTTTCAACACATTGAAATTTATGTTTCAAAGCTGATGGAATTTTCAATAAAAGGGGCTGCCTTTGTCTTTGGTAAACTTGCAAACCAGAAAGACAAAGGTGTGGGATTTATATTCGCCTTTCAGGTTCTACCAACAGTTATTTTCTTCTCCTCAATAATGTCCATACTCTATCATTTGAAGATTATGCAAAAGGTTGTCAAGGGAATGGCATGGGTAATGCAGAAAACAATGAAAATCTCAGGAGCTGAAAGCATGGCTGTTGCGGCAAACTCATTTATAGGCCAGACCGAAGCCCCCCTTGTTATTGCCCCTTATGTCAGGGATATGACCATATCCGAACTCGCAACACTTATGGTTGGCGGGTTTGCAACAATAGCAGGCTCTGTTCTGGTTGCCTATGTCAGTTTTGGGGTAAGTGCAGGCCACCTTGTTGCTGCAAGTATAATGTCTGCCCCTGCTGCAGTTGTCATTGCAAAGATAATATACCCTGAAACCGGGCAACCAAAAACCCTTGACCTAAAACAGGTTGACATACCCATTACAACTTCTAACATAATTGAAGCGGCAAGCGAAGGGGCAACAACAGGGATGAGACTTGCATTGAACATTGCTGCAATGCTAATTGCATTTATTGCCCTTATTGCACTCGCTGATGCAGTTTTAGGGGTTTTTGGACTTTCTTTAAAAGTGGTGCTTGGCTACATATTTTACCCCTTTGCAGTTGCTATGGGAGTTCCAATTAAAGACTGTGCATCATTCGGGTACCTTCTTGGAACGAAGATCTCAATTAACGAGTTTGTTGCATACCTTGAACTGGGTAAAATGATTCAAAATCACACATTATCCCAGAGAAGTGTGGTGCTTGCAACCTATGCTCTTTGCGGATTTGCAAACTTCTCTTCAATTGCAATTCAAATAGGTGGGATAGGGGGATTGGCTCCTGACAGAAAGAAAGACCTTGCAAAAATTGGGCTAAAGGCAATGATAGGAGGGGCACTTGCCTCATGGATAACAGCCTGCATTGCAGGAGTTTTAATTTAAAAGGGAGGGAAGATGGATTACATAGCGATTGCCAGACAGATTGAAGATAAAGGAATAAAAGATATCGACATTGCAATGGTTCTGGGTTCAGGGCTTGGCTTTCTTGCAGATGAAGTACAGGGGAAAAATCTTGATTACTCTAAAATAAAAGGCTTTCCCAGACCAACTGTTGAAGGACATGGCGGCAAAATGGTGCTTTCCAACATAAATGGTAAAAATGTACTGTTTTTTCAGGGAAGATTCCATTATTACGAAGGATATTCAATGAAAGAGGTGGTTATATTCCCCAGGATAGCAAAACTTCTTGGGGGAAAACTATACCTTGTTACAAATGCTGCAGGGGGAATAAATCCAGATTTCAAGCCCGGAGACTTAATGGTAATTGAAGACCACTTAAACCTTATGGGAACAAACCCGTTAATCGGCAAAAACTACGATATGTTCGGACCGAGATTTCCCGATATGACAGAGGCATACAACCCTGAAATGAGGAAACTTATGTTTGAGATAGGAGATAAACTTGGAATAGAACTTAAAAGCGGGGTATATGCTGCACTGACAGGGCCCAGTTACGAAACCCCTGCGGAGATAAAAATGCTTCAAACCCTTGGGGCAGATGCAGTGGGAATGTCAACAGTACCCGAGGTAATTGCCGCAAGGCATTCAGGATTAAAGGTGGTTGGGGTATCCTGCATCACCAACCTTGCTGCCGGGGTGTCTAAAAATCCCCTCTCCCATGAGGAAGTACTTGAAACCACAGAAAAAGTCAAGTATCATTTTGGTAAGTTAATTTTGAAGTTCCTTGAAACGGTGGTTATATGAGAAAAATAGAAGCGTTAAACATACTGAAAAGCCTCATTACAAACGCATACGCTCCGTACTCCAGCTTTACGGTTTCAGCCATAGTTGAAGGGGAAAATGGAGAGTATGCAGGGGGAGTCAATGTTGAAAATGCCTCTTATGGGCTTACCGTTTGTGCAGAAAGAATTGCTCTGTTCAATTTCATATCTAACGGATTTAAAAAACCAATAAGGCTTTTTTTATACGCTCCGACAGAAAACTTTACACCTCCCTGCGGTGCATGCAGACAGGTATTAAGTGAATTCAACCCCGATATGGAGATAGTTATTTTTAACAAAGACGAAAACTTTAAAACATACGAACTTGGAGAACTGATACCACTTTGTTTCAACAAAAGTAATTTAGAGGGGAGAAAATGATAATACAATGTCCAAACTGTTTTAAAAAGTACAGGTTCGACGAGTCAAAATTTGATGGAGAACCAACAAAAAAAGTTAAGTGTGCAAAATGCGGCACAATATTTGAAATAACAAACCCTGAATTGAAAAAACAGGAAGAGAAGGCAACAAAGGTATCAACGAGTAAGGAAGAATTAAATGAAGTAAAGCAGGCTTTAAAGAAAGACGCCTTAAGACTCTACAAATACTCACTGGCTGTACTTGCAGGGCCACTGGCAGGCAAGGTTATACCCATAACAAAACCAGTGGTTACAATTGGAAGGGCAAAGGCAGACATTGTAATTCCAGACCCGGAGATCTCAAGAACTCACTGTGAACTTGTAATCCTGCCTGAAAAGGTCATACTCAAAGACCTTGATTCAACCAATGGAACCTATTTTGATAGCTTTAAAATAACAAAGGTTGATTTAGGCAACAGAGATGAATTTACCATCGGGGATACAACCTTAATGCTAATAATCACCCCTAAAAAACCGGACTAAATAATGCCAAAAGTTGCCATAGTCTTTGGGGGCAAAAGCCCGGAGCATGAAATCTCAATCATCTCTGCAAAGTCTGTATTCAAAAACATCAATAAAGAGAAACACATAGTATCCCTTATTGCAATAACCAAAAAGGGAGAGTTCTTTATTGGAGAAGGCTGCTTCGATCTACTTGAAAGAGGTGATAAGAACAATGTTAAAAAAACCACCTGCAACATTTTCAAAAACTTTGATGTGGTATTCCCGGTACTTCACGGACCATACGGGGAGGACGGTACAATCCAGGGGTTGCTTGACTTCCTTGGCATTCCCTATGTTGGCTGTGGAATTGAGGCTTCATCAATATGTATGCATAAAGGAATAACAAGGGACCTGCTTAAACTTTACAAAATACCTCAACCGCAGTACACATACTTTACTAAAAAGGGGAAACAAAAAGGTATTGAACGCTCATTAAAACTGAAATTTCCTCTATTCGTTAAACCGTGCAGAGGGGGCTCATCCATTGGTATTACAAAGGTTAAAAGAGAAGAAGAACTTGAAAAAGCAATAGATCTTGCTTTTGAATACGATGACGAAGTGATAGTTGAAGAGGGGATAAATGTTTCGGAAGAACTGGAGGTTGCGGTTCTTGGCACCCCTGACGATTTAACGGTTTCTCCCCCCGGAGGCCTCATTCCCGGAGATGAATTTTATACCTATGAAGACAAGTACCTGAATTCAAAAACAGAGTTCAGGATACCTGCACAATTAGATGATAAAACCATCGAAAAAATAAAAAATTATGCAACAAGTGCCTTCAAAGCCGTTCATGGAAAGGGAATGGCAAGAATTGATTTTTTGTACGACAGACAAAAAAACATGATTGCAATAAATGAGATAAATACAATCCCGGGATTTACTGAAATATCCATGTACCCTAAATTGATGGAAATATGCGGTTACTCATTTGAACAATTAATAACAAAGTTGATAGAAATTGCAATAGCAGAATGATTGAAGACCATATTGATTTTCTTCAAAAACACGGTATTCAGTTAAAACAACATCACCTGGAAAAATTAAATAAATTCGCAAAACTCATACTTCAATGGAACAGAAAAATAAACCTTACTGCAGCAAGAAGCATTGAGGACTTAATAAAAAGGCATCTACTTGATTCTTTAATGCCAATCACCATTGGATTTTTTAGAGAAAAAGAAGTAATTGACCTTGGAAGCGGAGGGGGGTTCCCGGCCATCCCTCTTTCAATATACCTTGAAAACATAAGATTTATTCTAATTGAGAAGGTTTCAAAAAAATGTGCATTCTTAAACAAAGTAAAAAGAGAATTGTCTTTAAACAAAATAGAAATCATAAATAAACCCTTTGAAAGTTTATGCAATCCCATTCCCTCAAGCCTGATAACAAGGGCAGTAAAAATTGACCGCAAAATGCTTGATAAGTTCAGAGAAAAGGGGATTATCTGGTATTATAGTTTTGAGACAGAAAAGCCTTTAAAAGGTTTATTCTGCCAGTACACCCTTCCGGGGGAAGAAAAAATCAGGTTTGTTGTAAAAAGAAAAACTGATGAAAAATGATGTTTTAAACAGAATACTAAAAGAGGTAATTGAAAACTCAAAAACGATAATAATGGTTACGGACATGGACGGGAAAATTCTCTTTCTAAACGACCAATTTGAAAAAACCACAGGCTACAAAAAAGAAGAGGCAAAGGGGAAAAACCCTTCATTTTTAAGTGCAAAAATACTTCCACCAAACTTTTACAAAAAACTGTGGGATACAATTAAAAAAGGTGATGTGTGGACAGGGGTATTTATAAACAGGAAAAAAGACGGGACAATTTACCATGAAAATGCAACCATAACCCCTATAAAAGACAACAAG
>Ga0256833_1002962_pt1 | contig 11749 bp, 11 predicted proteins | sample 356284metaG_FD_190535 | JGI IMG/M metagenome (GOLD analysis project Ga0256833, IMG submission 190535) | Hydrothermal vent microbial communities from Mid Atlantic Ridge, Atlantic Ocean - 356-284 | ecosystem: Environmental > Aquatic > Marine > Hydrothermal vents | place: Atlantic Ocean: Mid...
AAAATAGTCATTGTCTCGTCTTTCGCCCAGGGATACTCGGCGTCGATCACGGTTACTCTACCAGAGCAACTGCTCTTAGTGAAACTCTTTGGTCTTAAAAAGAACTCGATAAGAACATCGAGTATATCTGTATCAAGGTAGCCTATTTCAAGATCCTCCCACAAGCGATGCCATGCAGCGATTTTCTGCTCCTCGAACGACTCAGTACCCACTAGTGCCACCCCTTCCTCCTCGACCAGCGACTCGGTAAGGAATATAGTGCTTAAGCTATAGCATTGTTTAGTGTTCTCCCCGAGTTGTAGGATTAGTGAAAATCTCGTAGCGTATGGGCTAGAAGATTGATAAAGGCCGGTTCCCTAGGCTTTTCGGGGATAAGGGTGGAAGCAGGAGACAAAGCTTGGCAAAGGAGGTGTAGGGGACCGTGGGCGCGCTCCTCGAGAAATTAAAACCCATGAGCCGTGGACAAGAGGAGATGCTGAAAGCCCTTACGAGTGACGAGTACGAGATAATAGGCTTGTTCGGGCCCACTGGTAGCGGCAAGAGCCTCTTCAGCGTACTATACGGCATCGACGCAGTGCTGGAGGAGAAGTATAAGCGCTTGATAATATCTAGGCCCGTGGTGGATATCGTTACCGGTAAGGAGCTCACAGCACAAGAGCTTGGAGAACAATTCTATGAGATAGCGTTCGCTTATCTCCGTGACATTCTCTCAGAGTTCATTGACTGGGCGAAAGTCGAGGAGCTAATGGAGAAGGGGAAGATAGTTTTCGCCGATACGCACTATCTACGGGGAAGGACGTTTGATGACTCGATAATATTTCTCGACGATGCACAGAACATCCCGCCCGAGAGCAGTATAGAGATACTGATGAGGATAGGCAGGAATAGCAAGTTCATCATCGCGGGCGACCCGGTTTTCCAAAAACCACACGGCGTCGAGAGAGACGGAGCCACAGTGATAAGAGAGGTGCTAATAGGAGAAGAGAACGCGAAAGTCATCGACCTCGGTCTCAAAGACATAGTTAGACCGGGCGCTAGGAGGGGCATAAGACTCCTAATGGAGATGAGGATGAGGAATAGACCACTCAACGAAATCGAGAAACGAGTAATGGATGCTGCACGAATCTACGCACCTGATGCTGACGTTATCACAGTAGTCGAGTTCGTTGACGCCAAGAAACAATTCGATATAACTGCCGAGCACGTGCCAGACGCGCTGATAGTTGTGAAAGAAGGCTATCTAGGCAGACTTGTCGGCAAAGGCGGTGAAAGGATACAGAAAATAGAACAAGATACAGAGATGAGGCTCAGAGCCGTAGAGCTTGTGCTCGACTTCACAAACATTATTAGAGCCATCCACCCAGTGAGCTGGATATATAAGCATATAATAGATGCAGACTTCGAGGGCCCCTACCTAGCAGTAAGGGTTAGGAGCAGCGAGTTCGGCGCCTTTGTGGGACAACGAGGATTCCATGTGAAATTCCTTGACGCTGTCTTCCGTAAACTCCTAGGCGTCGGCGTAAGAGCGTACGAGGTAGCAGAGGAGGAGGAAACACGGCGAAGAAAGCGAAGACGCTAAAGGAAGCAGCGCCTAAGAGAAGCATGTGATAGGGCTCATGTGCTAAGCATATAACCCTTATTTATCCTCTGCTCCTTATCTCACCAAGATATTCTCCGCACCAAGTTTTTACCACTGTCCTCGGAGGGGATCATGGCTGGGAAGGCTGAGATTCATACCGGATCATAGACTCTACGAGGCATTAAAGATCCTTGTCGAAGAGCTTAAGCTCACCCATATTAGGATAAACAGGGTTTATATAGCGTGGAGCAAAGGCTCTAAGACAAGCGCTCTTGCACGCATATGGGGTGTTCCTTCACCTTTTGTAAAGCTGGAGATATGTGAGCCCGCCTACGTCATAGAGCTAGTTGCGGAAAAATTCGGTAAACTGGGCTGCAACGAAATGATAGAAACTATTGTCCACGAGCTTCTCCACATACCCAAGAACTTTAGCGGCGGTCTGCGCTCACACGGGGAGTGGAGTAAAAGAGAAAATATAAAGAGGGTTGCGAGAACCCTTGATAAGCCGCTACGCGATTATTTGTGCAAACTTATACAAGAGTCCCTGAAAGAGGTCTATCACTCCTAGGCCACTAGGCTGCCTCCCTTTTCCGCGAAGAATATAAAGAGCACAATGTTTCTAGCCCCTCCTAGGTTCTTCTTGGAAGGTGTGCGCTTAAATGGCCAAAGTATACGTGCTACGAGAGCCAAGAAGAGGGGACAGGGCCTGGAACATCTATGCGCTCCGAGAAGCTGCAAGGCTAAAGAAGTGGTTCAAGGGAGTATACTATAGCCCGAGGCTGAAGCGTTTACTCGCCGTGTTCAAACCCACGCCAGGCACTCATGTAAACCCTGAAGTCTTCGAGGAGATAGGGGAGAGTGCTCTAAGAGACGCATATCGAATGGAGTGCCCTAGGGGGTGTAATCGTTGCTGCGTTTTCCGCAGCGGTGCCTTCATATTAGAGAACGAGGTGAATAAATTACCGCCCAGTATTCAGGAAAGGGTTCTGAGACAACCAAGCGAGCTCATAAAAACGCCCGGGGGATGGGTAAGAATATATCGTCTCGATACCGAGAGCATGGGGCGATGCGTGTTCTTCGATGTTGAACAAGGGGAGTGTATGCTGGAGCGCCTAGGGGGTAAAGAAGCTAAACCTATTGTGTGCCTACTAACTTATTGCACTGTCTTCGCTACGCGCAACGGAGAGAAATACCTTAAGACGGGTTATAGGGATCTCGGGGACGGGAGAGTAGAGATCCACTATAGGAGAGTGAGTGATGAAGAGTGGGAGGCCGCGATTAAGAAGATGGCTTCAACATGGCTTCGCTTTAGAAGAGTCTACAAAAGCTCTCTAAGAGGCATAGAGAGTAGATAACTAGATGAACGAATTACTTACTTGTGTAGAAGAGGCTTGGTTAGAGCAAAACCTACATATGCATTACGGCTGCACCCTCATTCCTCCTAGTCACGGGTACTTGTTCCTCACCGTACTCAGTGACATCCGCGTATGGTCTCCTCCTTCTCTTCATCACCTTGTCTATCGCGGCTAAGAAGTCGGCCATCGTTACTATTTTTCTGTTTGATCGCAGGGCGAAGTATCCCGCCTCAATAACTATGGCTCTTATATCTGCCCCGGTCGCGCCCTCGGTGAGTCTTGCCAACTGTGTAAAGTCTACATCGTCTGCGAGCCTCATCCTCCTCGTGTGTATCCTGAATATCTCTATTCTCGCTTTCTCATTGGGTGGTGGCACGTAGACTAGGCGATCAAATCTACCAGGCCTTAGTATCGCTGGGTCGAGTATATCTATGCGGTTAGTAGCAGCTATTACTTTCACGTCGCCGAGCGGATCGAAGCCGTCTAGCTCGGCTAAGAGTTGCATTAACGTTCTTTGAACCTCTCTTTCACCGCTTGTACCTATGTCGATCCTTTTCGCTGCTATCGCGTCTATCTCGTCTATGAACACTATTGATGGCGCTTTCTTCCTGGCCAGTCTGAAGACTTCCCTGACTATTCGAGCACCCTCTCCTATATACTTGTGAACGAACTCCGATCCGACAACACGTATGAAAGTTGCCTTACTCATTGACGCTACTGCTTTTGCGAGCATGGTTTTACCGCATCCCGGCGGCCCGTAGAGAAGTACGCCCTTAGGAGGCTCGATACCAAGTTCTTTGAAGAGACCTGGCTTCGTTAGAGGCAGGATTATTGCCTCATATAGCTCCCTTTTCTGCTCCTCTAAGCCGCCTATATCGTCGAAGCTTATCCGGGGCCTCTCAACAACCTCCATAGCGCTCACATAGGGGTCCTCGTACTGGGGAAGTATCTCGACAATAGTTGATCCCCTCTGGTTTAGGGCAACGAAGGTGCCCGGCGTCAACTTATTTGGATCAATGTAAGATGAGACATTTACTACGAGATTAGGCCCTGTACTACTCTTCACCACTGCCCTGCCATCGGGTAGAACACTTAGCACAACTGCCTCTATTAGGGGTGGGCTAAGGAGCTTATCTACCTCCATTTTGTAGCGTCGGAGCTCGCGTCTAAGCTCCATGCGCTCTGCTTCAAGCTCTCTCAGCTTCCTCTCAAGCCTAATGATGTACTGCCTATACATCTCATCAATACTGTTATCTTGCTCCGGCATAACCTGAATCCACCATTCATCCATATATTAGAAGCGTTATGAATACCTAAATAATGGTTTGTGCCTCGTCACTACACTGGTGATACGTTAACATGCCTACACAGAGGAGACGGGGAGAGGTACTATACTGCGAGATGTGTGGCGCGCCAATAGAGGGTCAAGCATACACCATCTACGTTGATGGCGTAGAGATGATAGTCTGTGAGCGCTGTTATCGAAAATACATGTCTCGTGCAGGGAGAGCCTCAACCGATACGCCTCTAAGGCTTCGCTTAGCACAACCAAAGCCGAGGACAACACCGGTGAAACAAGAGGCCCCGCGGCGAAGAGAGCCTAGACAAGCCCCGAGGCCGAGACCTAGACCGAGCAGAAGGAGGGGAAGCGGCCTAGGAATCGTCGAGAGGTACGAGGTTGTCGAGGACTATGCCGAGCGTGTTAAGAGGGCGAGAGAAAGGCTAGGATTGTCGCAGAAGGAGCTAGCACAGCGCGTTAAGGTCGGCGAGAACGTTATTCGAAGAATAGAGTCGGGGAGCCTAGTACCACCCGTGGATCTAGCTATGAGGCTTGAACGCGTATTGAACGTTAAGCTCCTCGAGCCAGTAGTCGAGGAAGAGGAGGAGGCGGGCGAGGCGGGGGAGTTCCACCTAACGCTCGGCGATATAGCTGAGCTACGCGAGGACTAGCGACCCCATAACCCAGGTACCCCAGTAGTATCCGTCGGCACAGATGTGCCACGAATAACTGCTATAAAGGGGATTAGTGCTACCCGGTTTTCTGGAGCAGATGGTTATCTGAGAGGAAGAGAGCGAGGAATGAGAAGTGCAAGAATAGATACCGCTAAGAGGGCACTATTACTGGTTCCCAGGGATATTAGTGACTGGGAGCTTAGAGAGGCCAAAGCCCTACTAGATACCGCGGGGTATCAGCTCTATGACCTGGTCAAGTATAGGAGAATCTCTAGGTCGAGGCTTTTAAGTAAAGCAAAACTCCTAGAGGTCGCCGAGAAGGCGAGAGAGCTGAGAAACTATAGTGACTCGAAAATAATTGTATATGATGAGCTTAGACCGCGCGAATACTTCCGAATAGTCCGTGAAGCCAGGATAGAGACTATTGATAGGACCCTTCTCATCCTCGAGATATTCGCCATGCACGCTGGTAGCCGTGAAGCCAAGCTCCAGATAGAGCTTGCGAGGCTTAAGCACCAACTCCCGTTAATCAAGGAGGCTATACGCCTAGCCAAGCTACGCGAGCTACCCGGCTTTCTCGGGCCCGGGGGCTACGCCATAGACGCTTATTATCGCTACATGGTGTCAAGGATTGCCCGTATTAGGAGAGAGCTCGAGAAGCTTCGGAGACGCAGGGAGCTAGAGAGAGCCAAGAGGAGGAGTATAGGGCTACCACACGTAGCGATAGTGGGTTATGCAAGCGTCGGTAAAACAACCCTGTTTAACAGGCTCACGCGCGAGGGTAAAGCTACTGGAAGCGAGTACTTCACGACGCTCTCCCCCAAGGTCAAGGCCATCGATTTCAACGGCTCACGGATAGCGTTTGTCGATACTGTTGGCTTCATATCCAGGATACCCGTGGAGATCATAGAGGCTTTTCACTCCACGCTAGAAGAGGCTGCGACAGCCGATTTACTACTCTACGTTATTGATGTATCAGAGGAAGAGGGGGTAATGATAGAGAAGCTAGGCGAGGGAATTGATATTCTTCGCCGCATAGGAGTGGTTGATAAACCCGTGGTAATAGCGGCTAATAAGATAGATTTACTGAATAACGAGGAAGAGTTATCGCACCGGCTCAGTCTTATTGAGGGATTGGCCTCATCTATTTATCCCGGTCTTAGAGGTGTTATAGCTGTCTCGGCAATAAGTGGTAAGGGGCTTGAAGAGCTGCTATGGCGCTTAGCGACCTTATTAAAAAGTACGAGAAAGTATATGTATTACGCATAGGGCATAGACCCGAGAGAGATAAGAGAATAACGACCCACGTCGGGCTAGTAGCGAGGGCTTTTGGGGCTAATGGCTTCATCCTAGCCGATATATGTGATGAGAGCGTTATGCAATCTCTTAGAAAGGTTATTGAGCGATGGGGCGGCGACATGTACATCGAGTGCGGCGTCTCTGGGAAATCCTATGTAAAGAACTGGAAGAGAATAGGGGGAGAAGTAATCCACCTAACAATGTACGGGCTCCACGTAGACGACGTGATAGGAGCTATTAGGGAGAGTCCTCGCCCTAAGCTAATAGTAGTTGGGGCGGAGAAAGTACCTCCATTCTACTACGAGGAGGCTGATTATAACGTCGCGATAGGTAATCAACCACATAGCGAGGTTGCTGCGCTAGCAATATTCCTTGACAGGCTTTACCAGGGGCGTGAACTTCACCTGGAGTTCCCTAATGCAAGGGCCCGCATAATACCTTCACCTAGAGGCAAAAAAGTAGTAAGCCTGGAAAACACATCTAGTACTAGATAGGGTTTGCCTCAGGAGAAAAGTATCATCGGGTGCCTCAGACCATGAGCAGTGACGCCGAAGTCGAAAAACTCTATCTCATGGTGGAGAAGCTCATAGATAAGAACGCTAGGCAAGTATTCCAGACCTTGTTCGAGGAGGGAGAGGAGTTAACAGAGATCGATATAGCTGAGCGCACGGGGTTAAAGCTAAACGCTATACGTAGGGCCCTGAACCTCCTCGCCGAGCAAGGCCTCGTAATATATCGCCGCCAGAAGCACCTAGAGAAGAACAGGCTCATCTTCTACTGGAAGGTTAACTACGAAGCCCTCCCCGCGATCATCGAGGCCCGGAAGAAGGCAGCACTCGATAAGCTAAAGACGCTGCTCAGCAAGGAGGAGGCTAACACGTACTACGTGTGCCCAAATGACGGGACACGCTACACCTTCGAGGAGGCACTAGAGCACGAGTTCACATGCCCTCGTTGCGGCTCAATGCTTGTACCCGACCAGGACCGTGAGCTTAGAATACAATTGCTACGCCAATACATTGCCATGCTGGAGGCAGAGATGAATGAATCCAAGCCTAGTTGACCTATTCTCGGGCGCAGGCGGCTTTGCCGAGGGGTTTCGTCAAGCAGGGTTCCGTGTACTCCTAGGAGTGGATAACGATCCTGCAGCCATTCGTAGCTTTAAAGCAAATTTCCCCGAAGCCGTGGCACTAGCCATGGATATTAAAGAAGTGAGCGGGGCCCTCATAGAGAGGCTTGTCGGCAAACCCGATGTCATTATAGGTAGTCCTCCATGCGAGCCCTATACCGGTGCTAATCCTCGTAGAAAAAAGAACCCCGTGGATAGGCTCTACGAGGATCCTGCTGGCCAGCTTGTTATACACTTTGCACGCATAGTTGGCGAGCTAAAGCCCCGCGTATTCGTGATGGAGAACGTGCCGGGTATTCTTGATGTAGAGAAAGAGATAAGAAGAATATTTAGGGACGCTGGCTACGAGGAAATATACTTCAATGTGCTCCGAGCAGAAGACTATGGAACACCTAGTCATAGGCTCAGAGTATTCGTGTCAAATATACGGATAGACCCCCCGAAGAACAAGAGGAGAATAAGTGTTGAAGAAGCCCTTAGGGATCTACCGCCACCTGGCGCCGAGCTGCCCTTAAACCATGAACCGCCCAGCATGAGTGCTAGAAAGGTTAAAAGAATTGCAAAGCTGCGCTGGGGGCAAGCCCTCATATACTACGAGGGAGCCGAGGGTAAACGACTGCCTAACCTTATACGCTTAGATCCCCATAGACACGCTCCAACGGTGCTAGGATCTAGTAGGTTCATACATCCTTACGAGAACAGGTTCTTAACGGTAAGAGAACAGGCGAGGCTCATGGGGTTCCCCGATGACCACGTATTCCTGGGAGGAAGGGATGAGCAATATAACCAGGTTGGTGAAGCTGTTCCAGTCCCACTAGCTAGAGCTATAGCAGAGGTTGTTCTAAGAAAACTACGACAGGGATCTAGCTAATGGGTAAAGTATTATTGCGGCCTCTGCTATGGGGCCAACCCTGGCCTCCAAGCCTGCTGGGTAAAGAGACTCACCTAGCCCCGCAACATCCCTTCCAGGAGACGCCTCAGTTCCACCAAACACTAAGAGCGCCTTCCCAGCATCGCTACTCAGCCTCGCTATTATATCGTCTACGCTTACTACCTCTCCATAGTCGCGCGAAACTATGATAACCTTATCCGGGCCAAATACCTCGACAACATCCTTTACATGGGGCAGCACATAAAATCCCCTGTTTAAACGCAAAGCCATCCGCATTACATCAGGCACTCCACTTGATGCAGCAGCCCCATAGAGTTTTGTCGCTATAAACTGTCTCAAACCAAGACCGTAGACTAGACGAGCCATATCAATTAATCGCTGAGCGCTTGACACATCGTGAAGAGCTACTAGGATCTCCACCATGTCCCTCTCCACGCTATATCGGGCGCCAGGAGGTGGTTAAAAGATTAAAATTATTGCTACATCACCGTGGTTTCCCCATAAAGTCTAGGAGGAAAGGGGGGCTCAGAACTTAAAGGTGTCAACACACGTGTTTTCAGCGAGTACAGCCCTCAGCATTCCCCGAGGCCAGGGTCAGTTATCCTAACCCTAATTGGGGTTTCTCCTATAAAAATCGTGTAGAGAGGAGAGAGTGGTATGCTATGGCGAAGAAGGAGAGAATTATAGCGATTCGTCTCCCCGAGGACGTTTATAGAGAGTTAGAGCAGAGGGCCAGAAGGCTTGGATACAGCCTCTTAAGCGATTACTTGAGAGACATTATTTATAGAGAGCTAGGATACAAGGATAAAGAAGAGTATACGAGAAGAATAGTTGAGGAAATCCTTGAGTCAAGGCTCTCCGCGCTTGGAAAAGTACAAGACGCTGAGAAAATCGCGGCGAGGCTCGAGAAGAGGCTACAAGATCTCATAAATCCCTGGACGGCAAAGATAGATCAATTATCGAACCGGGTAGCAGAGCTCTATGAAAAAATAGAGACCTTGGAGGAGAAAATCAAGTCGCTGGAGGAAGCAGAGGCCTCTAAGAGAGAGCAGGTGCAAAGGTACAGAGCACCAGTGGAGTCCAGGAGGGAGCCCAGGAGGAGGACTGCTATAGAGAGGCTACGCGAACAAGGGGTAGTGTTTGAGCATGATGTGCAATGGCTACGTGATAGGGATGCTTTTTTCGAGAGGCTCAGGAGAGAGGGGGCGATCATTCTTAACATTGGTGGTGAACGAGTAGCAGTTGATCCTTCATTTTGGCAAAATTTTAGAGAAAAAGTCGAGCAGCTACCCACGCCTAATGACGAAGAGGCGAGAATTCTGCTAACGGAGCAACAATACCAGCTGTTTAGGAAGCTTAAGGAAAGCGGTCTCATATTCTTTGATGCATCGAGGAGGGCTTGGAGATTTGTTGAAGAGGTTAAGAAGTGACTAGTGCCTCGGAGCCAAGTCATTCATCACTATATGGGGCTTTAGCTCCCTGTTCCCGTTTTTGTCAGACGCTGGCGTATTCTTCATAGGCTTTAGAGGGGCTCGATAAAGGGGCGAAATTCTTCATCCCAGGGGTATCTGATCGGCTGTAATACTTCATTGCCCCGTTTCTACACCCTATGTATGAAAATGGATGTAATAAAAGCTAGGGCTAAGCCTTTGCCGGGTTATTAGAGCTGCCAGCTCTGAAGGTACTCAAGCTGTTCAGGTGTCAGCGAGTCTATCTCTATCCCCATTGCTTTGAGCTTGAGCCTTGCCACTTCCTGGTCTATTTCATCAGGTACTTTGTAGACCCGTTTCTCAAGCCTATCCCTGTTCTTAACAATATACTCGACAGCCAGAGCTTGGTTTGCAAAACTCATATCCATTACTTCACTAGGATGGCCCTCAGCAGCGACCAGGTTTACTAGTCTACCCTCTGCTAACAAGTATAATCGACGACCATCCCTAAGCTTGTACTCGGTGACGTATTTCCTTATACTCCTCTTCGATACAGCCATCTCCTCTAGATCGGGTATCCATATCTCAACATTAAAGTGCCCTGCATTAGCAAGTATAGCGCCATCCTTCATAAGCTCGAAGTGCTCTCTCCTAATAACCTTCTTGTTACCAGTAGCTGTGATAAACACGTCACCTATCTTAGCTGCTTCTCTTAGCGGCATCACGTCAAAACCGTCCATAACCGCTTCAAGGGCCTTAATAGGGTCGACCTCTGTTACGATTACTCTCGCACCTAGCCCCCTAGCTCTTATGGCAATGCCTCTACCGACCCAGCCATACCCTGCAACAACTACCTTCTTGCCAGCAAACAGTATGTTGGTGGCCCTCATTATACCGTCTAAAGCGCTTTGCCCAGTACCATACCTGTTATCAAACATCATCTTTGTCCGGGCATCATTCACAGCAATAGCGGGGTACCTAAGAACCCCCTGCCTCTCCATAGCGCGTAACCTTATGACACCGGTAGTGGTCTCCTCTGTACCACCCCAAACTTTCTCAGCTACCTCCTGGAACTCCTTATGCAGAGTTGCGTGCAAATCTCCTCCATCATCTATGACGATATTGGGCTCGTTCCTAGCAACCCACCTTATACAATCAAAATACTCGGTATCACTCATTCCTCTCCAAGCACACACCTCTATACCATCCTCGGAGGAAAGAGCCGCAGCAACATCGTCTTGCGTGCTAAGAGGATTACTAGCCGCAAGAAATACCCGGGCACCACCACGGACCAGCGTCCTCACAAGCGCTGCTGTCTCCTTAGTAACATGGAGAACAGCGCCAACAACTACACCCTCGAGAGGCTTCTCGCGCACAAACCTTTCACGAATAAACCTAGATACAACAGGCATATGATGCTCCGCCCACTCTATCTGAACAACACCCTGACTAGCTAGCCGAGGATCCCTTATCCTTGACATACCCATACACCCTCCAGATCTCTAGGCTACAGGACAAGAGGTAGAAAATAAGAGCAAAGCCCTAGAGAAGAGAACAACCACCTCTCCACTTTAATACCACGTTACAGAATAACCGTACAAAGAGAACACAATGGGCACCAAACCCTTGCTAAGAAGTAGTAAGTAGTTGGTGGGCCCGGGGGGATTCGAACCCCCGACCACCCGGTTATGAGCCGGGCGCTCTACCGGGCTGAGCTACGGGCCCAGCGAACCCCAAGTAACAAATGTGCATAATCTTTAGACCTCTTTATCAACTTATCGCTGCCCCTGTATTACACATCCCATGTGGCTATTACCATATAACTCAGGAATACAATATACAGAGAATAATACATGGCATATACAATGACCCACGTCTACGCCGGAAATACATGGTGTTACAAAACCATTAATCATAGTATATACTCAACTAATTCTACGAGAGAACTATGCTAACACGGAAGAAAAGCCTAGAGGTGTTTAGATATGGCGTGTGAGAAGCCTGTTAAGGTTCGTGACCCTACTACTGGTAAGGAGGTTGAGATTGTCCCTATCAAGGTGTGGCAGCTAGCGCCAAGGGGTAGGAAGGGGGTAAAGATAGGCCTATTCAAGA
>Ga0256833_1002963_pt1 | contig 11749 bp, 11 predicted proteins | sample 356284metaG_FD_190535 | JGI IMG/M metagenome (GOLD analysis project Ga0256833, IMG submission 190535) | Hydrothermal vent microbial communities from Mid Atlantic Ridge, Atlantic Ocean - 356-284 | ecosystem: Environmental > Aquatic > Marine > Hydrothermal vents | place: Atlantic Ocean: Mid...
AAAATGGCACATTTGCGTCATTGACAAAGTGTTTTTTTTGTCGCATCTTTGTCGTATGATTAAAATTTCTATCATAGAAGATCACGCTGAATTTAGAACAGCCTTGGAATCGTTGTTTAAATTATCATCTGATTTTGAATTTATTGCGTCATTTTCCTCGGCGAATGAGGCTATTAAACGCTTGTCAGGTAGAGAAGATATTGTATTGTTGGATATTCAAATGCCGGGTGTTTCGGGAATTGATGCTTTACCTGTTTTAAAAAATAAATTTCCCAATTTAAAAATTATTATGCTAACGATGTTTGAAGATGACACCAGCATAATGAAAGCAATTTTAAACGGAGCTAACGGCTATTTATTGAAGAAATCAAATCCAAATCAAATTATTGAAGCTATAAATGAATGTATGCAAGGTGGAGCTCCGATGACGGGGAGTATTGCAAATAAGGTTCTAAACTTATTCAAAAGACATATTCCAAACAATCAAAATAATGATTATTCCTTGACAAAAAGAGAATTTGAAATCCTTAATTTACTAATTGAAGGTTTTGATAATCAGATGATTGCTAACAAATTATTTATCAGTATTCAAACAGTACGAAACCATATCAGACATATTTACGAAAAACTGCAAGTGCATAGCAAATCGCAAGCCGTTGTCAAAGCTATTCGTGAAGGATTAATTTAAATTGTCATTGTAATATTCAATAAAAAGTAATAAATTTGGAAAACCTAATCTGATTAAGTTTTGAAAAATAATTACTTCTTTTTTGCTTTGTTTTCGCTGATTATATCTAATCACAAGGTTTTTTCGCAAAAGAAATGGCAAAATATTCACCTTGATGTTTTTTCAAATCTTACTGATATTCAACGAGTAAACGATAAAATATATATTTTAGGCGAACACGAAGTTATTAAATTTGACAATTTTAAACTAGATACGATTATCCATTTTTCTGATGACTTAAAAGCTCGAAAAATGTTTGTATTGGATTCCATAAATATTTATGTAACGACTAATTCCCCTTATCAAAAATCGGATATTTGGTATTGGAACGGCAAAAAATGGCAAAAAAAATATAATCCTGTTGCAAATACAATTTCAACATTCACATTTATAGACGATGACAATGCTATTTTTGCAAGCTATGGCGAACTGGTTTTATTGAAAAATAACCAATGGCAACACTTATCCGTTCCAACCGGAAATTCAATTATTAAAACAGCCGTTATAAATTTGGATAATTTTTATATGCTTAATCAGACCGGCGAACTGTTTCATTATTACCGGCAAAAATGGAAAAAGATTCTTATACAAAAACCTGTCAAAGATATAATTGTATCAGGAAAAATTATCTATTTACTAGGCAATGATTTCGTTGCAAAAATCCAAAATGAGCAATTAAAAACCATAAATATTTCAAAGCAATGGAAAAAAATATCCAATATATATATATCCAATAACCAAGAAATATATGGCTTTAATCGTCATACTATTTTTCAATATCAACCTGAAAAAAATAAAATAAAAACAATTTTTCACAAGGAAAATGTTGCCTTTAATGCTTTGCTAAAATACAAACAAAATATATTCACTGTTGGGTATATAGGGGTTATTTACTGCTACACGGATTCGATTATTCCGCAATCGAAATACAATTATTGGAAAGGTTTTACAAATATCAATTTTCACAGTGAAGCAAAACTTACCGATGACGAATACGGTGTGGTTGCCGCTGATTTTAACAATGATGGATATACGGATTTATTCACTTGCGGACTTTTTGAAGAAGACCATTTATACATCAATCAAAAGGGAAGTTTTACAGATAAAGCAAAAGAATATCACGTAAATATTTTAGATAAAAAAAGCAATTTACTCGATTTGGGCGCCTGTGCCGGTGATATTGATAACGATGGATATATAGATTTGTATATCAGCGTATTAAATGGCAAAAACAAATTATTAAAGAACATTAATGGCAAGTATTTTGTTGATTATTCAGAAATATCAAACACAGCAGGAAAGGAAAAAGACAGAACAAATGGCGTCATTTTTGGAGATATTGACAATGATGGCGATTTAGACATTTTTGTACTTAATGAATTTACCACCAATCATTTATATTTGAATAACGGAGCAGGAATATTTTCAGAAATAACCAAAACAAGCGGACTAAACACTTCCAAAGGTGGAAATTCTGCTACATTCGGGGATATTGACAACGACGGCGATATAGATTTATACGTTACCAACTGGTCAAAACCGAATATTCTGTACCAAAATATGTGGAAAGAAACAGGAAAACGGTATTTTAAAAATATCACTACAAAATCGGGGACAGCCGGCGAAAATTTTTCAAAAAGTAATGCTTGCGTATTCGCAGACATTAACAATGATACAAAACTAGATTTATTTGTAACCAACAGAAAATCAAGCAATAAACTTTATATCAACAAAGGAAAAAATATTTTTGAAGATAAAACTTCTGAATTGATTGGTATCGATAGTTTGGAAACTTATGGTGCAGTTATCGCCGATTTTAATACCGATGGAAATAAAGATATTTATATTTCAAATGTTGGAAGCAATAAACTTTATCTCTTTGAAAATCAAAAATTTAAAGATGAAACTTTAAGATATGGCGGCAATATCAAAGGATATAGCACAGGTTCGGCTTTGATAGATTTTGACAACAATGGTTTATGGGATATTTATGTGGCTAATTATTTGGGGGCAAGCAGTACTTTGAGTAAAAACAATAAATTTAATAAACGATACGTCAAATTAAAATTCGATTTGATGCAGAATAATAAATTCGGGATAGGCTCAAAAGTTTTTGCATATTTATCAAATAAAGATACATTGATTTATTATGATGAAATTCGTTCAGGTTCAGGTTATGTTTCGATGAATAGTACCGACCAAATTATTTATATTCCTAGGGACAAAAGCATTGATATTAAGATAATATTTCCAAATGGAAAAGAAAAAATACTCAAAAATTTGTCATCAACGCAACAGATTATTGTTAGAGACACAAAAGGATTTAAACATTTTAAAGCATTGATAATCAGATATTTTACTAATATTTTAAAAAATCCTTATAATTTACTTAACTTATTGAAAATCATTCTGGTATTGATTGTTCTAGTTTTATTTAAACGCTTTTTAACTTATGTCATTCGATTGAATAAATATAAAATTTGGTTAATTTTAATCGCATTATTCTTGTTCTTTGAAATTCAGAATTGGTATTTTTTGTATCATAAATTTATATTTGCACACGTCTTGCCGGTCAGTAGTTTTCTGATTATTGTATTATTGACATACTACTATTTTATGGTAAAATTTAACAAGCAAAAAGCTTTGATAAAACAAAGAGAAATCAAACATAAATTAGCTCAAAACTTACACGACGATTTAGCATCAACAATCAACAGTATCAAGTTTTATTTGGCGTTTATCAAGCAAAAACTAAACAAAAATGAAGATGAACTCCTTCAATTTGTGGATAAATCAGAAAGTTTGGTGCAAAATGCTTCCGATTCAATTACCGATTTAGTTTGGGGTATCAATCCGAAACCGGAAACTTTGGAAAATATTATTTTTAGAATCAAAACCAACTTTAATACAATACTTCATACAAAAAATATCAAATTAACAATAAACATAAAAAATGCTGAAAATCAACAATTTAAAGACAAAAGAAAACAGAATATTTATTTAATTTTAAAGGAGAGTATCAATAATATTTTAAAATATGCAGATGCAACCGAAATTGAGATAAACTCGGAAATAGCAAATAAAAAATTAAAAATAACCATAAGTGACAACGGAAAAGGATTTGATTTAAACAAAGCCAAACACAAAGGAAACGGACTGACAAATATGCAAGACAGAGCCACTGAAATTAAGGGCGAACTGTTCATTTTGACCCAACGAAACTCAGGTACTAAAATTATGTTTGTTATTCCTTTGAAATAAAAATGATTTGAATTTATATTTCAATTATAATACCGAAATTTTCATTTTTGAATATAAATAGTGTCTGTTTATAAAGTCAAATAAATTAAGTACTTTATGAATAAACACTATAAATATTCCTTCTTCTTTTAGATAAATAATAAGCAAACAATAAGCTGATAAACAGCAAAAATGCCGTTACTTGATGTGTTACAGCCAAATGAATTGGCACTTTTAATAAAAGAACAAAAACGCCAAAAGTAAATTGCAATGAAATCAATAAGATGACAAACCAAAATATTTTTTTCAATAAACGGTTTTTTATTTTTCGTACATTCATTATTTGAAATAATAACAGACATAAAATAATAAAACCTAGCCATCTATGTACAAATTGAACACTAGCCGGAAAGTTTATGAAACTTAATATACCATCGCTAATAAGACTTTGTCGGGCTATATCAGGAAACCATTTTGTGCCCATTTTGGGATACGTAGGAAAAACATAACCCGCCTTTAAACCGGCAGTCAATCCGCCATAAATGATTTGTATAGCAACCAAAGTAATTACAAATTTTAATGAATGATTAATTTTTGGTGTATCAATATTGGCTTTGCTATAAAATAATAATTCAAAAACTGTCCAAGATATGCTTGTTAAAATTATAAGAGCCATACTCATGTGAATTGCCAAACGCACGTGGTCAACACTGGTATTTTCTACCAAGCCACTTTTAACCATATACCAACCTGCAAATCCTTGTAAACCTCCCAGAAAGAAAATAAGGAGTAATCTTTTTAATAATTTTCTGCTTCTGATTTTCTTTGTTAATAAGAAATATAAAAAAGGAATAAAAAATACAATACCCAATGAACGTCCTAACATCCTATGCAAATATTCCCAAAAAAATATATGCTTAAAATCTTGTAAAGTGAAATAAAAATGAACTTTATTATACTCCGGAATTTTTTTATAAGCCTCAAAAGCCGCTTGCCATTCGGCTTCGTTCATCGGGGGCAGAATTCCTTTGATGGGTTGCCAAGTAACAATGGAAAGTCCCGAATGGGTCAATCTTGTAATTCCACCGATAATGACCATCAATAAAACCATTAGCCCACCAAAAATCAACCAGTAGGCAATTTGTTTGTTATATTTTTGTTGCATTATTTCTCTTTTAATAAAACTTTTAGGTCTTCGGCTAAATGATTTACATCATTGACATTAGTGCCATCATAATAACCTCTAATCAATCCGTTTTTATCTACCAAAACAAACCGCCCCGAATGTAGATAACCGCCGGGCTGTGTAGAATCTTTTTGCATTCCCAAATAATAACCTTGGATACCGACTTTATAAATACTATCCATTGGACCGGTTAAAAATACCCAGCGTTTTAAATCGGCTCGATGATTTTTGGCATATTCTTTCAGTTTTGAAGGTGTATCTCGTTCGGGGTCAACGGAAAAGGATACAATTTGAAAATCGGGATAATCTGTGGTCATTTCTTGAAGTCGTTGCATCTGACCGGTCATCACGGGACAAATTCCGGGACAAGAAGTAAAGAAAAAGTCAGCTACGTGAACTCTGCCCTGCAACTCTTTGCTACTGTAAGGCAAGCTGTCTTGATTGATAAACTCAAAAGCGGGTATTTTCTGATAAATAGTATCGCCATTAACGATTTTATGTTTTGACAAAACCGGTAAATGTGCTACCGGTTTTGTCTGACATGAGTAAATTAGTAATAAAAACAACAACAATAAATAATTCAGTCTCATATCAATAATTTTTTTTAATGTATTTATAAATAAAATAAAACACTGTAAACGGTAAGATAATTAATAGTGAAGTAGCAATGATAAAAGCTTTTTTTTCGGCTTCCGTATATTTTACATTGCAAGAACTGCAAGCAAAAGTCAAATAAGGAAACAATATTAATAAAATAAGAACTAACTTTTTCATACCCAATAGATTAAATAATACAAAACCGGCCAAAGCAATACGACAAAAAACCAAAATAAACCGGCTGTCCAAGCATAATTTTTGATTTTATGTATATCATCTGATTTTCGAATAACATTATATACAAAGCTCAATAATATCAAGCCGATAAAAACGTGAAAACCATGCAATCCGATAATCGTATAAAAAAATGAAGTAAACAATCCCCTTCCTGTTTTTAAACCAAAAAGTAAGATTCTTACCCACTCGTAACCTTGTATCATAAAAAATATGCTTCCCAATACAATAGTTAAGAGAAATAAAGTGTTTTTATCTTTATTTTCCTCCTTCAAGTTTTTGAGAAATTTATACAAAGTAAAAGCCGAAAAAAGCAATATCAACATATTGCCAAATGTCAGCCAAAACGGTAAGCGCGGTTGGTTTGCAGGAGGCCAATCCACTTGACCGGCTTGTGCCAAAACAAAGGCACTGATCAAACCACCGAAAAACATCATTTCGACCACTATAACCATAATGATTCCGATGATGCTACTACTTAACGGTGCTTTTTGAAATTCTTTTTTATCAATTGTCATATCCATAACTTTATCCTTTGGGTACAACATAACGATGCGTTAGTACAATATCGGGATACAAGCCGATGATGAGAAATGCCAATGCCATTAGTGCTAATCCTAGTAAAATCCATATCAAAAGCGGTTCCCATTTCAAGTGCATAAAATATAACAATACCAATGTTCCCTTAATGACTGAAACCGCAAATACCACAAAAAAGATAATCAAAGGATTGTGCAATAGCGAAGCAACAACCGAAATGGCAAATAAAACCAATAATGAAATATAAACTTTGAGATAATTGGGATGTCCGTGATAATCGTTTTCGGAAGGCACCACAACTTCGTGTTCCAATCCTTGTGTATAATTTGTATTCATAACAAAAATATTTTTTTTAGTGAATTAAATAAATCAAAGGGAAAAGGAAAATCCAAATAATATCAACCATGTGCCAATATAAACCGGCGGCTTCCAAACGATGATAATCTTTTCCTGTTTTGGTTGCATGACGCATCACAAAAAACAATGCCAAAGCCCCACCAATAACGTGTAAACCGTGCAATCCGGTCATTGTATAATAAAACGACCAATACATCGTTTCTACGTGTTTGCCTTCTGCTAATAAATGTTTTCCGGGAAGGGTAAATCCGTGCATAATCTCATGCGTATATTCATAGCTTTTTATTCCAAGGAAAAGCAAAGCACAAATGATTGTAAACCAAATCCACATTTTTACTTTTTCTTTGTTTTTATGAATAGCGGCTTCGTGTGCTTTGACTACGAAATAACTACTGGTAAGTAAAACAAGCGTATTGATAGTCCCGGCAATTACATTGGTGTGTTGAGCCATTTCTCCCCAGGATTCATATTTTAAGCGATTCAGAATATACATAACAATCAGACCGCCGAAAACGACGAATTCTCCTGCAATCAATGTCCAAACAGCCAAGCGTGCTTGTGGAATGTTTCTCCAAGATTTTATTGATGTATTCATAGTTATAAATTATTTTTCGTTTTGTGGTAAAAAGTCTTTTTCTCTATCTGGGTGATTGTATTCATAAGGTCCGTGATAAACCACCGGATAAGTTTCAAAGTTACCGTGTGGCGGTGGCGACGAAGTTTGCCATTCCAAAGTGTTGGATTGCCAAGGATTTTCAGAACTTACTTTTTTACCTTTTTTCATTGACCAAAAGAAATTAATGATAAAGATAAATTGAGACAGTATCAAAATAACCGCACTAATGGTAGCAATTTTTCTATAAAGCGGTAATGGGTCTTGCATCAAAAATTCAAACTGACGATAATCGGCAATTCTTCGTTGCTGTCCTGCCAATCCCAATAAAAACAAAGGAAAAGCAAATCCGTTAAAGAAAATAAAAGTCAGCCAAAAATGAACATTTCCCCAAAATTTATTCAGTTCTTTACCTGTAAATTTATTAAACCAATAATAAAAAGCGGCATAACTACCAAAAATAACCGTTGGAAATAAAGTATAATGAAAATGCGCTACAACAAAAGAAGTATTATGAGCATAAATATCAAAGACTGCCGCTCCAAGATAAAGTCCTGTAAATCCACCGATTAGCGTAAATAATGTAACCGATCCCAAAGCCCATTTCATCGGCAAACTCAAGCGTAAATTCCCTTTCCAAATCGTGGCAATATATGCCAAAATAATACCTGCAAACGGTAAAGATATAATGATTGTAAATATACTAAAAATAGTAGCGGCACGCGGGTCAATTCCTGATACAAATTGATGATGAGCCCAAACCATCATAGAAAGTATTGCGGCGATAAGCGTCAAATTCAGAATAAAGCGATAACCATACAAAGGTTTACGGCTGTTGTTACTGATGATATCCGCTAAAAATCCGAGGGGTGGTAGTAAAATAACATAAACTTCTGGGTGTCCGAAAAACCAAAATAGATGTTCCCAAAGCAATGGATCTCCTCCACGATACGCATCATAAAATCCGGTTCCTACATTGATATCCAACAACAACATAAAAGCACCTGCAATAAGCGGTCCTACGGAAAACATAAACAAAACACTGGCAATGTTTATCATCCATACTGTCATCGGCATACGTGTCAAGGTCATACCTTTGGCTCTTTTGTTTAAGGTGGTAACAAAGAAATTAATCCCTCCCATCAACAGCGAAATAAATTCAAAAGTGATTGCCAACAGCACAAAGGTATTGGCAGTAAAAAATCTATCGGCAAAGGATTTGTACGGTGTATTGTATCCGAAATCTCCTACGGATAAAGGGGGATACATCGTCCAACCGCCTCCGAAACCTCCTCGTTTCATAAAGAAAGAAGCAATCATCAGAATCACACTGATTAAAAAGAACCAATAAGATATTTTGTTCAATTTCGGGAAAGCCATATCGTCGGTTCCTATCATTATCGGAATTAAAAAGTTTCCTGCAACCGCCAAAAGCATTCCCAGCGCCAACCACATCATCATAATTAAACCGTGATTGGTAATCAGCATATTGTAATCTTTATTGGTTACCAAACCGAATAAAGGAACTTTCATATCAGGATATGCCAAGTGCATACGAAAAACATAAGCAAAGAATCCACCGATACTTACCATTAAAAAAATTGTCAGCATATATTGAAATCCGATATCTTTATGATCCAGCGAAAAGAAAAATCGGTGCCAAAATCCGTGTTTTTTATGTGTATTCATAGTCAAATTATTTTTTATAAAGTTTAGCTAATTGTTTTTCAAAATCTTTTTCAGACAGGACGGTTACGGTTGCCTTCATATTGGCGTGTCCTATTCCGCAAATTTCCGCACAAGTCAATGGGAATTTTCCGGTTTTAGTCATTTTAACCCAACGGGTGATATTCCTGCCGGGTAAAGCGTCTTGTTTGAAACGCGCATTAGGAATAAAAACCGCATGTATTACATCATAAGATTGTATATCCATATGCACAACCTTGTTAACCGGTAAATAAAGTTGATTTATTGATTTTACGTCATCATCGGTATAGAGTTTTCCATCGGGACCGGGATAGGTGAACTCCCACAACCATTGACGTCCCATAATGATAACGTGTAAATCTTTTTTAGGGAGCGATTCTTCAATCTTTGTCCAATAAGGCATCTCTCTATATAAAAAATAGAAATCAGCAACCGCTAAAATAAAAATGCCTAGATAAATTAGTTTTAAATCCTTAAAACCAATACCTTTGACGTACATCTCTTTTTTTGTTCGTTTCTTGTTTTTAGTCAGCAATGGATAGAGTATCAAAAATATGACGATAATACTGGCAACAGTTATAACACCTGTTATCAACCAGAAAATAAAGTCAATATTTGCTCCATAGCTACTAGCATTTTCAGGAAAAATTCTCATAATTTATCAGTTAATTTTGGTTAAATATTATTATTAATTGTACAATTGGCAAATATATTATTGAGCTTAACATCAATCTTTTAGCACTTATATTATTTTGTTTTTTGTAAAATAAAAATCCCGAAAGCACAAACATTGACGTCAATAATATCAGGATAAGAAATACATTATTGCTTATGATATGTTCAAGCAACAAAAAATAAATAATCGGGAATAATAAGAGTGCTGACAAAAAAGTTAATAAGGCATTTGTATTGGTTTTTCCACCTTTTACGGGCAATAAATCGTAGCCGGCATTTGTATAATCATCGTGCCAAAGCCAAGCAATTGACCAAAAATGAGGTAATTGCCAAAGTACTTGAAATACAAATAACAAAATGGCTATTTTATCAATAGAACCGGTAGCGGCAACATATCCTATCAAAATTGGTAAAGCACCGGGAATGGCGCCGACGTAGATACTTATACGATGTATTTGTTTCAAGGGTGTATAAAGCAAACTATACATTATTAGTGATACAAAAGAAATATAAGCACTTATTGGATGTACCAAATATAAAAGAAATAAACCCGTAGAGCTAAATCCTATTACACTAATTATCAGTTCAATTTGTGAAATTTTTCCATTTACCAAAGGACGATTTGAGGTACGTTTCATCTGCCTGTCCAAATCTTTTTCTATCATTTGATTGATAATATGCGCCGTAGCAGTTACCAACAATCCACCAAAAAAAAGAAAAGAAATTGTTTTAATATCAATTACCTTTCCTGAAAATAGATACCCAAATACTGCTGTTAGAGCTACAACAATATCAACTTTAAATTTTGTTAATCTTTGATAATCAGAAAGTTTACAAATTATTGCATTGTCCATTTACGGTTGTTGTTTTGTTTTTGTAATAATTGTTACAAAATTAAGTAACAAATATTACATATTTTTATAGCATCATAGATATTTTTTATTGTTATAATAGATTATTGTTATAATGCTTTGTAATTTTGCGATTATCAATACAATACATTTTTTTAAAGAGATATGAAAAATAAAACAAATATCATATTTTATATTATTTCCGCACTATTAATAGGAATAGTTGCCGCTACAATATTTATGCCTGCAATTAAAATTGAACATCCTGAAAGGTTTAATAAACTGCCGCTTTTTAATGCAATTTTGAATGGTTTATCAGCCATTTCACTTCTTATTTCGTATTCGTACATCAAAAAAGGAAATAAAAAAGAGCACGTACGCTTCATTTTTTTATCACTTTTATTCACATTTTTATTTTTGATTTCATACTTATTCTATCATTTCATACATACCCCTACAAAATTTGGTGGAAACGGAACTATAAAAGCAATTTATCTGTTTATTTTATTGACACATATCATTTTAGCCGCCGGCATGATTCCATTGATTATGTTTACACTGAAAAATGCTTTTCAAAAAAAATGGGTACAACACAAAAAGTTAGCCAGATTTACTTTCCCCATTTGGCTATATGTTAGCTTAACAGGTGTGCTTGTTTATTTGCTAAATTTGTTTAATGGTGCTTATTGATATTAATTTACGACGTATTCGATGGAAAAACCAGTTAAATCATTTTCCTTTTTAAAATAACCTTTAAAATTTGATTAGGTGTTGTCTTATTAATTTTAATATGAAAATTATCTATATCAAATTCGTCTCCTTCTTGCGGTATTTCTTCAATTTTATTTATGATGTAGCCACTTAGCGTTTCATAACTTTCATCCTCAGGTATGTCTAAGTTATATTTTTCATTGAGTTCTTCTATTTCGTGTCTGCCTGACAATACAAATGTGTTTTCATCAATTTGTTTTTCAAAAAGTTCGTTTTTATCGTGTTCATCTTCTATTTCGCCAAAAATTTCT
>Ga0256833_1002964_pt1 | contig 11747 bp, 14 predicted proteins | sample 356284metaG_FD_190535 | JGI IMG/M metagenome (GOLD analysis project Ga0256833, IMG submission 190535) | Hydrothermal vent microbial communities from Mid Atlantic Ridge, Atlantic Ocean - 356-284 | ecosystem: Environmental > Aquatic > Marine > Hydrothermal vents | place: Atlantic Ocean: Mid...
TAATACCTTACAGGTGAACCCCGGACATGAATAACGTGTTTAGATGCCTTATTATATGTGGTAAGGAGTGCTGTACTTTTAAGAACATTGAGGATGCCCCTCTTGTTTTTCCATGGGAGAGGAGATCATTGGAGCGTCTCGCCACCGAGAGGGGAGTTGGAAGCCTCGAGTTCAGACCATATGCTGGGTACGTTTCTGGCAATAAAGCATATGTTCTCCTCTACAAATGGATCATCATTGGAAAATGCCCATTTCTAAATGGACATAAATGTTTAATTCATAAGGACAAACCACTGGCATGCAAAATGTATCCATTAATCATAGGCTGGGGAGATAATACATTACGTGTAAGCGGTAGTTGTCCATGGGTCAGAGAAAACATTGAGTTTATAAGAACAAATGATCCGCGCAAAGTATTCCCTGAAGAACTACCACACGCGCTTAAAGCCTTTGCGATCTTGTCGAGCATAGATGCTATTGCGAAGAAAAAAGAATGGATAAAGAGAGTAGGGGACGAACCAGCAGATTATGAAGAGCTGAACGATATTGATGAAGTGATTGAAATTAAATAGTATTTGGAAAGAAATAGTTTATGAAAAGGCCTGATCCACCGAAGCGTTGATGCGGACCGAGGCCTCGTTCAGAGGCTCTAAGCCGATGAAGCACGTATTGTAACTATTATAAGGCTTTGTTCCTCAAGTCTAGACTAGGGTTGGGTGAAAGATCTATGTCACAGCGATCAATCGAGATCGATAAGATTCTAAAATACGTCAAAGTCCGTAAGCGAAGATATCCGGCTGAGATCGTTGACGAGAACCACATACACGTCTTCATTCCCCTGAGAACTGTTATGAGGATGAAGTTCTTGGATCTGCCGTTCAAGACTGTTAATGGAGAGCCGGTGATAATGGAGGTAATGCCCCTTGCCGTCCTCGAGGAGGAAAGCTATACCTACAAAGTCGAGGGCCTAGAATTCTACGATAACCTAACGCTGTGGCGTGAAGAGGATAAGGGACATGTATATCTCGAGAAGACAATAATAGGTCACGAGTACGCGTATAGGGCCTGGATGCCTCTGGGTCTCTACTCATTGATAGCGTCAAAGCTGGCTGAGAAGTACGGCTACACTGTCGAGGTTCTCCCCGAGGAAAAGATACTGATCATAGAGGCGGAGAAAACCTTCCCACTAGAATCACGTGTTAGAGAAGCAGTACGGGAAGCCCTTCATATCGATAAGGAGACAAAAAAGATCATATCTAAGCTGGAGAACATGCTGTCGAGGCGGGCCCTCCGGAAAGTATCAGAGAAGCTCAGAGTAGAGATCGGTGAGATCGAGAACATACTTAGCAAACCCGAGCAAGCCTCAACAACCCCGTGAAGCGAGGATCCATGGAAGTATACGTAGGGACAAGCGGCTGGGCCTACGACTGGAATGAGTGGGGAAGCCTAGACTGGTACATCAGGTACTCAGGCCTCAACGCAGTAGAGCTTAATGCTAGTTTTTATAGGTTCCCCTTCCCGAACCAGGTAAGATCTTGGGCTCGGAAATCCCGAGACCTACGATGGGCGGTTAAAGTCAACCGTATAATAACGCATTACAAGCGGCTTAGAGAAACATCCTATTCGACATTCGAGAAGTTTCTGAGACTTTTCCAGCCACTAGATAGTAAGATCGACTTCTACCTCTTACAGCTCCCTCCAACATTCAAGCGTAGCCCAACAAATATTGAGCATCTCATAAAGTTCTTAGAGATATTCGGGCTAGGCCCAAGGCTTGCGATTGAGTTCCGTGATCCAAGCTGGTTCAATGAGGAAACAATATCTCTTTGTAGAAGGAACGGTGTAACCCTCGTCAGCATAGATAGTCCGATCGGAGTATGGATTTGGAGCAGTAACGACATAGTCTATCTCCGCATGCATGGTAGGAGTAGCTGGTATGCCCACGAATATACCGAGGAAGAGCTCCGCGAGGTGGCCGAGAAAATACGTGTTCTTAATCCCGTGAAAACCTATGTTTTCTTCAATAATGACCACTGGATGCTGGAGAACGCTCGGACCATGATGAAAATACTCAAGGAGTAACGAATCCCTAGCCTCTTCTTGCTTAAATCTCTAAGCATACAATATTATTTTAATGGGATAAGCCGTGGACGTTGGTAAGTACTATAGCGATCCTTCAAGGCTAATGGAGATTACTGAGTACCTGAAAGGGAGATGGGTAGGCCTTGAGGGTGAGAACAGGAAATGGGTGCGGTGGGAGGACAATAGACCACTGATCATCAGTAAGCCAGAGGATGTACTGAGGCTTCTCAGGAAATATCATTTCATCAGGCCACGAAGTATCTACGGCACGATAGAGGTATTCAAAACCCTCGAGGAGAAAGCAGACATAATGGAGAAATACTTAGAAAACGTTATCAGTGTCACACCATTCATAGACATAGACCTGATCGATGAAGAGAACCTCGAGAAAAGATACGTGTACATAGTCAAAACAGCCAAGATCATAGCAGACTATGTGAAAGAAAATAGTATCGAAAAATGCGTCTATCTAGCCTGGAGTGGTGCGGGTATACATGTAAGATTCAATGAGAAATGCATCGATGAGCCGCTGAAAGAATATCATCCTTTAGACGTGGGCTTCTCTCTCATCGAGTATGTCCTCGATGTATTGAAGCCTAGGCTCATTGACGCTATCAGGGAGTCCGGGGGAATAGTGAAGATCGAGAACCTCGTCTCCATGAAGAGAGTCTTCACGGCACCACTAAGCCTTCACAGGAGACTAGATAGAGCCGTTATATTCTTCAAGCCCAGGGATCTAGAAGTCTTCAGGCTGGAATGGAGTGATCCATCTAGCCCAAGACATGATCCCGACTCATGGAGAATCTACGAGAAGGGCGGACTTGACGAGCTAGCATACAAGGCTATCAGGCATGTAGGCATTGTGCGAAAGCATAGCCTGTTAGATGCTCGTGCGACTAGGCTTGGCGTTGAAACTAGAGAACCTATAGCTGTGGAGAAACTCACGAGTGGGGACGTGTCTGAGCCAGGCAGATTTCCCGTCATGGCCTTACTACAAGCGGCAAGGTACTATCTCCTAACCGGTGTTCTTGAAAAAGCTAAGAGCTTCGGGCTGAACCGTGCAATATTCTATGCGTGGGCGAAATACTATGGTCCAGCAAAGAGAGGAGCCGCAGCTTATAGGCCTAAAGGGAGGATTTATGGCGTCAAGGCAATCGGGGAGTTGAAACACGTCGAGGAGGTCGGAGAAAAACTACAGGTATCCCTTAGAGGCTATTTCGTTATGGGAGGAATAGAGCAGAGGCCTGAGGACTTCGATAGATACGTTCTGAGAAAATTCGAAGAAGCTGGAATAAAAGCTGATGAGGCCTGGAAAGCCGCCCTAGAATATGTCAGGAGGTTCCCCAGGGCTGTGCTTCGTGATCCACAGCTGTTCTATAAGGAGGTCTACGAGCCTGTAAGGGATAGGTTCGTGGAGAAGGTTTTGAAGCGTAAAGGGGGCGGTAATGAAGGTATAATGAAGTGGCTTGGCGGGGGAAAATAATTCTTTTATGCCACTAGTTGCATAAACGTAACACCGGCTTGCAGAAATGCCGGTGTATGCTATCGTGAAGTTGAAGAAAGGAATAGACAGACGGTCGAGGAGCAAAGTAGCCAAGACCCTCCTCGGGACAACCGTGAGTGTCAAAGGTAGAAAATACAGATCACAGGGCGTGCTGAAATATGTTGATGGAATCCGTCTGTGCCCAGGAACATATCTCGTCCCAGTAAGCAAATTATATGACTTCTTAAGACTGGCCGAGGAGAAGGGGATAAGGGATTACCTGGTTCTTGATCTTGAGTGTACATGTAGTTGTATGCAAGTAGGATAAACCATATAGTTATAGAGGTGAGACCATATATGGTTGAGAATGATCTAGACAAAATACTCGAGGAACTCGCCAGAAAATTAGTGGGTAAAGGAGTTGAGAAATCCATGAAACAGAAAAGAGTCGAGCTCGATATAGTAGACGTGAATTCTCCCCATGGCATTTACATCTACGATAAGAAGAAGGACAAATGGGTATTAGTGAGAACGGAGGGAGGAGCGTTCAAGCCCAAAGAGGACGGCGCCTATGTTATCTACTTCGATAATACAAGGTGCCCAGCCTGCAGAATATATGATCTTTCCTGGTACCCCTACATCAAGCTCGTAGGAAGAAATCTTGAGAATGTAAATTTTGTGATAATACTCTGCACTTGGTTCGCAAGAAACTGCGAATCTGAAGCTGCGAAGAACAGCTTTAAAGAATACGATGTACACGCCTCACCAACAACCTATCTGTTATATGTCAAGAATGGTGAAGTAGTGCTGAAGGATAAGTTAGAGGGAAGCAAATCCCTCGATGTACTGACAAAGAAAATAGATGAGTTCTTAGAGAAGGTTAAAGAGCTAGAGGAAAAGAAATGAGCAAATCCCTAGACGTACATATAGATTACATTATTGTTCCAACTAACGGCTACACAGCGGTGAGTCTACAAGAACAGGTAGAGAAGATCATTAGGAAACACAAACTCCTCAAAGGCATCACAACCCTTTATTCTACTGATCAGTGTTGCTTCATAATCCTAACAGAATACGAGCCGGGTCTCATGCATGACCTTGAACAGCTCCTAGAAAAAATAGAGCCAAATAAGAGATGCTATGTAGCAGAAGCCCTATATGGTAAAGACGCTTCACTACCAATAGATAATGGCGAGACATGTCAGGGTATCTTTAAGCATCCCATCCTCGTAGACATTAGTGGTGTTAAGGGAGAGAAGAAGGTGGTAGTCGTTCTTGAGGGTATTTTCAACAGAAATTGAGATCATCACTAGAGGGCCTATGAAATACTTTGATTTAACCAGCATTCTACATGACGTAGTATTAGAGTCCGGTATTAAGCTTGGAATTGTGGATATACATGCCGTAGGTGCTACACCAGCACTAATACAGACCAAGAACGAAGTACTCGATTATCTCGACGGATTCATTAAGACATACATACCCATAACAGGATGGAAGCATGGTAACGCGTATGCTCATCTGAGATCTACCCTCCTAGGCACACATAAAAGAATACCGATAATTAATGGTGCGCCTCTCTTAGGAGGAACTAGACTGTATTTCCTTGAGACAAGGCCTGTACATAATCATAGGAGAAAGATCATTTTCCTAGTGCGCGGAAAGAATTCATTAACAGATAAAAACAAGTAGATCATAGGGTGATAAGAATGAAGCTCGTCAAGATCAGAATTCCAGAAGGCAGAGATGTCCACCAATTCCTTGAAGAGGTGATTAAGAGGCTTGGCTTAATGAATGGGGCAATAACGGGCATTGGTGGTCTCGAGGAGGCTATTATAGGTGTTTATAATGGTGGGAAATACCATGAGATCCAGATCAGGCCTTGCAAGCCTTTCATCATCGAGGTTGGATCGTTGCTGGGAAACTATAGTTACGATGATAAAGGACTCCGCATACACATACATGTCGTCCTCGCAACATATACCAAGGAAGGATATAAGGTCTACGCTGGGCATTTGATCAGGTCTAGGGCTAAGCCGTTCATCGAAATAGGGCTCTACGAACAGTAAATATAGTGTTCAACTAACAATTCACGTAATAACCTGTTATTATATAATGTTATACATGGAGTTAGGCTCAAGAGGTGTTGGTTGTGGATAATAGAATAAAGTGTCCGTTCTGCGGATATGAGGGTGAACCGAAGGATTTCGAATATATGTATGAATCCGTCCTCTATATGACTAATCACGAGGTTCTTCGTGAGGAACGTGAGAGACCTGTTCTCGTCATATGTCCTAGGTGCAGAAAAGGATTCTTCCTCGAAGACCCATATAGTAGGATAAAGGAAAAGGGCTGAGTATAGTTTCAGCATAATTCCGGTTCTTCATCCCTGATTCGCCGGTCATTCGAGGGTACTTTCATCACGACCATAAGAGATTCCATGGATCGATACTCAAATTCATCTTGAGGAATAAAATTAGTGTTGAAGTGATCTTATATATTCTATATTATCTGTAATAATCGCGTCTACATAGTCTTTAACGAGTCTATATTCTTCTTCTGTGTTGATAACCCACACAGCCGTATACAGACCCAGGTTCTTGATCGCTTTAAGGTACTCGATGAACTTCTCTTTGCCAAGGTACTTTGCTCCAAGGACTGGAGGGGCTATGGTTTGTAAACGAAGCTTCTTGGCAAGTTCAAGCGCTCTCTCGGCAGCCTCAAGGCTCCCTATTATAAAACCTAGTTTAGCCTCTTCACTAACCTCTCTTATTTTTTCAAGGGCTTCTGGATGGAAGCTTATGAACATGGTTTTATCGAGTCTATCGTACTTTTTTACGAGTTCATAAGCCGGAGCTGCTGCTTCGACATCTTTTATCTCTACAAATAAAGGAACAATCCTAGGTATAGCATTCAATACTTCTTCGAGTAAAGGTATTCTCTGAGCCAGACCAAGGTCTAGGCTTCTAAGCATTAATGTACTTGCCTCTTTAACGACAAGTTTTTCTCCTGTTACCCGCTGTGTGTCAGGATCATGTATTACGACTAAGTCCCCATCTCGATCGAGCCATACATCGAGCTCTATCCCATCAGCACCATAGTAGAGGGCTGCAAGGAATGAAGCAATAGTGTTTTCAGGATATTTTGCTGGGAAACCTCTATGTCCGACCAAAATGGGTTTCATACCTTACACCTATACAGAGTATGATTTTAGTGGAAGAGAATTTATTTCTTAGTGGTAGATTTTAATAACGGTGAAATATCATTGCCGAGCCTCTTTATCATTGCTGGTGCAGTTTTGTGTATTATTCTTGCTATTATATTATTCCTGGTAGGATTAGCCAAGGTCGCTTCTAATAGAATGCTAAAGCCGCCTCGCTTGAAAAGAGACTGGACGCCAAAGGATCTGGGCCACGACTATGAAAATGTCGAAGTCAGGACTAGCGATGGGTATACGCTCAGAGGGTGGTTTATCGACAAAGGATCGGATAAAACGATAATAGCGATACATGGGTATACGGCTTCGAAGTATGAAGAGGAATACATGAAGCCTGTTATAGACATGATCGCCAGGAACGGCTATAATGTTGTGGCTTTTGATTTCAGAGCTCATGGTGATAGTGATGGCGAGATAACAACGCTTGGTTTGAAGGAAGTAGAAGATTATATAAGGATTATTGATTGGCTTAAATCTGTGAAGCTAAATAAGGCGAAGAAGATCGGGGTTATAGGGTACTCTATGGGCGGAGCAGTCACGATCATGTTATCCGCTAGGGATAAGAGAATCAATGCAGCAGTAGCCGATAGCCCCTATATTGATATCAGATCATCTGGGCAAAAATGGATCATGAGGCTTAAGGGGGTAATGAAGTCGTTACTCCTCTTAGTATATCCGTTAATAGTGAGGCTTACAGCTTCCAGAGCCCGCATTAATATTGATGATCTAATCATGTATAAATATGCTAGCAGGATAAAGATTCCTTTCATGATAATAGCTGGCAGAAATGATGATCTTGTCGCACTTGGCGAGATTAGGAAATTCTATAATGAGCTGAGAAGAAATAACCCGAGAGCTACTCTTTGGGTGACTGATAGCGGACATGTCCGTACCATAAAGGATAATCCTCAGGAGTACGAAGAGAAAGTAATTAGTTTCTTCAAGGAAAACTTGGGGTGAAAGGATGGCCGAAGTGAAGACAAGCCTAATACTTCTATTCCTCGCCCTCATGGTACTCTTCTACTTCTCCGGCAATTATATGTTGGCACCAATACTAGATACTCTCCATAAGGAGGGAATCATACCTGGTAATGAGCAGACATGGAGACTCTATGCTGGATTCTTGAAGACTGTTCCAGGCTTCATCGGATTAGCACTGACGTTCCTGTGGGGCGTTCTGGGGGATAAGCTAGGACGCAGGAGATTATTGTTCGTCCTAGGCCTTGCAATGGGTATAGCATTAATACTTGTATCGAGCGTGACGAGCTACCTCGAGATAATGTCTTACCTGATAATATTCGGTGTCGCCCTCCTTGGTATAAGCCCCGTAATATACGCGTTTATCGCCGATGTCGTACCGAGCGAGAAGAGGGGTAAGGGATACGCCACATACTATGCCTCCAGCGTGTTCGGCATGGTGCTTGGCCTGCTCATGGCTGGTATTCTGTTGAACTGGAGAACAGCATACCTTATTGCTGGTGTATTCGTGCTCGTATTCGTCGTCGGACTATACTTGTCCAGCAAGGGTGTTACAATAGGCTATAGTGACTCCCCAGAGACCACCAAGAAGTACAGTTTACGCGAAGCCGTGAGAGGCGCTCTCACAAGGAGCGTCCTAATAATCATGATACAGATCATAGCATGGACTATCCCATGGGGAATGTTGGCATATTTCTCGGTAGATTACATCATGACACGGTGGGGAATCCCGAGAACTTACGCAAGCCTAATACTGATCGTTGCGACGATAAGCATAGCGTTCGGACACATTATCGGCGGAGCTCTCAGCGATAAGCTAGCCAAAAAGAAAGGCCCCATAGGAAGAGTACAGGTAAGTATCGCGGGTATTATCGTAGGCTACCTGGCAATGGTCGCCATGCTCGCCTATCCATATCCATATGGAGAAGTATCGTTCGCCTCCCTTCTACCACCAGCCTTACTGGCAGTGGCTGGTATGATGTTCACTACATTCGCTTATCCCAACATAAGCACAGTTATCAGTGATTGTGTAAAGCCAGAGTATAGAGGCACCATATTCTCGATATACAATATACTGAATAGCGCGGGATGGGCTATAGGACCAACAATATATGGAGCACTAGTATATTTCTTCTTATCGAGTGGTCTCACAAAATCATCATCGCTACTCTATGCAGCAGTGAGCCTAGTAAGCCTCTGGCTCCTATGTATCATTGCGTGGATACTGCTGACAAAATATTATCCAGCAGACTACAAGAGATTGAGGACAGACAAATAAAGCATAAATCTATGATAGAACTTTTCTCCTCTTCCTACCAAAAAACTACCAACTCATTGTTCTAAAATCCTTTATACCCTACAATATAGTTTTGAACAGGGATGATAGATTATAGACAGGGAGTTTTGACCGTTAGCTAAGTTCCTTCCTCTATATTTAGCCATTTTAGTGCTCTCTCAACCGCTCTCAACCACCATTTGTACCTCTCCTCTCTTTCCTTCTGTGGCATTTTAGGCTCGAATACTTTGTCGGGTCTCCATATCTTTTTGAGCTCATCGATGCCCCTCCAAACCCTCGAGGCTAGACCCGCAGCGAGCGCAGCTCCTAAGCTTGTGGTTTCTATGTTTACCGGTCTAACAACACGTTTGCCCAATATATCAGCTTGAAGCTGTAATAGGCAATCATTCCTTGATACCCCACCATCCACTTTTATGACCAAAGGCTCTATACCAGAGTCAATTGCCATAGCATCTACGACGTCCCTTACCCTAAAGGCTATAGATTCTAGAACTGCGAAAACTATGTGGTGTTTCTTAGTGTACCTCGTAATACCTATTATCAGTCCTCTCGCCTTAGTGTCCCAGTAGGGCGCAAATAAACCACTAAAGGCCGGGACAAAGTATACTCCAGCAGAGCCCTCCTCGTATGTCTTCATGCATATTTCCTCGGTTTCCCTAGGATCTTTAATCAAGCCTAGACCTTCTCTCAGCCACTCGATGGCTGCGCCGGAATAGGCTATGCTCCCCTCTAATGCGTAACGAGGTGAATCCCCTGCAAACTGGTAGGCAACTGTAGTTATTAGTCCTTGGCTGCTTAGTTTAGGCGTGCCACCTATATTCATCAGGATAAAGCTGCCTGTGCCGTAAGTACACTTCACTTCTCCTGGCTCAAATGCTACTTGGCCCACGAGCGCTGCTTGTTGGTCGCCGAGATCTCCTAAGACAGGTATTTCTACACCTAGAATATCTTTTCTTAATAGGCCGTAGGATTCCGGATAGCTACTAGGCTTTATTACTGGGAGCATGTTCTCTGGTATGCCGAATACCTCGAGTAGGTCAGGGCACCACTCTAGCTTCTCTATGTCCATAAGCATTGTCCTAGAAGCATTGCTTGGATCCGTTACATGGGCTCCTCCACGATCCGGAGTTATGTTTTCTGAGCCTCTAGTCATGTTCCATATGAGCCAAGTATCTATAGTCCCGAATAATAGTTCTCCTTTCTTAGCCCTCCCGACTCCGTCGCGTGCATGTTTTAGTATCCATTCTAGCTTTGTTGCTGAGAAGTATGTGTGGGCATAGAGGCCGGTGAGCGGCCTTATTATCTCGTCTTCTATCCCTCCGTACTTGAGGTCGTCACATCTATTGATAGTTCTAGAGTCTTGCCAGACTATTGCATTATATATAGGTCTACCAGTCTCTTTCTCCCATACGACTGTCGTTTCTCTCTGATTAGTGACACCTACCCCGACAATTTCTTTCGGGTTGATGCCTGCTTTATCCACAGCCTCTCTCATCGCTAGAACAGTGTTGTTCCATATTTCTAGAGGATCGTGTTCGACCCATCCAGGTCTAGGAAGGATCTGTTTATGTCTTTTATAGGACCAAGCAACCATCCCTCCTTCTTCATCATATATTACGGCTCTTGTACCGGTGGTGCCTTGATCAATTGATAGAATATACCTCATGGTCAGCACCATTACAATATACCCTACTTATATATGTTTTCAATGCTAAAAATAATCCTGTTCATCGCAGATGTACTATTATATTAATACTTCGGTAGAAATCCTAATGCAATACAAGATCATAATAAAAATCCCTAAAACAATAGTTTTAATACAATGTTTCGACACAATATCTAGGCTGGCGCAACTATGATGTCTAACTACCATAATATGAAAACCATCCATATTGGGGAGTGGAGGATCAGTCCTCTAGGTATAGGTACGTGGCAGGCCGGGTCACGGATGTGGGGGACGAGCATCACCGACGAAGCTGTAGAAGCTATCGTTGAAGCATTATCGTATGGTATAAACTTTATCGATACCGCCGAGATATATGGCTGGGGAAAGAGCGAGATCCTAGTAGGAGAAGCGCTTAAGAGGTATGGAGCTAGTGATGTATTAGTCGCATCTAAGATCGCTGGCTGTAACGTGCGCCCTGAACAAGTAGAAAAACACGCAGAAAGTAGCCGGAGAAGGCTTGGGATAGATGCTATCGGGCTATACCAGCTCCACTGGCCTCCCAGCATATATACAGATGAATGCAGAGTAATTTGGAGTCTAGAATCACTAATAGACAAGGGCATAGCTCATATGATAGGGCTGTGTAATTATGATTGGGATGAACTAGAGAAGGCCCTTTATTGTACAAAGAAGTATGAGATAGTTTCTGATCAAGTTGAGTATAGCTTAGTGCAAAGAGCACCGGAAAGGAGATTGTTTGAATCACTCAGGAAGCACAATATGACTCTTATAGGATGGGGTACACTGGCTAAGGGAGCATTAGCTGGGAAAAGGAGAGTTGATAATATGGCTAGACTACTTGATCCAAGCTTTTATTATGCGGCCAGGGACTGGAAGCTTCAAGAGGTTTTAAATGATATTGCAAAGAAGTATGGTGTTTCAACCGCGACGATCGCTATACGGTGGTCTATCGAGAAGGGAGTAATTCCTCTGGTTGGAATAAGGAGGAGAAGTCATGTTAAAA
>Ga0256833_1002965_pt1 | contig 11743 bp, 15 predicted proteins | sample 356284metaG_FD_190535 | JGI IMG/M metagenome (GOLD analysis project Ga0256833, IMG submission 190535) | Hydrothermal vent microbial communities from Mid Atlantic Ridge, Atlantic Ocean - 356-284 | ecosystem: Environmental > Aquatic > Marine > Hydrothermal vents | place: Atlantic Ocean: Mid...
AGAGACTCAAACTCGCCCGCCATTTGCTGTAAGTCTCCTTCCTCACAACCTTCCCAATCGTACACAATGAGATCAAGTGGTTTATGGTCCTGATCGGCCTTGACCAAAATCAAGGCATCTTTCAGGAGTTGATCAGGTGAATGGCCCCATTGTTCGTAATGGGTATGGACGTAAATGGGTTCACCATCGGAGTTATACACAACGAGATGTACACCGCCGCCATTGTCTTCAAAGATTTTGAATATTTGTCTTTCCTCCTTTAAAAAGAGATATACCAGCCTGTTTTATTCCTTTTAAGGACAACCTCTTTCAAATGTGGTTTAAGTGTGGGTATATCTTGCTCGTCAATTACTTGAAAATTCCCAAATAGTGCCTTTATTTTCTTTTGTGTTTGAGGCAGCTCAAACACTTTACTACTACTGTATGGGTACACAGGAAGCTTTACTACGACTTGTTCTGTCTTGTCTGGCAATGGATTGGTAAGGCTAATGATAACGTCCAGGCAAGTTCGGGGTTGTAGGTTTGCAGCATATTCACCTTTGCGCAATGTTATTGATTTTACATTCCTTCTTATTTTCATTGTCTTTCCTCCTTTTTTTACACATGTATTGGCTGCCATGTTGTCACATCGAACATGGCTTCAGTCATCATCTTACAGAAACCATCAAATGTATCTCTGACTTGTCCAGACTCAATCGCTACAATATAAGCCTGGACTTTTTCCTGATATGTCATCTCTTGCCAGGTTTTTTCCATTTTGTGCCTCCTCCTTTGCAACAAAAAAACCGGCTGTACAAAAAAGTACAGCCGGTCATATATCAGATTAGTTGCCAGCCTTCCCTGGCAACTGTCATTATCACACGACCGTTGGGCAATTCCTTCTTTTCCCGACGGTCGTTGTGAAACAGACGGACGCTACCAGGAGTGACAGCCCGGTCAAAAGTAAGGTAGGCTATGTACCAGCCTAAGCGTCTGACAAGGTAGGGAATAGGCGACACAAATACTAAATCCGTATCGCCTTTCTCAAGTGCAGCTTCGAGGGAAGCTGCGACATCCCTCATATCACCTAAGGTCCAACCGGTGGCGGGGACCTTCAGAGTTTCCAGTGTGTCATACTCCCTTTGCAGGATGGATTCCTGCTCTGGGAGTAGCTTGTGTTGCTCATTGATGATCAGTATTGCTTTCATTGCTTTTCCTCCTTTGCCTGATTTTTCCTTCTTTTTATCACATGTGGTTTTGTCTGTCAATAACTTTTTTATTTTATTTTTTTTTGACATAAAGGCTTGAAATTTAGGGGAAATTGTGCTAAAAAAAGAAAACAATGGAAAAAATTTATCTGCAAGATGAATATAATTTCCCTGCAATGTGTAACCATTGCAGGGTTCGGTGTCTTTCCTCCTCATTTCTTGGTGTGCCACCTTTGGGAGATAGTGGCACACCATCCTTTTTTGCCTTCGATGAAATAATTCGAGCGGTAGCTTTTTACACAGAGAGTCTTCTTCACTTTTTTTGCAGGTTACTGCAAACCGTATGCCAAAAAAATTATTGCTGCAACGTAAAAAAAGACCAAAAAAAGTTATCAATGCTATCAAAGATAAGTCAATGCTATGATGACCCCTTCACTTATCTATCAAAAGTTTTTCAATGCTATTCTAAGAAAATCGATTGTTCCACAATTTGTGTACAATGTCAGTGCCGCTTCGGATTTAATGAGTTTTTCTATCGCACGATGACAGGTGTACACAAATTGTGGAACAAGTCGGGAATTTACAATAGCATTGTTCAGAAAATCATAGCATTGACTTATCACACAATAGCACACAAGCTTATCTCCTGTCAATAAGTTTTAACACCCTCTGTCAACAAGTTTTTTTTCAAATTTTTTATTATTAGCAAATTGCGCTAACAAAAAATCCCCTATAAGGCAACTAATTATTTCATACAGAAAATAGCTTTTTAAATCATTTCACTGTGTTATCCTCTATATGACAAATTCTATCTTAATTGCCTGATTTATCCGACTTACGATTTTTCTTGCAACAAGTATGCCACCGTTTTGAATTAGCACTCTAATTATTTCATCTGACTGCCTATAATCGGCTATAATCGGGTGTCATGTTTTTGACACCGACCCTCTAAATCGATTAACACACTGATATCATTAGAAAAGCGAAAAAATAGGTCTTGAGAAAAATTTTTTTCCGAACGTTGACAAAGTTTCATATTTGTGGAAAGTTTTAATCTTTTGATGCTATTAGATAGGATGTTAATATACACTTGTTTGAATTATTTTGTAGCTAATCGTGGCATTTCGACATTGACAGCAATCCATAAATGTGTAAAAAACGAAAATGCTATCGACAAATGAGCAAGTTTAAGAATGTTTGTGCCCCCTTGTGAATTTGGTAGTGGCAGGCTAACTTTGATAAAATGGATGTTAAAAGTCTGATACTGATATTGCGACTACGACTACGACTATTGGTCCCGGACGCCATACAGCGTCACAGAGCCTTGATGTAGGTCCCGGACTCTGACCCTGGACGCTGATCTAATTTCCATCACTGACAAGAACAGGAAACCATCTGCTTGCTACCTCCTCAGTATACATTCCACCGTCTTGCACCGGGGCAGGCGGTATCTGCCGTTGAACATCGATCGAAGGCGAAACACGCCTCCCTTCGAGTGATGTAGCGTGTTGGCATTAGCATTTCTTGCGGGGACTTGCTTAGAGTATACGTCCCAAAAGTGCATAGTCTCTGCACTTCATCATAATGCATGCACTCCTCACAAAGAGTGCGCCACCCTGCAAGGTCATTTTCGCAATGTTGGAAGATGTATAACATAGCTTCCTCCTTTGTCTGATATTGATATTGCGACTACGACTACGACTATGGGGCCCTGACGCCATACAGCGTCACAGAGTCCGATCAAAAAACAGGCCCTCATCCACCAATGGTAGGTGAGGGTCTTGTAACCAAGTGGGCTAATCCTCATCAACCCACTTGATAATTAGATCTCCCCAATGCGTGGTATCAACCACCCTCCTGGAGACCCTGTACAATTCACCATCTTCCCCGACGAGGAACAATATCCCCTCCTCATCGGGGTACCACCTGCTAGCCACCCGTTTTGCAACGGGTAGCGAGCGAGTTCTTATCACCTCTTCCCTGAACATGTACATACCTTTTTACCTCCTTAGTTTGATTTCTAACTCATGGAACCTTTCTCCGGCCCATGAGTAGTTATTGTCTGATCTTATCTCTATCCAACCCCTATCCGCCAAGGTCTTGACCAGTGGCCATGACGTGTTATGGCGGGCATCCAGAGTCAATGTATGCACACTCAAATGACGACGCAATACCCGTAGTACGGATACTACGTCGCCGAGCGTTGGCTTACCTACCATCGCCAGATCCACTATCTCTCTCTTAGTCCATAGGAGATAGCCTGATGACAGGTGCAAGACATGTGGACGACCTTCACAATAATCACACAGGTCGTCGTATGTATATATGTCTTGCATCTGCCTGTAAGCAGGCGGGTAAGCCTGCCGCTCAATGCGGCGGAGGCGTGCTATATCACGAGAGGTAATGCGCCTCATACCAGCACCTCCACCGCATTGCCGGCATCTGTGTATGATGCCGGAGACAGACCGTCTAAAGATACGGTCTCACCAGTGGGGAGATGTTGTTTGATCTCCTTGGTGATACCGTATTCGGTGTCACCGATGTAGAATTTTGTGACACCAAGACGGCCTTTGATTTGCCTAAGCGCTTCGAGGAGCATGGAGGCAATGCGCTTAGGCATTGTGTCGCTCCCTTGTACTGGAGATTCAGTCGAGTCCAGTACAAGGATGCGATCACTTTTGAGGTCGGCAACCCAGACAAATGCCTGGGCCACCATTGTACCAGAGGCATCCATGATCGCCCATACCGCTGCCCGCGGCTCCTCGATTGACGCACGGGCACAATCAGCGGCAGCCCCTTGTGGATGCTGACAACAATGTGTATAGATGCCAGCGAGTGGGGCTCGTGGATCATGGGCCTCTAGTTGTACCAGTGAGAGCGTACCATCCGTGATGCCCTGAGGGGCAGGCACGCTCTCGCTGGTTTTTAGTAGGCGCATGTTGTACCAGCGGCAATAGCCCTCATATTGCCACTGGTCCATTTTGGCCTGGGCGCACGCCTGGACGATGGCAGGCGTAGAGCCTTCGACGGGCTCATAGGCCATCTGACCAAGGACGGCCCGGAACTCTTTGAGGGTGCGGGGCACCCTGCCGAGGGCCTCCTCGATGCTTTTCCAGGCACCCGCATGGCGTGTAATTGAGGTGCCATAGCGGAGCGCCAGGGCCTTCCACTGCCCGATATTGGCGCCAATATCTGGTGTTGTGCCTTGGCCAAGATCGTGTATGATGGCTGATGTGAGGGTATCCCACAAACCACTGGCCTTGGCCAAGCGGATTATCTCCTGGCGTGACTTGCATATACACGCCAGGTTATAGGCAGGGAGTGCATACTCCCTGCCAGGACGATCACCCTGGCCAATGATGGCCAATAGCTCTTTGTAGAGCTTTATTGACCATTTGGGCCTCAATGGATTGAGGCCCCCAGGGAGATCTTGGGGGGGTAGCCCTGCAAAGGTGGGCCAGAGATATTTATCTGGCACATTGAGTGCCAGTGCCACCTTGCGCTTAGGTTGGCGCATATAGGTAGCGAGCGCTCTCCAGTCCACCTTGCCCTTATTGGAGGTGCAGTGGCGCAAGGCAGCCCACCTCCAGAATGCGGACAGGTACCCAAGACGCACCTTGTCTTGGGTCCGTATGCTGGTATTGTCTGTGACATGCACCTCGTCCATCATACGGACTGTCCGCATCCAAGCGGCTGTCTGGCGAGGCGACAGCCGCTTTGGGGCAATCCGCCGCTCAAGGATTTGGCGGCGGAACTTAGCGCCGGGCTTACATCCGGCACTAAACCATGCCTGGGCCACTAACCATGGGTCAATGCCATAATTACCCGACATGTCCCAGCCGCCCCAATGAGTGCGGCCGTCCCACGGCTCGTGGCCCTTGCTGAGCATTATTTGCTCAGCCTCAATATATGCCCTCGGGTCTACCTTAGGGCCGAAAGCCAAAGCGGGCCAATAGTGGAGGCCCAATAATGCTGCCTGCCACTTGGCCCGCTTGATCCGCATACAAATGCGGATCTGTCTGATAACCTCCACCGAGGCTGCCTCGGCGGATGTTTTGTTGATAATTTCATGGTGGTTGAGCCCACGGAACAGAGACTCAACCAGTTTTAAATCCGACTCATACCCTTCGTATGAGCCGGTGAATTTATTTTTTAACACAGCCAGTCTGTGATCAAGACTGGCTGTTTGAATTTCTGTTTTGATGGCGGCCCATGTTTCTTGCCGCCAATTTTGATCTATCATAATCATGTCTACATTTATATAACAGATTATTAATCTTGTCAACATCTTTTTTGTAACATCTATAATATAGTGATAGATGCCATGTCATGTAATGCATCCATTGTCGGTGTCCACGTTCGGTGTCCACGGTACCATGAGGCAAGGTTCCATCTTCGTTTTTTAGGTAATCGCCATATTTCGGGGGCTATCCCCCTCCCAGCCAATATCCCATATTTCATCTTCCTTTTTCCACTTCCATTCACCAACTTGACTAGCATCACACCATTGTGTATAATAAATTACCCATATTTTAAATTAAGAAAGGTTCAGACAATGGTACATATAGCTAAGATACATGGTTGTGATAAAGAAGTAGAGAAGTTAAGTGTGGAAGAGTTTAGTGATTTGGTATTGGGTAAGGATGATCGTTTTTGTGTAATGTTAGCTCAGGTTCGTGCTGATTATGGTTTAAGTGATTGGTACAGTGTATTTAAGAAGTTACGTGTGTTATCTGGTATTGATGTAAGTGGTGAGGTATTCCGTGAGTCATGTTCCAGGCATCCTGGGTTAATTGAGAGGTTGGACAGTGAGTATCATCGGATAGTATCATCACGTGTGTGGAAGTTAAGTGATGAGGTGAGGTATTTGGCATACATGAAGGTATTGGCATTGATAAGTGAGGGTGACAAGGACATATTGAAGGCGTTGATAAGGTCTGGAGGCATAGGGGTTGTGGAAAAGAAGAAGGATGATGATGGTGCTGATGATGAGTTGGATTTCTTATTAAAGAAGATTGCAGGCAGTTTGAAGTAGTGTGGATATGAACAGTAAGAAGGTTCGTTTATTATTTTATGGGTTAGAGCGCAAGTATAGCAGGGATTTTATAGGTTTTGTCAGGGATTCTTTTGATTTTACTGGTTTAAAGTTAGATCGTCCAACGTCTCAGCAGGAGGAGATAGCTGAGGCGTTAATAAGATATGGTCGTGTATGTGTATCTGCTGGAGGTGGAATAGGAAAGACTGCTGAGGCTGCGTGGTGTGTGATATGGGCGTTATGTTGTCATGTTGACAGTAAGGTATTGGTAACCGGTCCGACAGGATCTCAGTTAAGTGATGTGTTATGGAGTGAGGTACGGTTTTGGATAAGGCGGTGTCGGTATGGTAAGTTTTTAGAGCCGAAGTCGAGGTGGGTGAATGTGGTAGGGTATCCTGAGTGGCGTGCTGTGATGAGGGTGAGCAGGGACACGTCGTCGAGGGATGTATCTGGTGCTATGGCTGGTATGCACGCTAGATGGATGTTTGCGATAGTGGATGAGGGTTCGGAGGTTGAGGATGCAGTATATGGTGCAATTGATGGTGCGATGACAGATCCTGAGAGGTCGTTTGTATTTGTGATTTCTAATCCTGTGAGCAAGGGTGGTTATTATTATGACATAGTTACGGGTGAGCCTGACATGGATGGTTTGGTTAAGGGGTATAAGGTTTTATTTTATGACAGCAGGGAGAGTGAGCTTGTAGATCCTGGGTATGAGGATGCGATCATACAGGCGTATGGTAAGGATTCGCCGATGTATCAGATGAAGGTATTAGGATTACCTGTGTCGGCGGGGTCCACGTCTGTGGTGGTAATGCCAGGTGATTTTGACCTAGCGGTGCGTAACAGGTCAGTGCCGACGAAGATAATGTCGAGTGTAATAGGTGTTGATCCGGCTGGGCATGGCAGTGACATGGCGGTAGCTGTTGAGTTGGTGACTGGTGACATGGTGTTTGGAGGTGGTGTGTCGGATGTAGTGTCAGTGGTAAGGTGGGTTGAGGAGAAGGTATCCGGTGTTGGTGATGATAGGTTTTTGAGGTCTGTGATGTCGGTAATAGGTATGCGGCAGGGGTTGCCGACGGTTCCAAGGGTTGTGGTTGACGGGGTTGGCAGTGACTTTGGAGAGATGTTGCGGAAGGAGTGTCAGCGGGCAGGTTTACGGGTAATTGTGCGGGAGAGTTATGGTTATGACAAAGCGTGTGACAGGAGGAGGTATGTTAACAGGCGGACTGAGATAATGTGTGGGTTGAGGGATAATTTTTACAAGTTAAGTTTTGCTGTGAAGCCGCCTGACAGGTTAAAGAAGGAGTTGGCGAATTTAGTGGTGGATGATGGCACTGATGGTAGGGCTGCGATGGAGCCAAAGAAGCGGTTCAGGAAGCGGATGCGGTTCAGTCCTGACTATGCGGATGCGTTGGGGCTTGCTGTGGACGAGGTATTTGGTTCGTCAGTTGTCAGAGTTTCGCAGCAGGCCAAGGTACCTAAGGAAGTGGCACAGCGGATATATGTGCCGTCTGGCGGTGTGATAGGTAGCCGTTTAGGGCTTGGGAGGGTTAATTTTGGATAAAGGAAGTAGTGATATGCGCAGATTTATGGCGGCTAACAGTGGGTTAGCACAGAGAAGTGAGTTCGGTAGTGGTGACTACTATGCGATGTTGGACCCGATTGGGGCATTAATGCCGCCGCTTGGTGGCAGTGTGTACTATAAGATGATGAGTAATGATCCGGTGATAGGCGGATTGTTGCTGCACTTGCGTGGCGTGTTGTCATCGGTGTCTTGGGAGTTTATGGGGATAGATAAGGAAGTGGTTGCAGTGCTACGGAGGGTTAAGGATGATCTGTTTAATGCAGTGATATATGGTTTTTATGTGGGTGAGCTGGTGTGGTCTGTGGATGGGCTGAGGGACATATTCCCGGTGCCACCCACAGGGATTCAGGAGATAGGCAGGGACAAGATAGTATGTAGTGAATTTGATTTGCCGAGGAAGAAGAGTGTGCTGGTGACATTTGGGTCTGAGAGCAGGAGTCCGTATGGGCAGTCTGTGCTAAGGCACTGTTATAAGCCTTGGTATTACAAGACCATAACAGAAGAGAACGAGATGTTGGGTCTTGGCAGGTTTTTACGTGGTATGCCGGTTATAAGTGCGCCTGAGGGTGTGTCGTTTGCGATGGCGGATAAGAGTGCTGGGGCACTGTACGATCCAGACATTGCGTACACGATAGATATGATGCAGCAGATAGTGTCGAACATATATGATGGCAAGCAGAAGGGTGCAGTGTTGCCACATGGATGGAATTTGTCATATCCAGCTCCGGCAGACAAGACGTTTGACGTGAGTGGGACCATTAAGAGATATAATACAGAGATGTGCCTGGCGCTGGTGGATACAGTGATAAGTGATGGGACACGTGGTAGATCCGGTGCGTTGCTTGATGCGGTGAATTATGTGGTGAAAGTGTTCGTGGAGGGGTTTAATGGTGAGATTTTGCCACGGTTAACTCAGCTTGGTTTTATTGGAAGTGATGCAGAGGTTAAGGCATCTCTGTTAAGGCATTATGACTTGGCTGAGTTGGCTTCGTATATAGCGAGGTTGGTAAAGGCTGAGGTAATAGATGTAACAGATGAGTTAAAGGAAAAGGTGCTAATTTATGGAAAATTATAGACAGGTAAAGAAAGGTGTGGTCAGAAATGGTGACAAGGTATTGCATGGTAGGTTTTGGTATGAGATAAATAGGGATGATCATGGTTTTGTCGGGGAAGATATAAATAAATTTGATAAAGTTTTAAGATTAGTATTGACAAAAGAAAGAAAGTATGCTAAGGCCGATACTAAGATAAAGAAGACAAAAAAGGGTAAATAAAGATGCAACTGCACAAAGCTGGGTTTAGTCATGCGAAAAAGCTTATTAAAGAAGGGAAAGTTGATAGAGAGTCACAGTGGAAGCTTACACGGAAAGAGAGAAAGAAGTTGCCGCCAGAGATGTTTTTGGGTAAGGACGGTTCGGAGTTTAAGTTTCCCTATGGTAAGAAAGGAAAGGTGTATCGGAGGGGAGTTATTGCTGCGAAGACAAGGGCTGCGCAGCATGGATATACTGAGATAGAGGATGCAGCAGCCGAGTTGCTTGACATGATTGATGCTAATAAAGATGTGAAGAATGAGTTAATGCTGCATGGTATTGTCGGCTTAGATATAAATGCAGTGGACGTTATTAATAAATACAAGGAAAAGCAGTTTGATGTTATACGGATTAACTCGCCAGGTGGTTATGTTGTAGATGGATATGCGCTGTATAATTACTTTATGGATAAAGATGTTGACGTGGTTATAGATGGCTGGTGTGGGTCTGTTGCTACTGTTATAGCATGTGCTGCATCCAAGGTAAGTATCCCTGAGAATGGGATTTATATGATACATAATCCGGCTGGTGGAGCATTTGGTGAGTCGAAAGATTTGCTTAAAGAAGCCGAGGTGCTGGATAAGATAAAAGATGGTATTGTTAAGATTTATAGTGCCAAGACTGGAATTGACAGTGACAAGATTTCACAGATGATGGATGATGAGACATGGTTATCTGGTAGGGATGCTTTTAAGTTGGGATTTGTTGATGAGGTAATTCCAGAAGCAAGTTATCAGATGAACTTTGACTTGTCTGGTCTTGGCTTTAATAAGGTGCAGATGCCTGAGCAAGCATTGTCTGTGGTTGGGTTTAGTAAGGAATTAGAAAAACGTACAAGGAGAAACAGTATGAAAGAGATTTTTTTGGAAAAGGCTAGCGTCTTGAATATAGAAGGCGCTGCTGAGATGGACGAAATGGAGCTTGTAACACGTGTTTTGAAGGCATACGACGAGAAGTTACAAGCATTTGACATTGCCAGTCGTGTTGCAAAGCTCAAGGAAAGGGTTGGTGATGATTTTGCCATGCTGTTCGGTAAGATTTCTGCCAAGGTTGATGAGGCTGACCTGGAACAGCTCGTAGCCAAGGTGGAGAAGCTTCAAAAAATTGTGAATGAGCTTGGAGAGCAGCATGCTGATGACAATGGCTCCAGTGATACTAATGGGATTGATGATGTTGTGATGAAAAAGGTCCATGAGATTATGGAAGCTGAGGGGCTCAAGGAAAGTGAGGCGTTGGTTGAGCTTGCCAAGCGTGAGCCTGAATTAGTAGCGAGGTGGCAGTAATGGAAAGGAATCAAACACTTATAACAATACAACCTTCTGCACAGATTGATCAGGGCACATGTATTAATGCAGCCGGTGCTGTTTGTGGATCTGGTGAGCCGGTATATGCGATTGTGAGGCAGTCAAATACAGCTGATGTGGAGCCTGTTGAGTGTTTTACTTCTGGTGAGGGGTATGCACTTGCTGGTGCTGCTGTAGCAGTTGGTGATCTGTTGAAGTCTGATGCAAATGGGCGCTTAGTGCCTGCAACTACTGGTACTGATGCTTGGTTTGCCATTGCGCTTGAGGCTGCATCTGCTGGTGAGTTGTTTACTGTACTGAAAATTTAAAGGGGTTGAATTGATATGGAATGGTATAATCAGATAACAAAAAAGTTTGTAAGGAATGTTGCAAACAAGTATGCGCAGGAGAATGTTTGGGGGCCATTTAATATTTTTCCAAAAGTGCGTGTTACACAGTTGGCTGGTAAAACAGCCAAGTTTAGCAAGAGGGATTGGCTGGCTGTTGGGGATCCTAATGATTATGTACGCATGGGTTCTTCAGAATCTATTGGTGATGCACAGGCATCTGGTTCACAGACGTTTGTTCTTACTCAGCGGGCATATCATGAGGATGTTTCAGAGGATGAACGTAATAACTATGACAACCCATTTGACCCGGTTCAGGGCGCCACAGAGTCGGTTGTCAACAAGTTATCTCTTGTGATTGCAAAGCTATTTGTTCAGAAGGTGATGGCAGCTGGTATATGGGCAAATGATGTTGCTCCCTCAACAAAATGGGATGCTTCTGGGGCAACACCGGTGGATGATGTTCTTGCCCAGCTTATGGCAATAGAATCATTTACAGGTCATTGGCCTAACAGGATTGTTATGACCAGAGATGTTGAGGTTGCTCTTGCAACAAATCCTCAGATTACTGGTCTTATAAAGTCAACAGATGACAAAATTCCCACAAGACAGTTGCTTGCCAAGGCATTTAAGGTTGAGACTGTTGAAGTTTTTTCTACAGTTGAGACAACTGCAAAGAAGGGGTCAACGCCAACTTCGTCTAATACCAATTATATGGCCACAAAAACCTTGGTAGCTTGTTACGCACCTGATCGTGCAACCACCAAGAAGCCAAGTGCCGGTATTCATCCTTTGTATGCCAAAGTTCGTGGTGAAGACATTGATATCAAGCTTATTCCAATGCCTGCCAGGAACAATTCACTTAGGATTGAAGGTCGTATTTACACAGAGCCTATAGTGATGGCCTCTGATCTTGGTGTACGTTTTTATGATGTATTGAGTTAATAGCTATGGTTTCGCTTGATGCTTTAAGGTTTGAAATTGGTAAGGAAG
>Ga0256833_1002966_pt1 | contig 11741 bp, 10 predicted proteins | sample 356284metaG_FD_190535 | JGI IMG/M metagenome (GOLD analysis project Ga0256833, IMG submission 190535) | Hydrothermal vent microbial communities from Mid Atlantic Ridge, Atlantic Ocean - 356-284 | ecosystem: Environmental > Aquatic > Marine > Hydrothermal vents | place: Atlantic Ocean: Mid...
AATTTAAGCCAAAAAACGCTTAATAGAATAAAGGAAACATTTATTCAAACCCAAAACTTTATAGAAAAAGTACAGTTATCAAAAGCTCTAGAAGAAATATTAAAGCTTGCACAATATGGAAACAAACTGTTTAATAACGCAAGTCCATGGAAAGCTTATAATACAACAAAAAGTAAACAAGCTGTTTTTGATACATTAAATATAGCTTATAATTTAGCAATATTATTGTTTCCTTATACCCCTAATTTATCGTATAAAATTTTTAATTACCTAGATACAAATATTTTGAATAACAGCAAGTATAAAAATTATCCAACATGGAATTTTTATTTAATTAAGCCTAACACCAAAATTAACGATATTAAAATTCCAGTTGCTAAAATTAAATAAGTATTTACGAATAATAGCTAATCATTAAGCAGCCCAAAGGGCTTGTTTAATTTAATATAACCCCCTACATACACATCCTGTATTCTCTAGGTTTAATATCGAAATAACACTCCTATAAAATATACTGACAAAGGCCTATCGGGGTGGTGGGACTCGAACCCACAACCTCACGGTCCCAAACCGTGTGCGCTAGCCAATTGCGCTACACCCCGAAGTATCAACACAAATATATTATAAAAGAATATACCAAAAATTCAAGCAAATATTATATAATGTTATATGTCTATAATTTTATGGGGCATTACTTTACTAATAGAACTTTCAATAACTTATGTACATTTTTTTAGTGGTCTTGCGAATCCTCTCACTGATTTAATAGCCAGCATTCCCAACCTATTTTTTGCATTATTTTTTATATTTAATTTATTTATTATTAGTGTAAGTAAATTAGAACTCAAAATTTTATTTTATCTTAAATGTCTCATTTTAATATTTATATATTTATATGCTTATTTATTATTTGCAAAAAATACAATCATAACAACAAATACAAACCATAACGTGATACTAGCAAATCATAACTTTAATAATCCTGTAATATGTTCTCAAAACACCAAGCATGCTCAAGCAATTAACAATCCAGATTTCTATAGAACATTAAGAATATATAACTGCAATATTATTCTATTACAAGAGGTAGAAAACAGTGCCTTAAAAGTATACTTAATTAAACAAAACTTAAAAAAATTTTTACATAAAAATTATTCTGTTCAGACCTATGGAGAATTTGTTACTGCATCTATTTTCCCATTTAAAAAATTATATTTTTCCTCTTCTAATGGTTTTGTAGTAAATCTATTTAATCTTAAGAATAGAAAAATTATTATCATCAACACCCATATATGGACTCCACTAAAGAAACAAACGCCTGAATTTAACCCGAATCTCAACTTTCCAGTTCCTCCATTTTTTATAAGGAAAAAACAAACTACTGAATTAACACAATATCTTCAACTAATTACTGAAACACCCACATTATTAATAGGTGATTTTAATATGTTACCTACCCATAGTTTTTTAACACGAAATTTGGCAAACTTCAATTTTTATAGAGTTAAAAGCAAAAAATTTATAACCCCTACTTTTTCAACTTCTATTCCAATTATAGAAATAGATCATACATTTACGAATAACCCATATTTAATAAAAAGTCGAAATACAATTTTAAATCAATACTCAGATCATGCCCTACAAATAATAAAGTTAAATTTCAATTAGTCTATTAAAAACAAATGCCGGGGAGAGGGCTCGAACCTCCACGGGATTTAAAGTCCCACTAGGACCTAAACCTAGCGCGTCTGCCAATTCCGCCACCCCGGCTTACAATTTATTATAAAACCCATTAAACCAATTTAAAGATATTATATCAAATTAGAAAAATTAATAAATTTCACATTAAAATCACCATCCACCAATGCCAAGTAATAATTAATTTTATTTACATTATATATTTTAGATATCCAATTAAAATAAATTTGCCCAGCTTTATAAATTTTATTAATCTTTTGATAGTTGATTACATTAATAAAGTCATTAATATAACTACGCTTTCGTACTTCAATGATATATAAAACATTCTTATATACCCCCACAATATCTAGTTCTGAAAACTTTAACCTAATATTTCTAGAAATAATAGACAAACCATAAATTCTAAGTATATTTGCTACAAATTCTTCTGCATGATAACCGCTTCGATTAATACGATCTTGCATTAATTAATTTTCTCAACAAAAGTTCTTCTATGATAAGAACTTATGCCATATTTTTGTATTGCACTAAAATGCTCTTTTGTACCATAACCTTTATTTTTATTCCATTTATACATAGGGAATTTCTTAGATAAATTTATCATTAATCTATCTCGGTATACTTTAGCTAAAATAGAAGCATAGGATATGCTAGCAAATTTTTGATCACCTCTAACAAAATAAAAAGCATTATTTAATGGCAATTTAATAACAGTTTTAACACCATCTATAAGCACCACATCAGGATTTATATTAATTGAACGCAAAGCTTTTAACATTGCTAAATAAGTTGCATACCGGATACCATACTTATCTATTAATTCATTACTAACAACTCCAAAAGAGAAATGAACATGCTTTTCCAATTTTTTATAAAGTAAAATACGCTTTTTATGAGTCAACAACTTAGAATCATTAACACCATCTATCCACAAAGGTTCTTCTAAAATAACAACACTTGCAACTACTGGGCCTGCAATAGCCCCTCTGCCTACCTCATCTAAACCAGCAACGACCTTATTTCTACTCAAACAATAATATTCTATGTTTAAACTTGGGAAAGACATGAATGTCATAAAAATTAACTAGCCACAACTTTATTCTGTTTCACCGTCACTCAGTTTTTGTGGTTGGATATTTGAAACTGTGTTATTAGCTTTATTACGCTCATCTCTGAATTTTACAGCTACTGCGCGCTTACCAACTCTGCTTCTTAAATAATATAATTTAGACCTACGCACCTTACCTTTCTTAATAATTTCTAATTTTTCAAGGACTCTTGAATATAACGGAATAATTCTTTCTACTCCAATGCCATGGACTCCTATTTTTCTGATAGTAATCATTTTATTTGCTCCATGCCCCTTAATTGCAATAACTACGCCCCTAAATGGTTGTGCCTTAAGTTTACTTTCCATAATTTCTTCCATTGATTTACCACTTTCAAGCTCTCGTTTAAGTGCCTGTTTTTGTGCTGCAGTCATTTTCTTAGTAACTTTTGACTTAAGTGTCATTTTAATGTGAGCTACTACTGTATCACCTATCCTTACCTCATTACGATCATCCTTAAATTGCTCTGGTTGTTGATATTTAGCCCATAAGGAACTTAGTATTTTCAACATATATTAGACCCATTAACTTATTATATTATTTCTTATTTTATCAAATATTCCCCTGACTTACAAACTCAATAATAAGTATTTTATAAGCCTATATACTCTACCTATTTACTTTGCGAGATTATTTTCAATGTTATTTCCTGCCCTTGATTATTGCTTAATACTATTTTTATCCTGATTATTACTTACAATAATTTTGTTTTCTATTTGATCAATAAATTTTAATATAGACTCTCTGTTCTTTTTAGTCATTTTTAATTTATTAACCAATGATTTTAATGATTTAAACGCCTCTTTAGCCTTATTCTGATCACCAGTTAATTTGTAGTATTGAGCTTCTAATACAACAGCATTTAACAATACGTCTAGACTTTTAGTAGTCTTTAATTTTATTATGCCTGACTCTTGTAGTAAGGAAAGAACCCCCTTAATTTTTTGTTCTAGGCTTGCTTTTATCTCGTTGTTAGCGTTATTTTTTAAAGCACTTTGATAATCTTTAAGCAATATGCTAGCATAATTTTGTAAGATAGTACTATCTAATGGATAAAATAATAATGCTCTTTCATAATCCTTTGAAGCCCTAATTGCAAATAACGGCGTTTTATCTGATATACTTAAACTATACCAAGCATCTCCTAGTAATTTATACTCAAAAGGCATCCATGCAGTTTTCTGCATATTATAAACCATGCTAATGTATTGATTTTTAGCCTCTAAGTTGGGAGCATTGACAAGAGCATTATACAAATTTGATTCTTGCATAGCGATAGTATATAAATTCTGAACCATTTTAAACTCACTAGTTTTTGCAATATGACAATCAAAACAATAATGCTCTAATTTCCTGTGCCAATATATATATCTTGTAAAATTAAATTTAAAATTATTCACGTACTTAGAGTTAATACTCACCTTCTTAGTACCTTTATTTTTTAATGCCTTTTTATAATCTATTAATACTTGATTTAAAGAGCCCAATGCTTTTAATTCATATGCATTAACAAAGTGAATAGATTTCAACAAACTAAAGTTAAAATATACAATTATAAGTATTACAAAAATAAAGCTATATAAAAAGCTATATAATACTTTATCTACAGATAATGCTTTTACCGCAGAACTAGAATTATTAACTAAATAGAACAATACTACAAATGTAAATATATATACTGTTGCATACCAAGGAGAAAATGATACAAAAAATATACTTAAAATAATCATTAAAGAACTGAACGAAAGGATACTAGGTTCATAGATAAAATACTTGATAGCTAAATAAATAGCATATATCACGAACAACAAACCTACAATTCCAAAACCAGCCAAGAAATGAAATATATAGCTACTAGATAATTTTATACCTATTGCACTAGATAATGTAACTATATCAGATGTCGCCCCATAAATATAACCTAATAACATAAGTATTAGCACTGGCATTTTAATACTTAATAGCTGCTCGAAACTCCTTGCGTTAAACATAAACTTAAACCACCCGACAATGCCTTGAATCTGTGCTATCAAAACACTAACTAAACTCTTAATACCAGCTTTAAACGGTTGATTGGCCACAAAAAATCCTGTAAAAACAAACACTCCTAATATTAATAAACCCAATATCCAAAATAAAATTTTAGAAGTTACCTTTTTATCAACAAAATCTTGTTTAAATACTACAAATTCTAACGCTAACACTCCAAGAAGCCATAATATGAGTAAATTATATGAGGACAATGCTAGAATCAGGCTTAGGGCTAACCAGACTAAAACCATCAATATGCTAAAAGCTTTAATTATTTTACTCTTAGAAAAATCTAATGTTAATTTTATCCAATATAAAGATAACAGCAGGAAACCTAGCATAGAAATAGCAGTATTCCCTAACGTTATGCTTAGAATTGCTTGAACTGAAAATTTTTGTCCAAACCCCAGTAATGCAGACTTTAATATATAAAACAATGTACCCCCATTATTAACGATTGTTTTCTTAAAAAATACAAGTATACTTATAAAAATAGCATTAGAAACAATTGAAAACAAAACAAAGCCTTGCAAGAACTTAGGGAATTTATCGTTTAATAATAAAGCTGTGTCCTGCCCCTTCTGATTGATAATATTAACAAACAAAATAGAAAATACAATTGCAAGTAGTGGCAGGCTTGTATATAGAATCAGTGGAAAACTGGCATAATTACTAACATCAATTAAGTTATATCCATTAAAAGCTAAAAATAGGTTACGGACAAAATAAATTAAAAAAATTAAAAGTGCTATATTAACCAAAACAGGTGCTACATTGATTTTTGAAGCAGGTCTTCTCCTAAGAAATATAACTAAAGTTGTTAGGGCTATAGATATAACTAAAAGGACATTAAATATACCAATCAATGCATTAGGAATATCATAAACATAGATGTTAAAAAGCCATATTGTAATTAATAAAATACTATAAAAAGCCATTATATATAAAAGGTTTCGCTTTTTATATAGTAAATTATTACTATTAACCTTTTGCTGACTAGCCCTTCTTACCCTAGCCTGTAATTTACTCTTTTTATTATTCTTTACTTCCTTATCTGATTTTTCCGGTACCATCTTGATCTTCATAAGCCAGAATTTAAGATTTTAATATTATTACAGTTTACGACAAAAAAACTAAATTGTCAAATATAAAACAGCAACCATAAAATTGAATTAGACTAAAAAATCTAATTTAAAATTACAATCAGATTAACCTTAAATGTCATATTAAACTCAATTGTTTTTCTTTACCTTTATATTTTGATTTCTTTGCAAAACAAAAAATTGCGGGGCCTGGACTCGAACCAGGATCGACGGCTCCAAAGGCCGTTGTCCTACCATTAGACGACCCCGCAATAGCAACACTTAAAAAATTACTAGAATTATTTTACCAAAAAAGCACATAAAAGCAACTCTAAATTCGTCAAAGTTACAAAGTGTTATTTATATATTCTTTGCATTATTTATGGGACTTACGAGATTGCATTTTATTCTTTACCTGTTTAGAAATAGACTTAATATACTTATCTATTTTAATTTTAATATTTTTAATATCTTTTTCTGACAAATTTTTAACCTTTGATAATTGTTTGCTAAATTTGTTCTGTAGCTCCCGGAGCTTATCCTCTGCTAAAGGACCATATTCTTCTACTAATTGATCAATCTGTTTTTGAGCTTGTTTATAATACTTATCTGCAACAGAACTAAATTTCTTTTTACTAGTTTTTTCCCATCTCCAAATACTATATAATGCGGTACTAATGCCTACCACTAAACCAGCTAAAAATCCTTTTACCCTTTTCATGACTTAATCATTAATATATTATTATATAGATTATAACACATGCACATACATCGTATTAAAAAGAACTAATCATAGAATTCAAAAGTTTAGTTTTTATTCCATAATATGCAATGGCAAGAGCATCTACCACATCATCAATAGCGTTTAATTTAATATTTAATTGCTTTTCTAAGCTAACTAAAATTGCTTTCTTTCCTGCTCTGCCATTTCCTGTAATATACTTTTTCACACTAGAAGGATGGACTTTATATATTTTAGTATTCTCTGGAACGACCGAAATTAAACTTCCTATTATCATACCCACTTTAAGTGCAGTGGAAACATTCCTGCCCCAATATAAATCTTCCATAAATATGTAGCTTGGTAAATATTTCTGAACCAAATTCTTAAAATCCGCATTTATCTTTTGAATTCGCCTAAAAAAATCTTTATGCTTTGAAGAATGCAGTAACAACAAATCTTTAATACTTATTTCCCCCGAAACTCCTATTTCTACGACAGAGATGCCTAATCTATCATAACCTGGATCAATACCATAAACAAACATTATTCAATTGCAGTCCATATATCAGTTACATCATCAATAGATAAAAGTTGCTCCTTTAATTCTAGCAACTTATCTTTTATATCATTGTTTATTTCAGGCTTAGCTCCAGTAAAATTATAAAATAGCCTAGAATCAATTACGTTTAAGTTAGCTTTTTGTAATATATCTGTATATTCCTTTAGTTTATCTTTTGCTACATACACAAATAGCAAATTTTGATTAGATTCCTTTACATTTTTAAAATCTATTGCTTCAATTAAATCTAAAATTTTTAACTCTAATTCTTCTACATTATCTTCTTGTAAAGCGATTTTTATTAAACCTACATTAGAAAACTGCCAGCTCACTGCGCCTTTCTCTACTAATCTGGCTCCATAAACATTTAAAACTTGTTTCAAATCATTTATTGTTCTATTTGTATTATCACTTAAAGCACGGATTAAAATTGGAATATTATGATATAGGGCCTCATATATATATTCTTTATACTGGCTTAAATCTTTATTACTTTGTTTCTTAATTAGTCTTTCGATATTAGAATTAGGCATTTTGACCTGTTTAGCATAGGCAATAGCTAATCTTAATGCATTATTAGTATCAGGATTAATTCCGCCTTCTTTTATGGCTGTAAGTATCAATTTTGCAGCCTTACTAAAAGCAGCTGATTTTTTCTTATCTTGCGCCTCTTTTTTCCTTTTAATATTTGCCCAATGAGAGTGACCAGCCATTATGCAATTATACCAATTTAATACTACTTTACTAGTATCACGACAATGCTAGAAGTAGTTAGAATTCCCTTAGGCCTTTTAATTGTTAGATAAGCATTATCTTTAAATAATTCTTTTATAACACGTACACTAAAAGAATGTTCTATCTTGGGGTTAATGTAGATATAATATCTTGTATTATTAGGAATCTTATCAAACAGATGATTAATGGTATAAATATGCGTTACTTGAAAACCTAATCCTTGTAAAACCCTAGCCCAAAATGTAGCATAACCACTCTTGTTAGTAGCATTCAGAACTTCAACACTAGTGCCTTCATCAAATATTTGATCATTACGCTCAAGTATCCTAATTTTCTGAAAAACATTACTAAAATTATATAACTTAATTTTAGTTCCGTCTTCTAAAACAAAATCCTGGGTATTTATTTTAATTTTGTGGGCTACTCCATGCAAAAAATACATTTTAAACTTTGCGGGATATACTAAAATTTGGCCGGGGATTCTAATTATGATAGAATTGGGCACTACTCCAGTCAAATAAATAATATTATTTATAACAAAACATATCCTTTTTTCAAAATTCACATGTTTTGCAACGTTATTTCCATTGTTATTTTTCCCTACATATAATCTTGGCAAAAATTTAAGCTGAACGGCATCTTCCTTATTAAAATATAATTTTATCCAGTCGTTAGCTCTAAATATTACTTCTTTTGCGCCACTATCTTTATTAACTATTTTAATTTTGACATAATTTAATTCATTATAATTTTTGCTAAAATTTATGTCATAAATTATTTGTTTATCTTGTCTTAACAAAACAGGTACATTACAATTCAAATTTAACTCATGAACATTAGCATACTGTAATAAAAAATCTCTAATATTGAAAATAATAAAAGCCAAAGTTAATAACAAAAATAAAATACCAAGACCTAAAAAAAAATGTCGCTTTTTTGACTTGCTTTTTTTCATTAAATGTATTATAAATATATATGTCAAAAATAACAAATTTAATTGTTAGACCAATCGTCAATAGCAAGGCAAATTTTACAATACAAGCAATTGCATTTACTGACAGCCAAGCGACACTAAGAGCTTCCATACCTGCGGGTACATCTACAGGTTCTAAAGAAGCAAAATATGTTGATATAAATAAAGCTATAGAAATAATATTAACTAAAATCAATACATCTTTCTTAGATTACGTCAACCAGCAAAAAAGTCTTAAAGATTGGCATGAATTTCTAAAAACATTAGATAATACAGTGGCAAAAGAAAAAATTGGAGCCAATACATTTCTAGTAATGGAAGAGTTATATATAAAATGTTTAGCATATCTAAAAAATCAATCTACATACAAAACAATAAATCAAGAGGCTCAAAAAATTATTGGCAATTTTGCAAAAATAAATAAGGTAACTCCATTATTTAATATTATAAATGGAGGAGTACATGCAAATACAACACTACCTTTTCAAGAATTCTGGGCAATTCCTACAGGTCTAAAAACTATTTCAGAAAAGATTTCAGCAGGTGTTACAATTTATCAAAATCTTAAAAAAATACTAAACGCCAAAAACTATCTTACATTAACTGGTTTAGAAGGAGGGTTTGCACCTAATCTACCCGGAGGAATAAAAGAGGCATTAGATTTAATAATGGAAGCTATCTATAAATCTGGTTTTAGGCCTGGCAAAGAAATTACTCTTGGCATGGATGCTGCTGCTAACAGTTTTGCACTTCCCAAAGATAACGAATTCTTATATAAATTATATCCAGGCAAAGAGCCAATTTCACATACAGAATATGTTAAATTTTGGGAAGATATAACAGCCAACTACCCAATAATACTTGTTGAAGATCCACTACACGAGCAAACGCCATTATCTATTTGGGCAGAGTTTTTAGACATGTTAAGTCTTAATGTAATTGACTTAATTGGAGATGACCTTACAGTTACTAATCCTCAAATAATTAAAAATGCCTTACAACATAAAGCAATAAGTGGCTCAATTATAAAACCCAATCAAATAGGAAGTATTGTAGAGGCATTAGAATCATTTAGAGTTTTGTCTGATAATAATGCCATATCTATTGTATCTCATAGATCCGGTGAGACGAATGATGACTTTATAGCAGATTTATCAATAGGCATAGGTACAAATTATATAAAAGCAGGAGCCCCTGCTCATGGAGAAAGAGTAGCAAAATATAATAGAATGTTAGAGATTGCTCTAGAACTTGGGCTTTAAATATAAATCGTCCTTAATATCATTAAAAATATTTTTCCAAAGTGGTACAACACTAAAAGCAGCAAGGCTCTTCTTTTTTGGTTTAATCAACATTACCAACATAATCATTTGTGGATTATCATAAGGTGCAAATCCAATAAAAGTAGAATTCACCTCATTTTCTTCATACCCTGGCCCATTTTTTTTCGGAATTTGAGCTGTTCCAGTTTTCCCGGCTATACCATACTTTTTCCCCAACACTCCTAAATAGCCCACTTTCATAGTTGCCTCATACATTATTTTCCTTACATATCTTGCCACATCCTCAGAAAAAATTCTATCTAACGGAACGGGACTAAAATCAATAGAGTCTTGAGTATTAAAAATTCTTTTTATTAATAATGGCTGCATCCTAACGCCATCATTAGCTAAAGTACTATGTGCGCTTAAAATCTGTAAAGGAGTAGCTGTTACCATCTGTCCAAAACCTGTTACAGCTAAATCTACTTTATTCCATTTTTGATATGGTTTTAAAAAACCGGTCTGTTCTTCTAATATACCAACATTAGTCAGGCTACCTAATCCTAATCTTAAAAGATAAGAATAAAAGAGCTTTGGTGTCATTTTTAATGCTATTGTTCCAGAACAAACATTATCAGAATACCTTAATATATGCATTAAATCTAAAAGGCCATATCTTTTATAAGACCAGTTGTAAATTTTCTTATCCAAAACTTTTAATACTCCTGAATCATAACACTTATAGTTTTTTTTAATAATATGGTTTTGTAATGCAATTGCTATTGTAAGGGGTTTTTGAACAGAACCATATTCATAAACATAAGACACAGCTTTATTTTCAAAAACAGAATAATCTTTAGTTTGCCAATAATAATTTGGATCATATGTTGGATAGGAAGCCATCCCTAATATTTCACCTGTTTTAGGATTCATTACAATTGCTGCTCCACCTTGGGCTTCGTATTCTTCTACTCCCTTTTTAAGCCATTTTTGCAATTTTTTTTGAATATTTAAATTAATTGTCAAAACTATATTTTTCCCTTCTAACGCTTTTTGTATCTTATATTGCCCATTAACAACTAAAGTTCCTTCTTTAGTTGCCTGTTTAAGCAACTCTCCGTTCCTGCCAGAAATATCCTTCCAAAAATAACCTTCTATGCCATATAAACCTCTTCCATTTTGTCCTGTAGAGACAAAACCTAAAACAGGTGCTAAAGTAGGACCTAATGGATATACTCGTTTATAATAACGCTTTACAAAAACACCTCTAATCTTATTATTCTTTATAAAATTACTAATTTTTTCTAGGTTTATTTCTGAAATATCCTTATCTAAAACATAATAACTTAGAATAGAATGTTTATTTATAAAATCAATGATGTCCTTTTCTCGTTGACTTGTAATTTCTTTTAACGAAACCATATAATCTAATAAACTAGAAATATGTTGTTGCATAAGCGAATAATCCTGCGGATAAATGGCAGAAACAAAGACAAGTCCCGTTAACTTATCTAGTGCAACTACTGTTCCATCATTTAGGAATATATTTCCTCGTTTAGTACTTA
>Ga0256833_1002967_pt1 | contig 11737 bp, 8 predicted proteins | sample 356284metaG_FD_190535 | JGI IMG/M metagenome (GOLD analysis project Ga0256833, IMG submission 190535) | Hydrothermal vent microbial communities from Mid Atlantic Ridge, Atlantic Ocean - 356-284 | ecosystem: Environmental > Aquatic > Marine > Hydrothermal vents | place: Atlantic Ocean: Mid...
GCATGTACAAGAAAGGTAAAAAAGATGGAAATTTCTATTCTTATTACAAAAATAATTACCTAAAAAGAAAAGCTGTTTTTGAAAATGATTCTTTAATATCAGAAATAAAATACAATGAAAAAGGATTGGAAATAAAAAATAAATAACCTTGTCATGGTCTAAAATAATAGTTCGATTCTTTTTTTTGAAAAAAACTTTTAATTTCTAATTTCTAATTTCTAATTTCTAATTTCTAATTGATAAGGTAGTTTGTTGGTTTTTCGTAATTGTTCCAATTCATCTTTTTTGAAATTTATTCGCGTGAACTGAGAAGAAATTTCTTTGTCAGTAGTAACATTTTCTTCTTTGTCAATCTTTATAATTTTTGCCGAAGGATATTTCCACGTTCCGCTAACAAGCTTGGGCAAGTTTGCTTTAATAAAATAAATATCACTATTGTTTGTTTGTGCATCCAAAATAATTTGGTTGTCTCCGACTTTTTTATTTAGTATTATTTTGTTTGTTTTCAAGTCTAACTCAAAAACTTTTTTATTTGTAAATCCGACAAATGAATTGTTGTTTGAATCAAAAAATCCTTTTTCAAAGCGGATAGGAAATTCTTTTGTTGTATTAGCGGTTAAGTTTATTATCAAAGTTTTTACTAGAACATTATTTTCTTGCCAATTATACAAAGAAGATGCTAAATTATTTTCGTTTTCCGCTAATACAATTCCGCTAATAATTCCGTCATCAATATTAAAAGTAGATAATTGAGTGCCGGAATTATCAAAAATAATTACTTTGTTTTTATTCTTTTCCGAAATTAGAAGAGCAATTTTTTTGTTGGTCTTGCTATATAAAATTTTATGTTCATCATATAATTTATTTATTAAAGATTTTTCTTGTGTTAAAATTTCTCCGTTGGAATTATAAAACTCAATTACTCCTTCCAAAGCGTGAAGCAGTACAAGATTTCCATTTCTAAAAATAAAAACTTCCGGAACCGAATAGTGCGGGATTAATTGTTTCTTTATTTTATAAATTTCTTTTTGATTATCTAAAACCGTAATTGTAAAAATTCTTTCTTCTTCGTAGTTGTTATTGCTAAGCTGCGTCTTAACAATAAATTTATTTTGAGCAAACGCAGTAAGTGAAAGCACCACCATTAGTAGCAGTATTTTTGTTAATATATTTTTCATAGTCATGATATGTTTAATTTCTTTTGATTTTAAAATATACCTAAACTAGCATTTTGATTATTGACATTTTAGTAAAAACTTGGTCATTTGATACTATTTTAGATATAACATTTTTCGTTTTTCAATATGGTTTTCTGAGCGTAAAATATAAAAATATACACCGCTAGAAAGTTCTTCGGCATTAAACTCTATGTTATGATATCCTTTATCAAAAACTTTATTGAAAATAACACTCACTAATTGCCCCAGAGAATTGTAAATAAGTAATTTTATTTTTTCTCTCTTAGGTAATGAAAATTCAATAACTGTACTATTATTAAATGGGTTTGGATAGTTTTGCAGTAATAAAAACTTATCCGGTAAAGTAGCAACATTTTCATTTTTTGTGAATTCATAATTCCCATCTTTATAAATTATTTTAGCCCTATAAACATATTGTTTTTTATTATCTTCAATTTTATCTGAATAGTTATAAGCAATCAGATTTGAATTTAAGTTTTTAGGCAAAAAATTTGTAATTGAAGTCCAGCTATTTTTTTTAGTCTCTGATTTTTGAATTTCAATTTTATGAATATTTTCTTCAAAAGCTGTTACTAAATTAATTTTTATTTTACTAAAGTCCTGTTTAACAGTAAAGCTATGTATTTTTATCCGGTTATTTCTTGAAGTGTCTTGATGTGTGTATTTTATTGAATCTGAAATTACAACTCGTCCATTAGAAAAAATAGTTTCTATTTTATAAAAATAAACGTTTCTAAAGTTTGCAGCTGAATCTACAAAAGTATAAGTGGATAAATTCATAGAATTATTTGTAGCTGAAAAGCTCTTAATCATTTCCCATTTGTGCGAATTGGCTTCTCTTCTCTTAAATTCAAAATTATTTATATTCTTTTCTTCTTGAGTAATCAATGTTACTTTGATGTTATCAAAATATTTTTTTGCTGAAAATGATAGTATTTGAACACTATTAAAATTTGACAAAGAATCTAGAACTACAAGACTATCTCTAGGAAGAATATTTTTAGTTGTATCAAATTTACCGATAGCAATAATCCAATCGGATTTGTAAGGAGCATGCCATTTATAAATATTTTTAGAAAGGAAACCAAAACTGATTTCGTTGTAATATTTTTTTGTGTCTATGGCAACAACAGGTAATGGTTCTGAAATTTTTTGCAAATTAAAATTTATTTGGTCAGTATTTTCTTTATAAATAATAAAATTTGAATTATTAAGATTTTTCAATCCATATCCATTCGTAAATGATGTATCAACAATAAGGTCTGTACGGAATCGCATGTTGAAAACATCCGAATAAGTTTTTATCCATTCGGGATTGGGAAAAACTTCGGATTTATATTCTGAACGATCTCTTTTAGTATCCGGAGCTTTTTTTAATTGAACACCCCAAATATTTGCAACTCCACCAGCCATTGTTGAATGATAAAGACCACGTCTAACTTCTTCCATGGAATAGTCTTTTGCTAGTTTATTTCTTATTCTAAATCTATCTTCGGAAAAAGAAGGTTTGGAAGGTCTTTTATTAATTGTTTCCAAATATGCTTTATAAGAAGGTTTATGCTGTTCATAACTGGAATAATCCATTTCTTCGGAGAGTTGATTTAACTGTTCTTCATAGCTGGGTTGAGCCTTTCCGTTTTTATCTCTGTCCGAATTTCCACCTCCCCTAACTCCTAATAAATGACTATAATTGGAATCAAGATGACCATGCATAAATTTGCGCCATTTATTTACATCTGCTGTAGTCGTCCACCGCCAATTATCAAATCCATATTCCATTGTCCAACCGGGAATTGGTCCTAATCTTGCACATATATAACGCAATAATCTTTTATCTGCTTGTCCATTCAGTCCTCCTTTTAAGTTTTTTGGAGTCCAATGATCAGACTCATCTCCCCATAACCATATATGAACCTTTTTGCCTATTTTATGAACTTTTGATAATAAAAGTTCATAAGCTTCAAACACTCTAATATCCGGATTCGGATTATCTCCATAAATATCGATAACTTCATTACTACTAATAGATTCAATATTAAACCAATAAGCAGAACCTGGAATATGAAATCCGTCAAATCCATGTTTTATTAAAAAGGTTTGTATATCTTTATCAATTTGTGCTTCGTCTTGATAAAAATACTTTGGTGTAGAATACATAACAAATTGCGGTACATAAACATTTTTTATACTATCTGTTGTTGTCCAGAGATTTTTATTATTGGTAACAAATCCTTTTGCATGAATATTTTTATTAGGTTCAACAAGTACACTACCGGCAATTCCATTAAGAGTTGAATTTGTGGAAAAAGAATTAAAAGTCCATAGTCCAACTTCAACTCCTGTAAATCTAAAATTCCATTTATTTTTTAAATTATAAAACATCTCAGTTTTAATTACGGTAGAAGTTGACTCATTTTTAAATTCTACAACGGCAATTTCATCAAATGGATTTCCTTTTGCTAAACCAATAACTTCAAAATCAACATAGGGCTCCCAAAGGGTGGTTTTTTTATTAAATTCATCTTCAATAAAATTTTTTTGTGCAAACAAAGAAATTGAAAAAGAAAGAATTAAAAAAAATATCTTAGAAACATTTTGTGAACTTTTTTCTTTAGTATCATATTTTATAATTTTAATTTGGTTGTACATATAACTTTCCGGTTTAATTTATTTTTAGCAATAACAGGATGGAATATATTGTATCCCCCAATGATATGATACAGAAAAATTGTTTGGACAATTACATGGGAAAGTATTATTCTTAAAACACCGTTACAAAGTAGGTGTTTACATTTTTTATTATAGCTGGTATAAAAATAATAATTTCTGTGATATTTAGTAGTATGTTTTTTTAATACTTATATTTGTTGTCTTAAAAAATAAAAAAGAGAAATTAATTGAAACTTAATGCCACCATCATAGACCTATACGACAATGAACCAAATCAAGGAATGAGATGTCTTCAAGATTTATTAAAAGAAGCAGATAATAGATTTGATGATATTAAATTAAAATACGATATTTATGAAACACGTTATAAAAACGAAATCCCTAATTTAGATTATGATATTTATATCTCTTCCGGTGGTCCGGGCTCTCCATTTGATGGAATGGGTAAAGAATGGGAAAAGAAATATTTTAATTTATTAGATAAAATATGGACAAACAATCAAAATTCAGCCAATAAAAAAAAATACTTATTTTTTATTTGTCACTCTTTTCAAATAATGGTTCGATATTTTGAATTAGGTAAAGTTATTGAAAGAGAGTCTCGTTCTTTTGGAATTGTTCCTGTTCATAAAACAAATTTTGGTAAGGAAGATAAAATATTAAAAAGCTTACCAAATCCTTTTTTAGCTGCCGATTTCAGAAATTGGCAGGCGATTCAACCTGATAAAAATAAATTTAGCGAACTTGATGCTAAGTTATTATGCATAGAAGATTATCACGCACACGATCCTAATTTGGAAAGAGCAATGATGGCAATTAGAATTTCCGATGAAATTTTTGGAACTCAGTTTCATCCGGAAGCTGATCCGGAAAGTATGTATTATCATTTTAAACAACCCGAAAAACAAAAAGAAGTTATTGAAGAATATGGGGAAGAAAAATTAAAAATAATGCTTGAAAGGCTTGAAACACCGGATAATATTACACTTACCAGAAATACCGTATTGCCAACTTTTTTGGATAATGCAATAATACAGTTAAAAAAACTTTAAGTTTATATCTGCTTAACAAATTTTCCTGAATTGGGTGGTATTTCTTTAAAGCCCACTTTTTGTAAATATTTTTTATGTGATTGAACATTACTTTCGGCATGTATAATTTTATATCCTTTTTCCGTAAAATGTTTTGATTGTGCAAAATAAACAAATCTGGCATTTTTTAAGTCTCTATAATCCGGTATTGCATAATCAAGTTCAATAAGAATTTCTGAAGGTGAAATTTCTTTGTAAACAAACAATCCGACCGGAATTAAATTTCTTAGTATAAAAAAACTTTTATCATTTTCAATTTCTTCTTCATTAAAATTTGGGAAAAATTGAGTAATATCTTGCCGGTAAAATTCAAGAAATTTTTTAAGTAGTGGACTATTTCCTTCTTCAAGGGCTAAAAGTGTAAAGTATTCTTTATTTACTTTTGTTTGTACAATATAGTAAATATCAACAAGTGCTATAAATCCGTTTAAAAGAAACACAGGGTAGGCATTAACTAATATTCCATACAACGAGAATGTTGCTGCCCCGATTAAATTTATTCTTCTTAAGTAATAAATATTTTTCATCATTAAGGATAATGCGACTAATACTGAGCCTATATATCCAATAACTTCTATATAATTCATATTTTTTTACTTTCTGTAAAGTAGTAAGTTAATTTTAAAAGGTATTTATTTTTTTGAACTGCTTTTGATACTATCTTAAAATAATCATTTTTTTTGTTTCGGTATAGTTGTTAGCTCTAAGTTGGTAATAATAAACACCGCTTGCTAAATTTTTTGCATCGAAAGTAATTTTATAATTACCGGATTTTTGTTTTTTATTTACAAGTGTAGCAACTTTTCTTCCAAGTATATCGTAAACTTTTAGTGTTACGAACCCCCCTGTGTTCCCCCCTGGGGGATTAAGGAGGGGTGGTATTATATATTTTATTGTTGTTGTGGGATTAAACGGGTTGGGAAAATTTTGTTCCAAATTAAATTTATTTGGAAAATTATTTGTTGTTTGTCCAATGCCGGTAACCAAACCGAAGTATTGTAAAATTCTTTTCATAAGCTCATTTCTATTTCCTTCATCACCAATAGTTTCAAAAGCAAAGGAAATATAAACAAGTTGCCCGTTTTCAGCGGCATCGCCAAAAGTTCCGCTGTATGCAATTCCTCCTTTTCTAAATACTCCATCTCTTTCGTATGTGTAATTTAAAATTGGAACAGCTCCGTTTACCGGTTCTATATCATCGGGTGAATCTTCCTTGTAAATTTCACCGAATGTTGTATGAAAAGATTCAAATAAAGTTCCGGTTTCCCCGTTTACTTCCTTAAGCAAAATATTTCCATCGTGCATTAAATTTGCTTTTAGATATTGATGGTAAAAAAGAGTATCTGAAAACTCATTATAACTGTGTTTTGTATCCAAATCCTTTCCGATATTATCTCCGGTAATAAAAAGTTTTCCTCCGCTCTCCAAATAATTTGCCAATTTATATTGTTCTTCGTTTGTTAAAGTATTGTCTTCAATGTCTTCATCTCCTGTAAACCAAACAACAATATTGTAATTATTTAAGTTAATGGTTTCATCCGTAACGGCATCATTTGAACAAGAAGAAATACTGACGGGAATATTTTCTCTTAGAGCGTTAAAGTAAGTGGTATTAAAATAATGCTGAGGTTTGCTCCAACTGCCGTTACCTCCGTATTTATCAAAGCCATCAACAATAAGAATCTTTTTATCAAGAGGTGAATTGATTGAACAAGAATAGATATCACTTTTGGGTGATTCTACATAATTTGAATCGATAGCGGTAATGTAAAAATTAAATTTTATTTTTGTTGATGGTGTAATGAAATCAAGCGGAGTATTAAAAAATATTTCCGTACTATCCGGATTTAATGAATATTCATCGGCGGCAAGTTTCCAATTATCCAAAGTGTTATCATCCGAATAGTAAATTCTATATCCTTTTAATTTGTTAATTTTGTATTTATTCCAACTTAACGAAATTACATTGTTACTATCTACCGTTACGGTTTTTAATTCCGGCGGAAGTTTAATAATTGAAATAGGGAAAAGTTTTGAAGTTGAATTTCCTCTTGTATCTTCAGAAAAAATTTGAAGTAAGTAATCTCCGGCATCAAGAGTTTCAGTATCAAGATAATTATTCGAAACCGAGCGGGTAGAGTTAATTATGTTCTCACCTTTTCCGTTTGTAAGCCAGTAAGTCGGGTTACTTGTTGTAGCAATTCCTTTTACAAATGCATTGTGAACATCATCATTGTACGGAAGTCTGTAAAATCTGTATTTCATTCCATTATTTTGCGGTTCATAAATTACGGTAGATGTATCCGCAGATAAAATTCTATATCCGAGAATATATGTACCGTTGTTAGTATGAACAGAAGCGGGTCCGTTTCTTTCGGCAACTCTTATGATTATATCAACCTTGCCAACCAGAGCATTTGGCGATAATTTATTTGAAGTTCTGTCTTTTCTAAATTCTAATGTGCTTGGGTATATTACCGGAGCTTGTGTATCAATATAAGGTTTCAATCCGCCTTCCGGTCTTATGGGATTTATCGGAACTCCGATGTAAGAAGAAGACGGTTCTCTAAATTCTCTTTCAATTAAATGAACATGTGCCGCACCATTATAAATTGTTCCTATTATAGTTTGACCAACAATTACGTTTTGACCAATTTCCAATGATGGCGAAGGAACAACGTGATAATATGTAAGATGTTTTTTCTTGCCGTTAATTATCGATTTAACATTAATATATGAATTATAGCCGTTTGTAACTTTGTTGTAAACCGTTCCGTTTATAGAAGGATAAACAGGATTCCCGTCCGGTTCCCCTATATCCACAGCATTATGGAAATGATCGCTGCTAAGTGTATTTCTAAATTCACCGAATGTCCCGTTTATTCCTCTTGTTTGATTAAACGGCTTAACAGGCCAAGGGTAATGCGTTGTATCACTTTGGGCAAAGTAAGTTATGTAAAAAGATAAAAGTAATATAAAAGATGTTCTCATTTTCATAATGAAAAATAAACATTATTTGAATGCTTATGAAATAAATCCACAAAAAAGAATTTGGTGAGCTAGCCGAATAAAAGAAATTAATTAAAAATAACTGAAAATACAGAGCCTTTATTTTTTTTGCTATTTACTTTTATTTCGGCATTGTTTAAGTCAGCGTAGCTTTTTACTAAAGAAAGTCCCAACCCAATACCTTCGTAGCTTCTGGTATAACCTTGTTCTTCTTGAGAAAAAGCTTCAAACATTGTAGGCATATATTCTTCTGCTATTCCAATACCGGTATCAATAATATCAACTTGAATTTTACCAAATTCATTTACGAACGGTTTTATTGTAACCGAACCTTCTTTCGTATATTTAATTGCATTATCAATTAAATTCATAAATAATTGACTGACTGAGTATTGGTCTAAAACTAATTTTAAAGGTTTATCCGGTTTAATTAAATTTAATTTTAATCCTTTGTCTTCTGCTTTGGTTAGTTGTTCAACTAGTAACGGATAAAGTACATCTTTATAAATATCAACTTCAGTTAAATCTATTTTATATTGTTGGTTCTTAATTTTAGAAATATTTAATATCAATTCTATTGTTCTTGTTAAACGATTGCCGCCTCTTTCAATAAAATTAAAAGTCTCGGCAAGTTCATCGCTTATTACATCTTTAAGCTCAGATTTTATTAAAGAAGAAAAACTTAAGATGGAATTTAACGGAGTTCTAATTTCATGAGAAATTTGAGCCAAAAATTCCGATTTTAATTTAGCTGATTCTTCTGCTTCTTTTCTTGCCCGTATTAACTCTTCTTCGTATTTTTTCCTTTCCAAAACGCTGTTTACGTGTGAAGCTACCAATTCCAGCACTTCTTTGTTCTCGTTTGTATATCGTGTGCCGTTAAAATCTTTTATTATTATTGCTCCAATAATTTTTTCTTTTAACTTTAACGGAACTCCAACAAAAGAGTGGGGAAGATTTTTATAGTCAGGGCTATATTTATTACTTAGTAATTCTTCTATTTTATTTTTATCCAATAAAACAGAATCATTTTCATTTTTTAGTAATTCAAATTCTTTGTTTAATGTTTTTTTCTCATCAGTGTTAAATTCATTTTTAATATATGGATATTCAATTTTCTTATCAGAGTTGTTTTCCAAACAAACAGCAAAATTTCTAACCGGCATAATATGACTAATAGCATTATGAATAGAAGTAAATAATTCTTCAGGCTCAATTGATTTGCTGGAAAGTTTTGAAATTTCCAAAAGTACTGATTGAACTAATTCGTTTTTTAATCTATCGGAAATATCAACTATAGTGCTTATTCTTAATTTTTCACTTTCTTCATTGTTGATACTTTGATTTGTTGATAAAACATAAAAATATGTCCCATTTTTATGTTTAACCTTTTCTTCAAGCTTTAGTATGCCTGCGGTGTTAAAAGTTTTTTTATGGTTTTCCAGTAAATTATCTTTAGAATCATGCGCAGATATTTTAGTAAAATGTTCCCCTTCTAATTCATCTATTTTATAGCCAAATAATTTTGCATATTCCTTATTTACACGTACAAAGTTGCCATCGTAATCAACAATACACATTGCATTTTTACTTTGAGCAAAGTTCTGTTCAAAAAGTTGATTGTGGAGTTTTCCATTTTCCAACTTAGTGTCTGTATTTTCAAGTATATTATTTTTATTTGCCATATAATTTCTTTTTCGGGTACAGTTTTGATGTTATTATCGGAAATTCTTTTTTGTTTTTTAAATATTATTAATTCTTTAAACAGCTTTCAAAAAAGTACTCCTTTGGGTATCTTTAATTTTCTCAAATTTAAGAAAGGTTATTACTTTGTTAATGATAGAAATATTACCGGATAAATGTGATTTTTGTGGTTGTTGTGTGGGCGTTTGTCCGGAAGATGCAATAGAGTTAAAAGAGGCAAATATAAAAATTATAGAAGAACTTTGTACAAATTGTAATAAATGTGTTTGGTCTTGTCCCATAGAAGTTCTTAAATTTAACAGAAATGGTGTAAAGGTAGAAAATAAATGAAAAATCAATACGATATAATTGTTGTTGGAGCAGGTCCATCCGGTTCAATGGCAGCACGCTTTGCAGCTGAAAAAGGAGTTTCCGTTTTGATGTTGGAAAAAGACAGAGATGTGGGTTATCCCGTTAGATGTGGTGAAGCTGTTAGTGAAGCAGGAATTACAGAGTTTATTGAAATAGATAAAAGATGGATTTCTACGGAAATAAATAATTTTAGCTTTATTGCACCGGATAAAAGCGAAGTTATACTGCCTCTTCCTGATAGAGGCTATATTCTTGAAAGAAAAATATTTGATTATGCATTGGCAGAATCTGCAGCAAAAGCCGGTGCGGAAATTCAAACCAGAGCCTATGTTTACGATTTAATTTTTGATGGAAATAATGTTTCCGGTGTTAAAGTGGAAATTGGTGGCGAACAAAAAGAAATCAAAGCTAAAATTGTAATTGCTGCCGATGGAGTTGAATCCAGAGTAGGACGTTGGGGCGGATTGAAAACTTATACGGATTTCAGAGAAATGGAAAGCGGCGTGCAGGTTACGGCATCGAACATTCCGGTTAATCAAAATACAATTTATTTTTACTTTGGAGAAAAAGTTGCACCCGAAGGCTATTTATGGGTTTTCCCTAAAGGTAATAATTTAGCCAATATTGGTCTTGGTGTAAGCGGAATGATAGGCAAAAAGAAATCCGCATTAGTATATTTAAATGAATTTATGGAAGAACATTATCCTGATGCACCAATATTAACACGGGTTGCCGGCGGAATTCCCTGTACGGTTACTTTAGATAGAATTGTAACAGACGGTTTAATGTTGGTTGGTGATGCTGCCAGACAAATTAATCCTTTATCCGGTGGTGGAATTGCAAGTGGAATGATTGGAGGCAGTATTGCCGGAAAAGTTGCCGGTGAAGCTATTAAGAAAAATGATCTTTCCTATATCTATCAATATGAAAAAGATTGGAATAACAGATTAGGTAAAAGACATAAAACATTTGATAATATCAAAAACGGAATTTTCCATTTTAGTGACGACAAATTTAATAGCATAGCAAAATCAATACTTAAAGTGCCTATTGAAAAACGGACATTAGGTAATATTTTTAAAATTGCATTATTTAACAATCCTTCATTGCTATTAGATGTTGCAAAGGTATTTTTTCAAAAATGAAAGTATCAAATCGAAAAAAAAATAACAGCGCTGCTTTTAGAAAAGAGTGGGAAAGCGAAATTACATCTTTATTTGCTCAGAAATTATCTTCTGAAGACTTAAAAATAATAAGTGAAAAATTTGGGCAAATTTCTGATAAATATATTGAATCTGTTATAGAAGATTCTACAAAAAAATTTAAACTTGAAAAAGAAAAAGTTGAAAAAAAATTAGAAATAAATCAGCAATATTTACAAAACATACTCCATTTTTCGGAAAATGCTATTGCTGTTATTGGTAAGAATGAAGAATTTATATCATGGAATGAAAGTGCCGAAAGAATTTTTGGCTATACCAAAAAAGAAATTCTCGGTAAAAAATCATCATTCCTTTTGCCCGAGGGAGAAAAGTATAAAGAAGAATTAAAAAGTATAATTGCAGAAGTTGATAAAAAAGGTTCTTCAAAAATTATTGATACCGAACGTAAAACAAAAGACGGAGAAATAATTCCTGTACAACTGCACGTTGCAAAATTGCCCGGTAAAGATAATGAATATACCGGAAGAACAGTTGTAATTACCGATGTTAG
>Ga0256833_1002968_pt1 | contig 11736 bp, 10 predicted proteins | sample 356284metaG_FD_190535 | JGI IMG/M metagenome (GOLD analysis project Ga0256833, IMG submission 190535) | Hydrothermal vent microbial communities from Mid Atlantic Ridge, Atlantic Ocean - 356-284 | ecosystem: Environmental > Aquatic > Marine > Hydrothermal vents | place: Atlantic Ocean: Mid...
ACACTTGCTCCCTTTCTCTACGCTCCTCCTCTTAGTAGTGCCATCTGTGAACTAAAGTACGAAAAAAGGATCCATTTTGTCCGCGAAATTGCGCTCCTCTGGCTTCAAACCTTGAAAGGGCAATTCTTGACCGAAACCGAAAACTTTTCTGTCTGTCCGGTACCGCTACATCACCGAAGGCTTTTAAAGCGGGGTTTTAATCAAAGTCATCTCTTGGCCTACCAGATCTTTGGTAAGAGAAAAGTAAAAGATCTTCTTGTTAGGCACCGAGCTACAATTCCCCAAGTAGCCCTTTCTCGCCAAGAAAGGCTTAGAAATGTAAGAGGAGCATTTAAAGTGCGTCCAGGAGCCCAAGTGGCAGGAAAAAAAATACTCCTTTTTGATGATATTTTCACCACCGGAGCTACCTTGCGAGAGTGTGCTAAGGTATTAAGAAACGCTGGAGCTGCAGAAGTGTGGGTGGCTGTAATTGCACGAGCGGAATAGAATAGAAAAGGCCATGAAAATCGCCTTGTTACAATATTCTTTTCAAAAGAAGGCTTTTGAAACCTTTAAAACTTTTCTCTCTCTTTATGAGAGAGTTTCTGGTGCAGACCTTGTGGTAGCCCCTGAGCTTGGTCTTACAGGATTTGAAGAACCTTTTACATTTGAAATCCTTGAAAAGCTCCAGAAAGCCATTTTTTCTTCCAAACAAAACCTTCCCCTTCTAATAGGAGGTGCAACCAAAGGCTTTAAAAGTGCAGCATGGTTCTTTAATAAAGGAAAAACCTTCCAGGTAGCTGAAAAAATCAATCTTTTCCCCGGGTTTGATGACGAAAAGGGTTTCATACCCGGAAAAATAAAATATCCCTTCCCTTTAGACGGGATCTTTTTAGGGGCTATCATTTGTTACGATCTTCGGTTCCCTGAGATTACAAAATTTCTAGCTACTCACGGTGCTAAAATCGTCTTTGTCCTGGCTGCCTGGCCTGAAGAAAGGATTTCTCATTTTCAGGCTCTCCTTCGAGCTCGAGCCATCGAGAACCAGATCTTTGTAGTGGGGGTAAATGCTTTGGGAGAAGTTGCCGGTATAAGGCTTGGGGGCCAAAGCGTTGCCTTCTCCCCCTGGGGAGAGCAACTTTTGCTGGCAGAAGGGGAGGGGGTCTTTTATTTCAAATGCGATTTAAAGGCTTTATCTGTAGCCAGAAACCTTTTTATCACGACCCGTTTTATACCTCCTCTCGAACCCGAAGAAAAAATTCTTTCCCTCGCGGAATTGCTCCCTCTTCTTGAGGCTGCAAGGGAGCAGGGACAAAGAATTGTCTTTACTAATGGCTGTTTTGATCTCCTTCATGCCGGACACGTGAGTTATTTGAGTGCCGCCCGCAAGGAGGGAGATCTCCTGGTGGTGGGGCTTAATTCGGATCAATCTGTTAAAAAAATCAAAGGGCCGCACAGGCCTCTTAATCCTGAAAAACTGCGGGCTCAGGTGTTGGCTGGGCTTGCAGCGGTAGATTTTGTGGTCCTTTTTGACGAAGAAACTCCGGAAAATCTTATTCGTGCCATCAGACCAGATGTCTTGGTCAAAGGAGCTGATTGGCCCGAAGACAAGATTGTAGGGGCATCTTTTGTCAAAAATTATGGGGGGCAAGTGGTGCGTATCCCCTTTAAATTTGATATTTCAACCACCAAAATCATTTCGCAGATTAAAAATGAGGCTTCATCCCATTGATTCTTGTGGCATCATGCTTTCTTATCACTGCCAGTGTGGCTGTAGACACTGCGTTTATGCGTGCGGACCGCGGTGGAAGAGATGGATGAGCAAAGAAACACTAGAAAGGCTTCTTCAGGACATCAGTAATACCTGGATTCATCCTCAAGGCTTACATTTAGCAGGAGGAGAGGCCTTTCTCAATTTTGAGCTTCTGCTTTTTGGGGTAGAAAAGTGCCGCAAATTAAATTTATCTATCGAATATGTGGAAACTAACGCCGGCTGGTGCCTGAATTTTGAAATAGGGCTTGAAAAATTCCGTCTTTTGAAAGAAGCTGGGCTTAAAAATATCCTCATTTCGGTGAGCCCCTTCCATGCAGAAACAATTCCACTTAAACGGACGTTGGCTGCCATAGAAGCTGCCAAAGAAGTTTTTGGGCCGGAAAATGTCATCATTTACATGGAACAATTTCTCCCCATTCTTGCTCGCTTCGGGAAAGAAAAACCCATCCCCCTTGGAAAATGGCTAGAAGAATTTGGGGCTCAAAAGGCAGGGAAGATTTTTTGGGATGGTTACGCCCTCATTCCGGGTGGGCGAGCAGGGGTGGAGCTTGGTTTTCTGGCGCCTCGGAAATACCCTGCTCAGGCCTTTGCTGGTGAAAACTGCGCCAGAGAAATATTACTTTCCCGTCATGCCCACTTTGATCCTTACGGCAATTATATTCCTCTTTTTTGTGGAGGATTGAGCCTTGGCAAGTTTGAAGACCTGCCTTCTTTTGTAAAAACTTTTGATTATCGTAGACTTCCGTTAGTCAAAATCTTGGTAGAAGAAGGCCCTTTCGGTCTTGCTCAATTTGCTAGTCATCATTTTGGCCACTCCTTTGACGGACTTTTTGCGGGCAAATGTCATCTTTGTGTAGAAGTAAGAAATTTTCTCCAGAAAAAAGATGTTTTCCCGGAATTATCTCCCAAAGAGTTTTATTCAAATCTGAGGTCACATTTACCATCCTTAAAAAATGCTTCCTGAGCACCTCTTTTCCAAAATTAAAGTGGTCTTTTTTGACGCTGAGGGTACTCTTTTTAGCATTTACCCTTCGGTAGGGCACGTTTATGCCCGTGTAGCCCAAAGTTTTGGCTTGAAAGTTTCTCCCGAACGTATCCAGCGGCGCTTTCTTAATATTTATCAAAAAAGGCGCGGTAATTGGCAAATAAATCCGGAAAGTTGTTTTGAAGGTTGGCAAGAGATTTTTTGGGAGACGATGAAAAGTTTTGGTACCCTCTCAGATCCCGAAGCTGCGTTTCAAATGTGTTACGAATGTTTTGCCCGCAAAGAATTCTTTAAGCTTTCTCCAGCCACCTTAGAAACTCTTCAGTTCCTCAGAGATAACGGTCGTCGTCTGGCCATTATTTCCAATTGGGACGAACGCCTTCGACGCCTGTTAAAAGAATTAAAACTTGAATGGTATTTTGAAAAATTATTCATCTCCTGTGAAATCGGCCTTGCTAAACCAGACCCTACTTTTTTCCTCTTCGCCTGTCGAGAAATGGACATCACTCCAGAAGAAAGCCTTATGGTAGGAGACAGCTTGGAAGACGATGTTCTCGGAGCCCGGAAAGCAGGTCTTTGGGCCCTGCGTTACCCTGGCGGGAGCTTAAAAAGGCTTTTCAGACGTTAGTAAAAATCCTAGCTTTTTGATCTAGATCAATTACATCCCAAATTATTTTCCTTATTTTAAAAGGCAAATACCTAGGAGGTGAGTTTATGTTTTGCAATCAATGTGAACAAACAGCCAAAGGTGTAGCCTGTACCAAAGTAGGAGTTTGTGGAAAAAGCCATGAGACCGATGTTTTACAAGATCTTCTTGTATATGCCCTTCAAGGTCTTGCCAAAGTAGCACAAGCCGGGCGTCGGGTAGGAATTGAAGAACGGAATGTCAACTTTTTTACCTGTGAAGCTCTTTTTTCCACCCTTACCAACGTCAATTTCGATCCTGAACGTATTAAAGAGTATATTTTTCAGGCGGTAGAAAAGCGAGAAGAACTCAAAAAGAAGGTTCAGGAAAAGGGAGGCCAGGTTCCTGAAGAAGGATCGGCGAGTTTTAATCCGCCTCAGGACACAGAAGCTTTGATCGAAAAGGCTGAAGAGATTGAACCTCGACCGGAGACCGCTCCTGACCCGGATATCTTTTCTCTTAAACTCACTACTATTTACGGGCTTAAAGGAATAGCTGCCTACGCCTACCACGCTGCCAAGCTCGGCCAGGAAGATAATGCTGTTTATGAATTCATGCACCGGGCCTTGGCTACTCTTGAAGATAACAACCTTTCGCTGGAAGATTGGGTTAATCTGGTGCTTGAGCTTGGGAAAACAAATCTTCGTACCATGGAGCTCCTTGATGCCGCCAATCATAGCCACTTTGGCGCTCCTAAACCTACCAAAGTTCCGCTAGGGGCTAAAGCCGGAAAAGCGATTCTGGTCTCTGGCCATGACCTTCAAGACATATATGAACTCTTGAAACAAACAGAAGGACAGGGGATTTACATTTATACTCACGGCGAAATGCTTCCAGCTCATGGATATCCAGAGCTGAAAAAATTCCCTCATCTTTACGGGCACTATGGAACTGCCTGGCAAAACCAGCAAAAAGAATTCCCCAATTTCCCAGGGCCGATTGTCATGACCACCAACTGCCTGATGCCGCCTAAAGAATCTTATAAAGACCGGGTCTTTACCATGGGACCGGTGGGATTTCCCGGGGTAAAACACCTAAAAGGGCATGATTTCAGTGAGGTTATTGCCATAGCCCAAAAACTTGAAGGCTTTCCTGAAGATTCCAATGACCGCTATGTCTTTACCGGTTTTGCCCATGAAACTGTCCTCTCTGTAGCAGATAAAATTATTGAAGGGGTTAAAAGCGGAGCTATCAGACACTTCTTTTTGGTAGGAGGTTGTGATGGAGCCAAACCCGGCCGCAATTATTACACTCGTTTTGTTGAAATGACGCCGAAAGATACCATCGTCCTTACTTTGGGATGTGGAAAATTTCGCTTTTTCGATAAAGACCTAGGCACTATTGGCGATCTCCCGCGTCTCTTGGACATGGGCCAATGTAATGATGCTTACTCTGCTATCCAAGTAGCCCTAGCTTTGGCCAAAGCCTTCAATACTGATGTTAATCAGCTTCCACTCTCTCTCATTGTTTCTTGGTACGAACAAAAAGCTGTAGCTATTCTCCTCACTTTGCTTTATCTCGGCATCAAAAATATTTACTTAGGGCCAACTCTCCCGGCTTTTCTCTCAGAAAATGTGCTCAAATTCTTGGCAGAGAAATATAATATCCGCCCCATCTCTACTCCAGAAGAAGATCTTAAGACCTGTCTCAATAAATAAAAAAATAAAATTAAAGGGGGGCCAGAAGGGCCCCCTATTAAAATTTAGTGCCTGCCTGAATTCTTCTATTAGTAAAGGCCCGACATTCATTCCTATTTTTCGTTCTAAAAACACGGGCGAAAAGCGGCCTTGTGATGTTACTTTCCAGGACAAAATATGCTCCAGTAATATTTTCCGCAAAGGACGAAGTTTAAAAACAAAGATTTATTAAAGCTTTAATCTTCCGCGCCGATAGCATGGAAGAGAATACTGGTGCGGGAGGTCTTCCTTATGCGGCGTCTTTATGCTGTTAAGTTTTTTGTTCCAGGGATGGTCTTTGTAGTCTTTTTGGTCCTGGCATTAGGGGCTGGAGCTAGTTTTTATCTTTTGAGCAAACAGCGTTTAGATGGCTACTATATCAACATAAGTGGCAAGTTGCGCATGCTCTCCCAAAAAATAAGCAAAGAAGCGCTTCTTTTTGCCAATACGAAAGATCCTAAATGGCAAGAAGCATTAAAAGATACTATTTCCCTCTATGATCAAATCATGGCTGAACTACAGAAAGGCGTTTCTTACAACAAGAAAGTAGCCCGCAAATATCAGGAACTTGAGGATTTATGGATCAATTTTCGAAACTATGCCCTTAAAGTGGCCCAAGTAAACCCGGGAGAAGAGTTGAACACGGCTTTAGAATATATCGGAAAGCATAATCTTGAACTTCTTTCTCAAGCCAACCTTTTGACTAAAGAGCTTGAAAATGTTTCCTTTGCCAAGCAAAAAAGCTTCAAGATTTTTGTCTCCGTTCTTTTGGCGGTGGGATTTGGTGTTTTTATGTTGTCCCTTTATCTTACTAAAAAACATCTTCTTAACCCTATTGACGAAATTACCAAACTCTTAAATGAAATCAAAAAGGGGCGTTTTGAACGCTCTCTCCCTCAGAAGGGACTTGAAGAACTGCGAGAAATAATAACGGCTGTTAACTCCGTGATAGGCTATATAGCGGGGCAATTTTTTACCTTAAGCGCCCAAAATCGTATCCTATCAGAAGCGGTCAACTTTGTAGAAACTTCGGGAGAAAAAATCCGGCACCATAGTTACGATACCGAAAGGATGGCCCAAGAACTCAAGGTTTCCTCAAGACAGGCCACCGAAGATATCGAGGTCATTTCCAACGCTATGGATGATCTCAACACTGCTGCTCAAGAAATTGCTCAAAGCATCCAAACCACAGCTACTAAAGCTTCTGAAGCGAGTGAGTACGTAGCATTTGCCAAAGAGACCATTGAACAACTCGCTGCTAGCTCTAAAGAAATTGGTGAGGTGACGGATTTGATCAACGATATCGCCGAACAAACTAACCTTTTGGCCTTAAACGCTACTATCGAAGCCGCACGGGCTGGGGAAGCGGGTAAAGGCTTTGCTGTAGTAGCTAACGAAGTAAAAGAGCTTTCAAGACAGACTGCCAAAGCCACAGAAAAAATATCTAAAATTATCTCCAATATTCAAAAAGACATGGAAAAAGCGGTAAAAGGAGTGGAATCTATTGCTTCTACCGTGGTGGAAGTAAATGATCTTGCTAACACTATTGCCAGTGCTAGCGAGGAACAGACCGTCACCATTGCAGACCTGAATAGCAATATTCACCGGGCAGTAGATACTATCGTGCAGGTAAACACGCATGCAGAAAGGCTGCTAGAACATGCCAACAGTTTTAATGATATCCGCGAAAATCTCGATGTTATTGACCATTGTGTAAGTGGTATTGTGAGTGAAGAAGCTGTCCTACTTTCCTTGGTACAAGTTAACCCTGAACTAGAAAAAGAGCTTCTTGCCAGTCTCCCTGTAGAAATTCAGCTTAAGTTGATTCTTTTTTCACATTTGCGCTGGCGGGATAACATTTTTAACGCCATCATCACTTTTAGACCTCCTGAAGTTGAAAAGGATCCTCATCGCTGCGTTTTAGGACGTTTCTTGGAGCAATATCAAGCTGAAACTCCCGAAGAAGAGGAAATCTTGCGTCGGTTGATTCCTGTCCACGAAAAACTTCACCAAGCGGCCGAGGGGCTTGAACAAATTATTTTGGAACAGGGAAACCGGCATGAAATGATCAAGTATTATAATTCGGCCATTGAACCCCTCTTTCACCAATTACTCGATCTCTTCAATCGATGGTTGGCTCTCAAAGGAGCTGCTTTAACTTCTGTAAAAGGCGAAGAAGCACAAGACATAATTCGCTGGGGGCCAGCCTTTGAAATCGGGATCAAAGTAATTGACGAGCAACACCACCGTTTGGTTGAGATGGTCAATCACTTTTATCACTGTTTAAGAAAAGGAGCCTCTTCCTCTGATCTCAAACAACTTCTCAATGGTCTTATAGAATATACATCTACTCATTTCCGTACCGAAGAGGATCTTTTTGAAAAATACGACTATCCTGAAAAAGAAGTTCACCGGAAAATTCACGAAAAACTAGTAGAAAAAGTTCTGGATTACCAAAGGAAAGTAGAAACCGAAGAAGCGGGGGTAGCTTATGATCTTTTTGACTTTTTAAAAGACTGGCTTACTAACCATATCTGCGTTATAGACAAAAAATACGGGCCCTATTTACGAGAAAAAGGTGTGAAATAAAAGAGGGGGGAATCCCCCCTCATTTTTATTGACTCTTTTTCTTCCATCCGTTTAATTTCTTAGCCAAAAACTGATGGGTGAAGAGGATGAAGGAATTGGATTGTCGAGGGCTTCCCTGCCCTCAACCGGTAATAAATACGAAGGACGCCCTTGAAGAATTAAAGCCTGGCGAGAAGCTGACGGTTCTTGTGGATAATGAGGCAGCGGTTCAAAATGTTTCTCGTTTTGTTGAAGCCCAAGGCCACCGGTTCCAAGTCGAAAAAGAAGACAATTTCTGGCGGGTCTTTATTATAAAAGGCGAAACGGTGGAAAGAGGAGTCCCTATCTCCTGTGGAGAACAAGCCGTTTATCCCGTTTGTGTAGTCCTTTCTGCCAAAGGGATGGGGAGTGGAGATCCTACCCTTTCGACTCTCCTTTTGAAGGCCTTTCTGAAAACACTTGCCGAGGCCCAAGAAAAACCTAAGCGCCTCATCTGTTATAACGAAGGGGTATTTCTCGCTTTAGAAGATTCGGAAGTGCTTGAAGATCTTAAAAAGCTCGAAAAGCTTGGGGTCGAAATTCTCGTCTGTGGCACCTGTCTTGATTATTACCAAGTGAAAGACAAACTTGCTGTAGGGGTGGTTTCCAATATGTACGATATTTTGGAGACTTTGCTTTCTTCACGGGTATTAAAGCCGTGATCTACCTTGACCAGGCTGCAACCTCTTTTCCTAAGCCAACTGAAGTCGTAGAAGCCGTAGCTTCTTCTCTGCGGAATATACCAGGAAGTCCTGGACGATCTGCCCATAAGGGAGCTATCGAAGCAAGTCGTCTCCTTTTCGAAGCCCGAGAAAAGATTGCTGCTTTCATCGGCGCTCCTGATTCAAGCCGTATTATTTTTACCTCTGGCGCTACGGAGTCTTTAAATCTCGTCCTCCAAGGACTTTTAAAAAAGGGAGACCGCGTCTTTGCCACCGGCATGGAACATAACGCCGTGGCCAGGGTTTTAGAACAGCTAAAGAAAGAAAGGGGCTTGGAAGTAATTTATCTTCCCTGCGACCAAGAGGGTTTTTTGATCCTGGAAGAGTATGAAAAGGCTCTACGGCAGAAACCGCCCAAAATATTTTGTTTGAATCTTGTCTCCAATGTTACAGGCACCGTTCAACCATTCCACGAGATAATAACCCTTAAAGAAGAAACTCTCCTTTTGGTAGATGCGGCTCAAGCAATAGGGCACTTGCCTCTAGATGTAGGGGCTTTGCCAATAGATTTTTTGGCTTTTTCGGGCCACAAAGGCCTTTTCGGTCCTCCAGGAACAGGGGTTCTTTATTTGCGAGAAGGGCTTGAAACAGACCTGCGACCATTAAAATTTGGAGGGACAGGAAGTCGCTCTGAATCTCTCAAACAGCCTAACTTTCTGCCTGACCGCTTTGAATGTGGCACCCCTAATTTGCCTGGTATTGTAGGCCTTGCCGCAGGGGTAGATTTTATTGAAAAAATTGGCCTCATGCGTATCCATCGTCATGAGACGGCTCTTGCCGATATTTTTCTAGAAAAAATCCGTCAGCACCCAAAAATAAAAATTTACGGGCCTCGTGACAGAGTAAAAGCTACAGCTATTGTTTCTGTAAACATTGAGGGGCTTTCTCCCTCAGAAGTTGCCCGAAGGTTAAACGAAGAATTTAAAATTGCAGTCCGCCCGGGACTTCATTGTGCCCCTCTGGCACATCAAACCATCGGTACCTTCCCTCAAGGGACAGTGCGTTTTTCTTTCGGCTATTTTAACCGCTTAACCGAAGCAGAAAGGGCTGCTGAGGCCCTGCTTTCTATTGCTGAAAAGAAATGAAAATCATCTGCATCTTTCCATCGATACACTTTGTCTTAAAGGCCGAAAAACACCTTAAAGCCTCCGGACTCCAACCGGATCTTGTTCCAGTACCCAAAGAGATTAGCGGTGATTGCGGTATGGCCCTGGAACTGGAAGAAAAAGATCTTCCGCAAATCAAAGGCCTTCCCCCCGAACTAAAACCCGAAGCCATATATCTCCGCACCTCTAAAGGTTTTCAAAAGCTCCTGGACTCTTGACCAATTTGCTTTTAACTTAAGACCGTATGGAAAAAACTGTTTGCACTAACAAAAAGGCGCGGCATCTGTATGACATTGAGGAAACCCTGGAAGCGGGTATTGTTCTTTTAGGCCCGGAAGTCAAGTCTTTGCGTCTGGGAAGGGCTAATCTTGCCGATAGTTTTGCTCGTATAAAAGACGGTGAAGTGTATCTTTACAACGTTCATATCAGTCCTTACCCTTTTAGTCGGGAAGCACAATTTCTTGATCCTACGAGGACACGAAAGCTTCTTTTAAAAAAAGCAGAAATAAAACGGCTCCTTGGCAAAGTTCAGCAAAAAGGTTATACTTTAATACCTCTTCGGATTTATTTCCGGGATGGAAAGGCTAAAGTAGAATTAGCTTTAGCGAAGGGCAAGAAAATTTACGACCGGCGAGAAACAATTCGCCGGCGAGATATAGAACGCGAGCTTAGACGGCGTTATAAAGGTCGTATTAAATAGTTCTTTTAAAAAGAGGGTAATTTTTTCGTCGGCTCATTCTCTCAAAGGGGGCGAAATGGGTTCGACGGAGGTGCGTAGGGCTGAACAGCGTGCCGAGGTTCCCACCGCCTCGTTAAAAAGGTGGGGAAAACACAAGTGCCGACGATTATAGCTACGCTATGGCTGCTTAATAGAAAAGCAGCCCGTCCTAGCTCCATCCTTTGCCCGCGGGGGAGCTAGGGCGTCGGAGAGCGGGCTGGCCTAGAAGGTGAGCCTGCCACCTTCTAGGCGAGATTTTCGCAGGCTAGGCTGGAGGGGGCCAGCCTGGGGCGCTTCCCCAGCCGAAAGTCAAAGCCCAGGCTACGCACGTAGAAGTTCAGTCTGAAACACCTCCGGACGCGGGTTCGATTCCCGCCGCCTCCACCAATTTCTAACGAGTTCTTGCGGGCTTACGAATGCCAAAATCGGCTTGCTGGTCCCGACTTTTCTTACTCCGAAACTTCCCAGCCCAACAATTCGGCCTGTTTAAGGACCGTTTGGGTGGCCTTTTCCTGTTTATCCGGCGGGTAGCCGTACTTACGAAGAAGGCGTTTTACCATGACGCGGAGTTTGGCCCGGGCACTTTCGCGCACGGTCCAGTCTATGGTCACGTTTTGGCGTACGGTCTTTACAAGCTCACGGGCAAGTTCACGCAAGGTTTCGTCTCCCAATACCTTTACGGCGCTATCGTTGGCCGCAAGCGCCTCGTAGAAGGCAAGCTCTTCTTCGGAAAGTCCTAACTTTTCCCCTCGCCTGTAAGCCTCGCGCATTTCCTTGGCTAACTTGATAAGTTCTTCGATCACCTCGATGGTGCTGATGGCCCGGTTGTGATAGCGCCGGATGGTCTTTTCAAGAAGCTCCGAAAACTTCCTGGCTTGAACCAAGTTCTTCCTCCGGCGCACTTTGATCTCGTCGTTAATGAGCTTGCACAGTAACTCTACGGCCAGGTTTTTCTGGGGCAAATTACGCACCTCAAGCAGAAACTCGTCGGAAAGGATGGAACTATCCGGCTTCTTAAGTCCTGCGGCTTCGAAGAGATCAATAACGCCTTTGGGCACAAGGGCACTTGAAACGATCTGCCTGATGGCAAACTCTTTGTCAGAAACCGCTCGCCCGCTTCTTGCAATTTTCACCAAAGCCGCTTTCACACTCTGGAAAAAGGCCACTTTGTCACGAATCTTAAGCGCCTCCTCCCTGGGCACGGCCAGGGCAAAGGCTTTGGAGAGCTCGGTCACCGCTTTAATGAAGGCGTCCTTCCGTTCGGGACTAGCCACAAAATCCGCGGCCTCGCACAAAATCTTAAGGTGCTCTTCCGGTTTAGCCCAAAGAGCCCTTCGGTAATCAAAACCGTGAAAGTCCCGAGTTTGACAGTTACTAGGCAAATTTAGACCTTGCCGAAAAGAACATCCCTTTATTTTCAAGGGTTTCAGAGAATGAAGGGTGTTTATTTTCCCGCCCCAAGGTCATTGCCAACCTCGGCCGCA
>Ga0256833_1002969_pt1 | contig 11730 bp, 11 predicted proteins | sample 356284metaG_FD_190535 | JGI IMG/M metagenome (GOLD analysis project Ga0256833, IMG submission 190535) | Hydrothermal vent microbial communities from Mid Atlantic Ridge, Atlantic Ocean - 356-284 | ecosystem: Environmental > Aquatic > Marine > Hydrothermal vents | place: Atlantic Ocean: Mid...
GACTACCCTCATAGAGGAGGCAAGGAAGGGCAGGCCGGGCGCCGACGTGGTCATCGGCGTCGACAACCTGCTAGTCGTGGAGGCCAAGAAAGCTGGCGTGGTCGACTGCTACTATAGCCCCATAGCCAACGAGACCGTGCCAGCCAGCATAGCCGACGCCCTGGACCCCGAGAGGTGCGTGACCCCCTTCGACTACGGGCTCATAGCGCTGGTGTATGACCCTCAGAGGCTCAACTCCACAGAGCTCGCGATGCTGGAGCACCCTACCCTGGACGACCTAGCCTCGCTCGCTGGCAAGCTCGTAGTGGAGGATCCCACCAAGAGTAGCCCCGGCCTAGCCTTCCTGTTCTGGGAGATAGCTGTCAGCAGCAAGCTCGAGAACCGGGACTGGAGGGGGTGGTGGAGCACCGTCTCCAGCAGCGTGGACATAGAGCCCTCCTGGAGCGACGCCTTCAACGTGTTCCTCGACCCCAAGCAGGGCAGGCCTATAGTGGTCAGCTACGGCACCGACCCAGCCTATAGCGCCTACGAGAACAACGGGACACCCACGCTCAGGGCGGCCCTCATATACTCGGGGGGCAAGTCCACAGCCTGGCTCCAGGTTGAGGGAGTCATGGTAGTGAAGGGCGCGGAGCACCCCCGGCTAGCTAGGATGTTCGTCGACTGGCTGCTATCCAGGCAGGTGCAGGAGCTTGTGCCGCTAAACCAGTGGATGCTCCCCGCGAACAGCCAGGCCAGCCTGCCAGGCGTGTTCAGGTACGCCCTCACCCTGGACGATGTCGATATTGTTGCTAACAACCTGTTCACACCCGAGGAGATAAGCAATAACTACGAGCAGTGGCTCCAGGAGTTCCTGCGAGTGATCGGAGGTGCCGGCTAGGACGGCTAGGCCGGGGCTTGGCTGGGGCCTCACCCTGCCAGCGCTGGCCATAGCTGCGCTCTACACGATACCCCCGGTTTTACTCGTGGCCACAACTAGGCCCTCCGGCTCCCTCCCCTTCAGCCTAGCCAGGGTCCTCTCGTGGACCACACTCCAGGCGGCAGCCTCGGCCTCGATAGCGGTGGCCCTGGGCTGGCCCGCGGGCGTGCTGGCGGGCTTCTACGGCCACAGGCTCGCGAGGGCGCTGAGGAGCCTAGGCCTACCCGTGTTCATGGCCCCGAGCGTCGCGGTCGTGCTCGGGTTCAGGGGGGTGTACCACGGCCTCCTCGGGGGCACGCCCCTCTCGGCGCTGGCCCGCGGGGCCACCGGCGTCATCGCCGTGCACTCGTACTTCAACATACCCCTAGCGGCCGTGCTCACGGCGGCCGCGGCGTCGAGGTCGCCGCCGGAGGCCCTAGAGTACTTCACCAGCATAGGGCTGCGCGGCGCCAGACTCTGGGTCAGGGCGCTCCTGCCCCTGACAGCGCCGGGCGCCGCGGCCGCGTGGCTACTAGCCTTCACCTACTCCTTCATGGGCCTGACCGCGCCCCTAATGGTGCCCGGGGCCGCCTACAGGTACTACACCCTCGAGGCGTGGATCTACACCCTATTCCAGGGGTTCCCCACCCTCCGGGGCCTCGCAGTGTGGGCCTCGGGGCTGCAGCTGGCCGCCCTCACCAGCCTCGCCGCCGCCTTCGCTTGGCTGCACTCCCGCCTGCCCTCCATCGAGTCCTCGGGGGCGAGCGTGTCCCTCCCCCTCCGGGGGGCGGCGAGGCTGGCGGCCAGCGCCTACATGGCCCTACTCTACGCCTACCTCCTGATACCCCTGGCCGGGGTCGCCTACACCAGCATCTGGGGTCCCGCCGGGGGTCACCCGAGCCTTGAGGCGTACCGCCGCCTGGCAGAGGGCAGGGCGCCCATCCCGCCGGGGGCCAGCCTCTGGCTAGCCCTGGCCAACAGCCTAGCCTACGCTGGCGCCTCGGCGGCCCTGGCAGTCGCCGCGGCAGCCCTGGCGGCTCCGGTGTCCGGCCCCCTGGTTAGGGCGGCTCTCACGGCCCCGCTGGCGGTGTCGCCGGTCGTCGCGGGGCTCGGCCTCTACTTCACCCTCTTCAAGCCCCTAGCCGGGCGCCTCGGCATCGCGTGGGCCAGCAGGCTCCTCATAGTAGCCGCGCACACGGCCGTGGCCCTGCCGCTGGCGGCTAGGAGCATCGAGTCCGGCGTCGCCCGCGTGCCCCGGGAGGCGGTGGAGTTCGCCGCCTCGATAGGCCTGAGGGGCGCCAGGCTCGCCCTGCAGCTGGCCAGGTCCGCTGGCGAGTCCATGCTGGCGGGGGGCCTCCTGGCGGCGGCGGCCAGCCTGGGCGAGTTCGGCGGTGTGCTGGTGCTGAGCGTGCCCGAGACCTGGAGCCTCGGCGTTCTAACCTACAGGCTCTACGGCGCCGGGCGCGTGCCGGATCTCGCGGCGGCCAGCGCCACGCTCCTCCTAGCCCTCACGCTCGCCCTCACGGCGCTCGTGGCGAGGAGGGTTGAGCGGTGGCTGTAGAGGTGGAGATCCGGGACGTGTGGGTCACCCTGAGCGGCACCCCCGTGCTACGGGGGGTGAGCCTCTCAGCATCCGGGGGTAGGGCGACCGTGGTCGTCGGACCCAGCGGCTCGGGTAAGACTACGCTGCTACGGGTCGCCGCTGGGTTCCTCCAGCCCGACAGGGGCGACGTGCTCATCGACGGGAGGAGTGCCACGCACCTCAGCCCCCAGGAGAGGGGGGCGGCGCTGCTCAGCCAGAGGCCCGTTCTCTTGCCCCACATGAGCGTCGCCGACAACATAGCCCTGGCCGCCAGGCTGGCGCGGGGCCTCACTCGGGGCGAGGCCCGGAGGCTGGCCGCCGAGCTGGCCGCCAGCCTGGGGCTCCCCGGGGGCGTGCTGGGGAGGAAGCCAGCCGAGCTGAGCGGCGGCCAGCTCCAGCGGGCCAGCCTGGCGGCGGTGCTGGCGGCGAGGCCGAGGATACTGCTACTCGACGAGCCCTTCGCTCACCTGGACCTCCCCCTCCGCGAGGAGCTACGCCGCCTTGTGGCGAGGCTCTCGAGGGAGTGGGGGTTCGCCCTCGTCCAGGTCACACACGACCAGGACGAGGCTCTCGAGCTCGCTGACTCCCTGGCAGTTCTCGTCGACGGGCGGATAGCCGACTACGGCCCGCCGGAGAGGGTGTACTGGAGGCCGTCCACACTCGAGGCCGCGAGGTTCCTCGGCCACAACATACACTGCGGTCCACCCCTGGCCCCCAGGGGTGAGCTAGCCTCGGCGCCCCCGGAGGCTGTCAGCGTCGACCCCCGGGGGCAGGGGTGGATCGTAGCCAGCATCTACAGGCAGAGGGGTAGGGTGCTGGTCAGGCTCAGGGGGCCAGGCGGGGAGGGGGACCTCCAGGCCTACGTGCACCCCAGTATGGCGCGCCGGATAGAGCCCGGCGCGAGTGTTGGCGTGAGCGTGGAGGATTGGGCTGTCAGGGTTTGGGGGCCGTGCAGGGCCGGCTGGGCCCCTAGAGCCTCTCGCCAGCCCTGACGCCGACGTTGACCGTCTCGAAGGCCAGCTCCTTACCCTTCGGGACGTATATTGGAGTCCTCCTCGTGCCGCCCACCCTCCTCAGGAGGCCCTCCTCCTCGAGCGCCTTCAGTATCCTCTTGGCGGTGCTGACGCTCACATCGTACCTCTGGGCCACCTTGAAGGGGGTTAGGTACCTCTCCCTCCTCAGGTCACCCCTCACCTTGGACAGTATCTCCTCCGGGAGGCCAACATCGTAGGCCGCCTGCTGGACCGTGCTCCTAGCCTCCCTGCCCTTACCTCCACCCTTACCCTTCTGCTTGGCCACAGGCACCCACCTCTACCGGGCCCCGCGCCGCGTGGGGGTTTATTGGCTTCCCGAGCCCTCGAGGCTACTCCTCGCCCTCCTCCACCGACTCCCCCCTCCGCCTCGGGGGCGGCGCCTCCACCTGGGGCGTCGGCGGCGCCTCGAGGTATTCTATGTTGAGCTCGGTCTCCGGGTCGAACAGCCTTATCTTCGACGGCTCCAGGTTTATGTACATCCTGGAGCCCGCCGGGGGGCTCACGACGGGCTGTGTTATGACCTTGACCGAGTGGCCGCCGGGGAGCGAGAGAGTGACTATGTTCTCCCTCCCCAGGGGCTCGACGACGTAGACCTCCCCCTCCATGCTCACGTAGTCCTCCAGAGGGTGCTCCGCTAGTATAGCGTCCTCCGGCCTGAACGCCACCACGACCCTCTCCAGCCCCAGCGCCGCGAGCTTCGAGGCGAGGCCTCCCCGGGGGCAGTACTCGCCGCCGCCCGGTAGTAGCACGCACGGGCCGGGCGCCCGCCTCACCTCGGCAGGGACCAGGTTGGCTGGCGGCATGCCTATGAAGCTGGCGACGAAGATGTTCCTAGGCTTCTCGTACACGTCCTCCGGAGTCCCCACCTGCTGTATCTCGCCCCTGTGTATCACCGCTATCTGGTCGGACATCGCCAACGCCTCGCTCTGGTCGTGGGTTACGTATATCGCCGTTATCCCCAGCTCCTGCTGGAGCCTCTTCAGCTCACCCCTTATCCTGAGCCTCACCAGGGCGTCCAGGTTGCTTAGGGGCTCGTCTAGGAGGAGCACGCTGGGCCTCTTGACGAGCGCCCTCGCGAGCGCCACCCTCTGCTGCTGGCCCCCGCTGAGCTGGGCCGGGTACCTGTCGAGGAGGTCCCCTATACCGAGCATCTCCGCCACCTCCCTGACCCTCCTCTCAACCTCCCCCCTCGGCGTCTTGCGGAGGCGCAGCGGGAACGCTATGTTGTCGAAGACTGTCATATGCGGGTATAGGGCGTAGTTCTGGAATACGAGGCCGACGTTCCTCTCATTCGGGGGCACCCTAGACACGTCCCGGCCGTCGAAGAGGACCTCGCCCCTAGTCGGCCTGTATATTCCAGCTATCAGGTAGAGCAGGGTGCTCTTCCCGCTACCGCTGGGGCCCAGTATGCTCGAGAACTTCCCGTCCGGGAAGCGGAGGTTCACATCCCTAACGGCCGCGACGCGCCCGAAGACCTTCCACACGCCCCTAAGCTCAACCTCCACCACCCCCATCACCCCCTACGCCTTCAGGCCTCCATGGGCCGCCTCGAGTAGGAGCTTCTGTGTGAACACGAAGAATAGTATCGTCGGTATGAGGTAAACCGTGGCAGCCGCCGCGACGACCGGCAGGTACGAGGCCTCAAGCGAGCCCCCGCTTAGCTGGTAGTGGATGAACGAGGCTAATGTAGGCGCCTCCCTGGGCAGGAATACCACCACGTATATGAGTTCCTCCCACCCGGCCATGAAGGCGAATATGGCGACGGCCGCGAGCCCAGGCTTTATCAGGGGGAGCATGACCTGCCAGAACGTCCTCAGCCTGCTGGCCCCGTCGACGAGGGCGGCCCACTCCACCTCCCAGGGCACCCTGTCGAAGAACCCCTTGAGTATCCAGGTGCTCATGGGGACCTCTAGGCTGGCCCTGGCGACTATGACGTAGGCGAAGGAGTATAGTAGGAGGTACTCCTTCGGTAGGAGCCCCCCGACGAAGAGCCTCTTGTAGAGGTAGACGTAGACCGCGTACACGCCTATTATGAGCGCGACCCCGGGGAAGGCATGCAGCAGTATCAGGAACCTCAGGGTGGCTGCCCTAAACCTGAACCGTAGCCTCGAAAGGGCGTACGCCGCCGGGGCTGAGGCGGCTATAACCACCACGGTAACGCCAGCTGCCACTATGAGCGTGTTCACAATCATAGACCTGATGTAGGCGGGCGAGTATATCCTGGCAGCCGTCGGGGCGAGCTTGCCCTCGAGGAACAGGCGCCAGTTCTCCAGGGTGAACTGTGTCTTCTGGAACGGGCTCATTATTAGGGTGCTTGAGAAGCTCAGCTCCACCAGCAGCGTGTACGAGAGTATTATCGGGAGGCTGGCCGCGAGCAGCGCTAGGACTAGGATGGCCTGAAAGCCCCTGCCGGTTAGGGGGGCCTCCTCCAGGCGCCCGCCCCTCCTCCCGAGTAGCCTGCTAGCCAGGCTTAGGGCCCCCCTCATCATATGTCACCCCTCACCGGCTTCAGCTCCCTCTCGAACCCCATGATGCGGAGTGTCGCGAGGCCCAGCCCTATCCCGACTACTATGAGTATAACCGCGGCGGCCGCCGCCAGGGCTTGGTCGCTCACCGTGCTCCCGAACGCTGTCTCGAAGACGTAGAGGGACCACGTCATGCCGTACCACTTGTCTACAACCCTCCACTCCACGAGCACGTAGAGGTGGGCGTACGTCGTTAGGAGGCTGAGCAGCTGCCATACTGTGACGAATATTATGTGCCACCGCGTGAGGGGGACCATGATCTTGAGGATTATGTCGCGCAGCCTCGCTCCGTCGACCAGGGCGGCCATGTATATGTCTCGGGGTATGCTTTTGAAGGCAGAGTAGAAGATTATCATACCGTAGCTGACGCCGACGAGGCCGTTGACGAATATTATTATGAACCAGGCGCCCCACGGCAGGAAGCGCTGATCCTGCCCGATCCATGTGGGCCCCTCCAGTAGCCCCAGCGCCTGTAGGAAGTGGACGAACATCCCGTTACCGTGGAAGAAGTAGTACCAGAGTAGGCCGAAGACCGCCACGGGCGTCATCCTGGGGAGGAGCCAGAGTAGCCGGAACCCCAGCGATACCCTCTCGTCTAGGAGGAACGCGGCCACGGCCAGGAGGAATCCTCCCACGACGTTTACGAGGAGTGTTCCCGAGACGAAGACCACCGTCGTCTCCAGCACCTTCCCCATGTCGGGGTCGTGCCTTATCAGGTAGAAGAGCCTCCTATAATTGTCTAGCCCCACACTCTTCCCCAGCGACTCCACCCTCCAGTCCCGTATCGGGGTGAAGCTGGCCCACACCGTCAGGAGGAGCGGGAGGAGGTAGAATGCCACCACCAGGAAGCCCATAATGGATAGAAAAAGTGCGGGAGCCCAAGAGCGGCTGCCCGGCAACCTCCCGCACCCTCGCGCTAGCCGATTATTTCAACGTTAGCGCTTAGGTCGGGGTCGGCCTTCACCTTCTGCACTATGTAGTCCACGCCCTGGTCCGGCGTCATCTCGCCGCGGATAACCTTGTCCACGGCGTCCGCGAATATCCCGGCGAGCTTATCGTAGAGCGGGTGGCTCGGGGCGAAGTGCGTGTAGTCCAGCATGTACGTCACGTTGGCTAGGAACTGTATGTTTATCGGGTCAGCCGTCTTGTCTATTATGTCCGCTATCTTGCTGAGCACGTCCTGGTGCAGGCCTAGCTGGTGGTTCCTCAGCTTCTCGACCCACTGTGGGTCCTTCAGGAGGTTAGCCGCCTTCTTCGAGACGGGCAGGTGGGCGCTTATCACGCTGTGTATGGCGTTTATCTCGGGGTCGCTAGCCTTTACAACTATTAGGAAGGCCAGCTCCTGGTAGGCCTTCCTGTAGTTGGCATCGTTGTAGTGTGGGTTCTCCTTGCCAGCGTTCGCCGCTATCATCCACATGAAGGGCTGGCTGAGGGTTACCGGCTGCTTGCCCGGCTCGCCGGCCGGGAAGAGCGTGTAGTAGAACTTCTCCGCGACCTCCTCCGGGGTTAGGGGCCTCCTCTCCCCGGTCTTGGGGTCCAGGTAGTACTTCTTGGACTGCCACTCTGTCCAGTACCACGTGCCGCCTATGTCGAAGAGCGTGTTACCATCGCCGCCGTCGGCCTTCCTCTCCCCTACTATGGTCGGGTGTATCTGGGTGCCCCAGTCCCAGCTCATGATATCTCTCGGCAGGAGGCCGTCGCGGGCGAACTGGTACTCTACCTGGAACCACTTCTTTATCGCCACCTTATCTACGACGAGCTTGCCGGTCTGCGGGTCGTAGAGCTTCCCGCCGAAGGCGAAGATGAACTGTATCAGGTCGGGGTGGGCGCTGCCCTTCCTGTGTATGAGGCCCCAGTCCGCGCAGCCCTTCTCGACGGCCTCCTTCGCCTTCTGGTAGACGTCCTGCCAGGTGAACTGGCCGTTCTTCACCTTCTCGTCGAGCCCTCTTAGGTCCCAGCCCATGCACCTAGCAACATCCTTCCTTATGTAGAGCGGGCGCGCCTCGGTGTCCTGGGGGATGCCGTACTGCTTGCCCTGGTACTGGCCAGCCTTCATTAGCGTCTGGAAGAAGTCGCTGAAGTACCCCTGATACTTCTGTACCCACGGGGTGAGATCCAGCAGCCTCCCCTGGCTCGCCAGGGGTGCTATGTAGATGTAGCTGTTCACGAAGAAGTCACCGTTCTCCCCGAGCTCATACTTACTCTTGAAGTTGTCGTACTGCTTCTTGAAGTCGGGGCTCCAGTCGGTCTTAATGGTGATCTTCACGTTTACCCCATTCTCACTCCACAAGTCATTGATGTCCTCAGCAGCCTCAACTATGCCATACATCCTCATGACAGAGTTGGGGTCACCAGCTGCCATGACCGTATATGTGACCTGGCCCACACCATGCTCCTCGAGCCAGCGCCCTATCGCCAGAGCGTCCTTCGTGAAGTTACCCGTGAGCTCGGGTGGCGCCGCTGCCGCCCCGCCAGCCGTGCCAGCGCTAGTGGTGGCCGCGCCGCCTCCGCCACCCCTGCTGGCCAGCCACGCGGCGGCGCCAGCGACTATGATTACTACCACGACGATTACCGCGGCCACACTCCTGCTGATCGCCCGCCGCCCAGCCATGCCACACCACCCCGAAGGGTCTCTAACCCGTTTTCAGGTTGTATAGGAGCGATTGTGCTCCACGTCTATAGGAGAGGGCTACATGCTTTTAAGTTTTTGAAACATCACAGTGCCCCACAGTAACGTAGCATCATGCCACGGCGGCTGCCCCTGGTCCCAGGGCCCGCCAGAGTCACCGGGGGCCAGGTCGCCCTAGCCCGTGGGCGGCTTCCCCGACCGGTTTGCGCTCCCCTCGTGCTCTGCTGGCGAGCGTGTCGACCCTATCGCCTTCCTCACGGCGCTTATCATGGCCTTTGCCAGGCTCTCCTTGCCGGGGTACTCGTTCGGTGGCATGTACTCCACAATTATCCTCTCATCTCCTAGGGCCGCGGCTTGGCTGGCCAGCCTCTTGTCCCCCGTGAAGAATACCACGAGCTTGCCCTGAGAGGCCAGGTTCTCCACTAGTGATAGCACGTCGTAGTCGTCCCTGGCCGGCTGCTTGTATACCCTGCCAACCCTGACCGGCCTCTCGAGCCCGCGGCCGACGACCTCGTGCAGCTCTACTCCGGGCACCTCCCTGGCGACTATATCGGCGAACCCCCTGAACATCTGGTCGAAAACGGCGGCCACGGCCAACCCCTGCCCGCCAGCCTCCCGCCTCTCCGGCGGCGGAGCCGCCTGCGGAGCCCCGGAGGCGGGGCCCTGCGGCCCCGGCTGGGCTCCCGCCTCGCCAGCGCTGGGGGCTCTAGCCTCCAGCGTCGCGAGCACCCTCCCCTCGACTAGGAGTACACGGGCCTGGCCGCCAGCGCTGGCGAGTGCCCTCGCCAGCTCGTCGAGCGACCTGGCGACCGTGACCCTCTCGCCAGCTATGACCACCGCGGTGACCCTGCCGCCCTCCGGCACGCCTGCTATCCCCCGCGCCTGGGCTTGTAGCGCCTCGTTAAATCGCTGGGCCGCCTTAGGGGTCGTCTAGTAGCTCCCCTATCTTCTCTAGGAGCCTCTCGGCCTCGCCCGGCCTCCAGAGGCCCCTGGTCCTGATGGGGGTTACCCCTAGCGGTGCGTGTAGCTCTATGTCGTAGTCCGAGTCCCCTATGAATAGTATCTCGCACCTCCTAACTCCAAGCATGGCCCCCAGAGCCTTGACGTGGGGCTCCCCCTTCCCCATGCCGGTCTCGGGGTCGTGGCATAGCACGCCGTCGAAGACCCGGGTTAGCTGGGGGTTGCTTGAAACCACGCTGCACTCGTTGTTCGTCGAGAGGAACACCTGAAGTCCCATCTCCCTGGCCCTGGCGGCGAAGCGCTCCACCTCGGGGCTCAGCGTCACCCTTCTAAGCATGGCCCGCTTCTCCTCCTCGAACCTGGACGCGGCGGCCTCCAGGGCCTCCCCCCGAAGGCCCATGAGTCTGAGCTGCTCTCGGAACGGCCTGCCGGCCGTGGCTAGGTAGAGCCTCCTGGCCTCCTCCCGGGGGATGCCCGCCACCTCCTCTATTATCCTAGAGGCCGCGTCCGCGTACCACTCCATAGTGTCAACTACGGTGCCGTCGAAGTCTAGGAGCACTACCCTTGGAGTGCACTCCTGCATACCCTCTTCACCATCCCCGGGAAGTCGGTTATTATAATGTCGACCCCCAGCCTGGCCAGCCTCGCCGCCTCGTGCTCGTCGTTCACAACCCAGGCGGCCACTATCAGGCCCTCCCTCCGAGCCTCCTCCACCAGCCCCTCGTCAATATACGTGCTCTCTATGGTGAAGCCCGAGGCGCCCGCCTGCTTGGCCAGCAGCGCCGGGCTCGGAGGCCTGCTCTGGAGGCTTAGGACCACCAGGGCGCCCGGGGCCTCCCTCAGGGCTTCCCTGGCCTCGTCGTGGAACCTGGTCGACACCACTAGGGGCCTCCACTCCCTGACCTCGCGTGGGAGCGTGGAGAGTATCCTCGCGGTACCCCTGGCCTTGAGGTCCAGCCAGAGTATGGCGCCCCTCGGCAGCAGGGCGGCCAGCTCCCCGGGGCTCACACCCGGGGTCAGGTGCACGCCCGAGAGTATGCTAGCCAGCCGCTCGCGTAGCAGCGGGTACCTGCGCCTGCTGGGTGGGTGGCTTATGACTAGCCGCCCCGACTCGTCCAGGTACAAGTCTACCTCCACGCCGTCGGCCCCGCTCCTCAAGTGCTTCCTTATCCACCTCCTAGTGTTAGCCCTGTGGCCGACCACCCAGGGGCACCCGTCACTCCTCGCTGGCAGCACCACCAACCGCCACCCCTAGGCACTCCATGTCGAGGCCCAGCACCTCCTCGGCAGCCTCCGCCAGCAGGGCCTCGCAGTAGCCGCCGTGCCTCCTCAGCTCCCTAATGGCGGGGACTAGGAGGTCATCTATAATCCTGAGCCTCGCGGTGGAGGCCGTCTCGTCGCCCCGGGCCTCCGCGAGCACCAGCAGGCCGAGGTAGACTAGCAGGTGCGCCAGGCTATCCGGGGGCACGGCCCCGGATGCTACTGGCACCACGCCCCTCTCAGCCATGGCCTCGAGCATCTCGTCCCTAGCCGCCTCGCCGAGCAGGCCCCCGAGCGAGACTGGGTTGGGTGTCGAGCCGCACTCCACGACGAACAGCTGGGCTAGGGGCACCTCGCTACCCCGGGGCTCGGATCTGACGGCGGCGAGGGCCTCACCCAGGCTTAGGTAGGACTCAGCCACGGTTTCATAGTCGCACGCGCCCACACCGGAGCCTACCCGCTGGCCAGCCAGCGCTGGTATGAGGGGAAAAAGACTCCCATACAGGGGCTGGGCTGGCGGGGTTGGCGTGCCGTGGCGTTGGCTGCCCGCTAGGGTGTGGCCCTAGGCGGGGTGGAGGGCTAGGCTGCGAGAACCGGGGGGCCGCTGGCGCGGGGTAGGATAGGGGGTGGAGGGCTAGGCCTCTAGTCCCACCTGGCCAGGGGAGTAGCCTAGAGCGTTCGGGGCCCTTAGCCAGCTGCTCTCTGCTGGTATGCCGGCGCTCCACAGCTCCCTCTTGAGGAGCTCCCTGACCGCCGTCCTTATCACCTCGCTCCTGCTGCTATAGCGGCCTGCCCGCACGAGCTCCTCTATCCCCTCGACGTAGATATCCGGCATCTTTACT
>Ga0256833_1002970_pt1 | contig 11729 bp, 14 predicted proteins | sample 356284metaG_FD_190535 | JGI IMG/M metagenome (GOLD analysis project Ga0256833, IMG submission 190535) | Hydrothermal vent microbial communities from Mid Atlantic Ridge, Atlantic Ocean - 356-284 | ecosystem: Environmental > Aquatic > Marine > Hydrothermal vents | place: Atlantic Ocean: Mid...
GCTACTTTAATAGTTGGTGCTAGGTGTGTTCCTGCTGTAATAATACTAGCATAGAGTTTATCTACTTTTTCCCCTATCTCTGGAGTTGAACCAGAAGTTACTTTTAAGATTTTAGTTACTGTATGCTCTTTATCTCCTGGGTTGATACGCTCTGGAGAGTATCCACAATAGAAATCTTTATTAAATTTTAATCCTGATATTTTTTCTAAGATAGGAACGCACTCCTCCTCTGTAGCTCCTGGATAGACAGTTGATTCGTAGATAACAATATCATCTTTTTTTAATACTTTTCCAATAGATTCACTAGCCTTTAATAAAGGTGTTAAATCAGGTTTTTTATGTTTATCTATTGGGGTTGGTACAGTAACAATATAGATATTACAATCAGAAATCTCTTCTAACATATTGGTAAATTTCATATTGTTAGCAATAGCTTCTTTAACTTGTTCTTCACTAAGCTCTAAGGTTCTGTCTATTCCTGAACGTAATTCATCTATTCGCCATTGGGCTATGTCAAATCCAATTACTTCATACTTCTTTGAAAATGCATGGGCTAAGGGTAGACCTACGTACCCTAATCCGATTACTGCTATTTTATGACTCATTATTTTCTTCCTTTAATATCATTAATATACCAAGCAATAGACTCTTTAAGTCCATTTTCAAGAGTATGTGTTGGCTCATATCCTAATAAGTCTCGCATTTTATCAATATTCGCATTAGAGTGACGAATATCTCCTGCTCTAAAATCTCTGTAGATTGGCTTTTTTATGTTAATTGAGGGTATCTCTTTTTCTATCCCTTTGACAATAGCATCATAAAGATTATTAAGTGTTTCACGACCTCCAATGGCAGTATTAAATGCTTCTCCAAATGCTTTTTCATTATTGGTTGTTCCTGCCAAAATATTGGCTTGAATAACATTGTCAATATAGGTAAAATCTCTACTGGTCTCACCATCCCCATTAATAAACACATCTTCACCATTAAGAATTTGACCAATCCATTTAGGCATCACTGCTGCATACGCACCATTTGGGTCTTGACGTTTTCCAAATACGTTAAAATAACGTAACCCAATAGCCTCCATTCCATAACATTTTTGAAATACACCCATGTAGAGTTCATTTACATATTTGGTTACAGCATAAGGAGAGAGTAAATTCCCTGTTCGCTCTTCTACCTTAGGTAACTCTTTAGAATCACCATAAACAGAAGAGGAGGAGGCATAAACAAATCTTTTAACCCCATTCTCTTTGGCTGAGGTTAGCATATTAAGAAATCCTGTTACATTATTTTGATTAGTTAATACGGGATTATCAATAGAGCGTGGAACAGAGCCTAATGCTGCTTGATGGAGTACAATATCAACACCTTTGGTAATTTCTTGACATGTTTCAAAATTAATAATATCTCCTTCAATAAAAGTAAAGTTTTCCCACTCTCTCGGAGTAACAGACTCTTGAATATGCGTTAAGTTATATTTATGCCCTGTTGAAAAATTATCTAATCCAATAACTTTTTGATCTAATTTTAGAAGAGCTTCTACAAGATTTGAACCAATAAATCCTGCTACTCCTGTTACTAGCCATGTTTTTGGTTTATGCATTAACTCTTTTTTTACTTCATTGTATTTCATTTATATCCTTAATTTAAAAATTATTTCTAATATTGTTTGATTTAATCATTTTTTGACAGGTTCTACTTTTTAAAAAAGCTTCAAGTCGTTTTATATCTCTCATTCTATGCACATCACTTCCAATAAAATCAACTAAACCTAGAGAGATAAGTTTTTTAGCTATTTTACAATCTTTTTTAGAATTATCATAAAGGGATTTTGCATTAATCTGAAATAGTACACCCAATGCTTTTAATTCTTTATATGCTTCAATATTATTATGTAAATAGATATAACGTTCAGGATGTGCCAATACAGGAATATAACCTTTTTGTAGAAGCCTACAAATAACTTCATTTAACATAATAGGCTTGGACATATAGTCTGTTTCAAACAGAACATAATGTGTTTTAAAAGTTAATAAATTGTCATCTTCTATAGAATTTAAAAAGTGCATATCAACATAATATTCAGCACCAGCCTCTAAACTAATATCAATTTCTTCTAGTTTGAGTGCTTTTTCTACAATATGTAATTTTTCTGTAATTATTTCTCTATTATTAGGATAATAATCACTTATAATATGTGGTGTTGTTATAAGTTTATTGTAACCTAATAAGTATAGTTGCTTAATAAGTCTAAGTGATTCATCTAAACTTTGAGCCCCATCATCAATTCCAGGGAGTAAATGAGAATGAATATCAACCTTAAAAGGATTTTGTTTTGCCACATAAGGTTGAGGTTTAAATAAAGATGAAAAAAACATTATTTATACTCATAACTATAGCCGTAGCCATATTCTCCACCTTTTGCTTTTGAAGCATTTAAAATAAGTCCAATATTTTTAAAATCATGTGTTTTAATCATCTCTTCTAGCGTATCAATAAACTCTTTTTTAGCATAATCTTCACGAACAATAATTAAATTCAAATCAGCATATTGCATTAATATTTTAGTATCACTTATAATGCCCATTGGAGCTGTATCTATAAGAACATATTCATACATATCTTTCAACTTTTCAAATAATTTAGGTAACTCTTTTGAGAATATAAGCTCTGATGGATTAGAAGGTATTGGTCCAGAAGGAATAACATCTAAATGGGCAAATTCTGTTGATAATATAATTTCATTAAGCATACTTTCTCCCCTTAAATAGTTAATAACTCCTTTACTATTATCTAAATCAAAGAATTTATGTAGCGTTGGTTTACGTAAGTCAAAATTCACAACAATAGTTTTATACTTTGCCATCTCCAAGATAGTAGCAAGATTTGCTGTAATCGTACTTTTACCTTCTCCTGCAATAGTGGAAGTTATTAAAATAATCACACCCTCTTTTTTTTGAGCTATAAATTGTAAATTTGTTCGTAAAGTTCTAAGTCCTTCAGAAAAAGGTGATTTGAGTTTATTATAAAGAGAAATTTTATATTTTTTTTGTTTAAAGTAAGGAATAGTTCCATAAATAGGTAAGCTTGTTGATTTTTCTATATCATATTTATTTATAATATAATGATTTTTATGATGTCTTATAAATGCTAATATTGAACCCATGAGTAAGCCAAGCATAAAACCTAATACAATTGATAGAAAACGTTTTGGTCTAATTGGAACTTTTGAACTATAAGCCTTATCAATAACTTGATAATTTGAGAATGTTGCCAATTGAATAATTTTATTTTCAGCCTGTTTTTTCAGAAGATATTCATACATTTTAGATTTAACTTCATAATTTCTTTTAATATTAACAAGCTCTCTCTCTTTAGATGGTAGCGAGTTCATCTCTTGTTCATATTTATTTTTACGCTGTAATAAATTTAGATTTTGATAGTCAATATTTTTTTGTAAGCTTTTTAAATTATTTTCAATTCTTCCTATAGTGATAACTATTGTTTTTCTTAATGTTTTAAGTTTTGGATATTCATCGGTATACTCCTCAGCTAATTTTTCTTCTTCTAGTTGGCTATCTTGAAGTTGTGCAATTAATTTTAAGGTACTACTATCCTTTAGTTTTTCGATAGAAGGTGCTATAGATGACATATTATAGTTATTTTGTACAAAATCTATTAAGTTACTAATAAGTTGCTGTTTTAATTTATTTTCTGATATTTCAATATCAATATCACTTAAGTTTTTAATATATAAATTTGCTTGGGAAGAAGGATTTGCAATATTATAATTTATTTGGTGTATTTCTAATTTTTCTTCAGAAGTTTTTAGCTCTCTTTTTAGATTCCTTAGTTCTTTTGTAATAAATTCAAGTGTTTTCTTATTTTGAGTATTCTTATTCTCAATGCTATAGTTAATAAAATTTTCAATCAATGAATTAATATATAAATTTGCTCGTTTAGGAAGCGTGTCTTCAAAATTAATTTGAATCAGCGAAGTGTCTTTTTCTAACTGTTTAACAATTAGTCTGTTACGAATAATACTCTCAAAAATATCTCTTCTTCTCTGCTCTCCCTCTCCTTGTAAACTAAACTCTATAGGATTAGTGATTTTAGATTTTTTTTGAACAGAGAGTACAAAATAAGGAGTACGAATTATTTTATCAAATTTTAAATTTTTAAGTGTTTTAAATTCAAACTCTTTTGTGTTAAACAATTTCTGTTTAAGTTTTATTTTGTATGTTTTTTTATAAACTAAATCATAACCTGTTTTATGTGGAATAAGTGTTATATGTTTCCCTAAAATTGAACTATCTAAAATTTTTACATTATTAATCTCTATTGGACTCTCTTTATTATAAATTTCAACTGTTTTATAAGCTACATTCTTAAAATATTGTACGCTATAGTTTATTTTTTCTAAAGATGCTTTGTTCATCTTATAAGTCTTTAATAATGTAATCTCTTCATGAACATCTTTTGTACTTTCAGTATTTAATGTATTGTTAATAACATCATTCGAATTACTTTTCTCTCTACCTTTGACTTTAATCGTTGCACTTGAAACATAAATAGAAGGTTTAAAATAGGTAGTGAGATAACTTAGCATTGTTATTACCATTGTAATAACAATAATAGACCATTTATAGTTACTTAAAATATCTAAAATTTCTTTAATACTTAATTCTTGTGTTTTTTCTCTCTTCATAATAGCTACTTAATTAGATAAAAATTTAATATTAACAAATGGCTGTAAAATATTACTAATAAGACGAAAGATTGGAGATATTTCATTAACCTTATTATTGAAAGCTTTCATACTATTTGGCATAACATAGATAATATCATTTGGCTTCACCATTAAGTTTGCAGAGATAATAGATCGTGCATCTGTCAAGTTAATAACTTGAGAAATAACTTTAGAAGAGTTTATTGTTCTCATAAGAAGAATAGATTTTCTATTTGCTTGATCGGTTAAATCTCCTGCTAGTGCTAAAATTTGAAGTAATGGTTGTTGTTCATTCTGCAATGTAATTTCACCAGGTTTATTTACCTCACCTATAACATAGGCTCTCTTATTGATAACCTCAACATGAATACTAGGTTTTTTTAGATACACTGCATAAGCTTGTGTCAGCTTATCTTCTGCTTGAGCTTGAGTAAGACCTAGTAAATGTATTTTTTTTATTAAAGGCAGTCGAATATCCCCTTTAGAATCAACAAGTAACCCTCGTTCCGTTTGTCCAGAATCAGGATTCACAGAACTTATTTCTGGATGTTTATAGACAATTACAGATAGTCTATCGTGTGGTTGAACTTTATATTCAAAATCTATATTTTCTAATATTGTAGTAGTTTTTTTAGATGCTACTGGGGTGGCTTTATTCAAAAGAATATAATCTTCTTTTGAACTACAGCCAGATAAGGCTATAATAGATGCCAACAAAAAATATTTCATACTTTATCTCTCCATTTTGTTATTGATTAGAACATTTTTTTTTAATTATAACAAATTGAAAGTTAATTTATGTTAAAAGATTAAATAATATTTTATTTTATGAAGAAAGGTTACGTATGAATTTAACGCATTTAGATGAGAACAATAAACCTAAAATGGTAGATGTCTCCGATAAAGAGGCAACAACCAGAGTAGCTGTTGCTTCAGGTTTAATTGAAGTGAGTCAAGAGGCTTATGATGCTGTTGTGGCTAACATTACAAAAAAAGGACCTGTTTTACAAACAGCCGTCATTGCAGCCATACAAGGTGCAAAACAGACCAGTACGCTCATTCCTATGTGCCACCCTTTAATGCTTAGTTCTATTAAAACAGATGTAGAAGAGTTAGCTGAGTTACCTGGGTTTAAATTGACTTTAACGGTCAAGCTTAAAGGGCAAACTGGGGTCGAGATGGAAGCTTTAACAGGAGTTAGCTTAGGTTTACTCACCATTTATGATATGTTAAAAGCCATTGACAAAGGTATGATAATCAAAGAGATACAATTAGAAAAAAAATCAGGAGGAGCATCAGGTGATTTTAGACGGTAATACATGTGCAAAACCAGACATAGAGTACCCTTGTGAATGGGGCTACAAAATAATAGGAACTGACAAAACAGCACTTCAAGCGTGTATCTTTGACATTGTAGGGGAACGTGCCTACAAAACAAAAGGAGGAAACACTTCAAGTAAAGGTAAGTTTCACTCACTTAACATGACGTGTAAAGTAGCTTCACAACAAGATAGAGATACTATTTTTAAAGCATTCTCTGAACACCCTGATGTTAAGATGGTTATTTAGTTTTTTGTTCTAAAACTTTTTGGGTCAAAATAGCCGTAATCATCGATAAAATCACATAGGTCAAAAAGAAGTAGAGTCCCACTTGAATCTCTGCTGAACTAATGTTACCTGTGTTACTGGTAAAGTAAACCAAAAAAGTAGCTACCACAAAGACATCTATCATGGACCACTTTCCAATGAATTTAAAAAAGTTTACCAATTTTTTGTTCCAATCCCTATTGCTAAAGATAAGAACAAAGGTTAAGGTTAGACTTTTTATGACAGGAATTAAAATGGAAAAGAGCAAAATGGTAAAAGCAACTGCCAACTCTCCCTCTCCATAAAGTTTGCTAATAGAACCAATAATTCCTTTAGACTCAAAAGACAAAATAACATCGCCTAAATACTCAACTTTTTTATGTATGGTTACCATAAGGATAGGGTTTAAAAGACCATACACAAGAGCAATAAATGTTGCTAAGCTAAGTGACATGGCAGCTGATTGGATAGTGCAGGTAAAGGCAAAGAGAATCAATATGGCTAAGGCAAGAAAAAAGTAATATAACAATTGAGTCGCATTCTCTTTGGCTGTTAGTTGTTTTGTTCTGAGTTGTTCAAGTTGTTGTTTGCTCTCATTTTTGACCAAGCCTAAAGAGATGATTTCTGTAAATTGGTCAATACGTTCACTCGCTAAACCATCAGCATCACATGCTAAGGCTATTTGTGTAGTATAGTGTTCATACGCTTTAGCTTCTTTATAGGTTTTAAATCCAAAGTAAGCCATGGAGCTAAGTAGGCAGAGCATTAATAAGGTTTTAATAATGGGCAATAAATTTTTCATAGAAGATTATGACGATATATTTATTAGATAAATCTAAAAAATAGTGTTTACTGACGAATTTAAACCATCTATTAATAGAAAAGTTGATAAGATTTGATACCAATATAAATAAATTATAACAATAAGGATTTTTTTGAAAAGTAAACAGTACTCTGTTAAAGTTTATGAGACCACAATTACTAACGAAGTGGCTTTTATGGAATTTTTTGACAACAACTACACTCTTTTTAAAGACCATCTAATTGTTATTAGCGGTAATCTTTCTAGCACGATTAAAGTCTATTTAGAAAATAAGAAATTAAGCTATCTACATGATGTCTCTTTACCAAAAGGACGTACTCGAAAAGCCTTAGAAAAAGAGTTACAAGCAGAACAAACAGAGCGTGCCGTTTTGGCACAAATTTCTCAAAATGAGATAAATAGGCTCTCTAGCCAATTAGAAAATAATTTAACCGTACTTGATGAGATGATTCGGAGTGGACGTGAAGTTGATATTAAAGGTGACTTGTTACTCTTAAATCGTGTCAATTCAGGAGCAACCATTAAGACCACAGGTAATTTAATTATTACCAAAGTGGTTGAAGGTGCTATTCGTTGTGCAGGTCACTTTATGATGCTAACAGCTTCACCTAAAGCAAACATTGTGTTTCATGGTGTAGAGGTAGATAACAGCTTATTGGAAGATAGATTAAATAGAGTTGAATTAAAAAATAATGAAATAATCATTACCCCTGTATTAAAAAAGGAGATAAATTGGGCATTGTAATCGCAGTAATTAGTGGAAAAGGTGGGGTTGGTAAAACAACAGCTACGGCAAACATTGGTTTAGGAATAGCTTTTAATGACAAAAAATGTGTCGTAGTAGATTTTGACATTGGACAACGTAACCTAGACATGGTTTTAGGATTAGAAAACCGTGTGGTTTACGACATTGTGCAAGTGATGGAGGGTGAGGCAAATATCAAGCAAGCCCTCATTAAAAGTAAAGTTAATGAAAATTTGCACTTCTTAGCAGCTTCACAAACGAAAGACAAATCAGTTTTAGAGTCAAGCAAAGTAGAAAAGTTGGTTGCTGAACTCAAAGAGAGTTTTGATTTTGTTATTTTAGATGCTCCTGCAGGGATTGAAAGTGGTTATGAGCATACCATTGAGTTTGCAGATGCAGCAATTATCATCGTAAACCCTGAAGTCTCTTCCATTCGTGATGCCGACCGAGCCATTGGTATTTTAGATTCTAAATCAGCTAAAGTTAAAGCAGGTGAAGATGTGGCAAAATATCTCATTATTAACCGTATTGTCGCTGACATGGTTGAGAGTGGTGAGATGTTAAAGAGTGATGATATTTTAGAGATTTTAAATATTAAACTACTAGGTAAAGTCCCTGAAGATAAGGGTGTTATTGATGCTTCCAATCAAGGGAAACCAGTTATCTTAGATAAAAAGTCTATAGCAGGTCAAGCCTATAAACGAATTACAGGTCGCCTTTGTGGTGAAAAAGTCGATATGAAAGATATAGAAATATCTGATAAAGGTCTCTTTAAAAAGCTAACGGGGATATTTAGATAATGTTTAGTTTTTTATTTGGCAAGAAAAAGAGTGCCTCTGTTGCAAAAGACAGATTGACCATCGCTATTATGTCTGATCGAGACAGAACCAATGGTTATCCTTTTATGGATGAAATGAAAGCTGAAATTATGGAAGTAGTCCAAAAGTATATTGGGGTAAAAGAGGTTCAAATTCGTAAAGAGGTCGATGGTAACATGGAAGCATTAGCCATTGATGTAGAGTTAGATAAAGGGGCTTAAAACCTCTCTATCTAAATTTTAGAATTACGCAAGTACTTCTGGAATTCTAATCGCTTGACCAGGGTAGATAAGGTCAGCATTTTTAATTACTTCTAAATTCGCATCAACAATGTGGGTGTATTTTGACCCATCATCATAAAACTTAGTGGCAATCGCCCATAAGGTATCACCCTTTTCAATGCTGTAAAAAATCTCTTCTGGAATTTCTCGTACATTCTCTTGTGAAATTTGCTCCATGGTTAGAAGTTGGTCAGCATTGACTTGTGCTATTCCCTCAACATTACCTGCAATTAAGATTGCTTTTTCTCTGGTAGGATAATCTTGTGCAACTCCTGCTAAAGTGACCAAGTCACCCTCTACTTCTACAACTAAGCCATCAACAGGGAGGCTCTCAAAGCTACTCTCTATCTCTTCTTTAATGCTTTGTGCATCATCACCTTTGCCTAATATCTTTTTACCTGCGTCTGATACGAAATCAAAAAAACCCATGGTGTTTCCTTTTAATAAATTTGTTAGAGATTATTATATTCTAATAAACTTAAGTCGTCTTAAGATTCTTTTAGAATTCGAGGAAGGGTTATGCCTGTTTGACTTTGGTATTTTCCTTTTCTGTCTGAATAGGTCGTTTCACACTGCTCATCACCCTCTAAAAAAAGTACTTGTGCGATGCCTTCATTGGCATAAATCTTAGCAGGAAGTGGCGTAGTATTTGAAATCTCAATGGTAATATGCCCCTCAAATCCTGGCTCAAACGGCGTGACATTAACAATAATCCCACAACGTGCATAAGTACTTTTACCCAAACAAATGGCTAAAGTATTAGAAGGCATCTTAAAATATTCAACCGTTCTTGCTAAGGCAAATGAGTTAGGAGGAACAATACAAATATCTCCTTTAAAATCTACCACGTTGTTTTCATTGAAATCTTTGGGATCAACCACTTCAGCGTTAATGTTCGTGAAAATCTTAAACTCATCACTCACACGAATATCATATCCATAAGAGCTAAGTCCATAAGAGACCACCCCTTCACCTTTGAGTGCTTCACAAAAAGGGCTTATCATCTCTTCATTAAGTGATTTCTCTCGTATCCAACTATCTGCTTTTAATCCCATATGTTTAACCTTTTATAGACGTATAACGCGAATTTTTGCGTTTGCTTTTAATTTGTTTAAAAAATCTTGACCTGCTTTAACCCGTTGCTCTTGTAACCAACGATTGGCAACAACATTTTTGACCGAAAGAAAACCTCCTTGGCTTGAACCTTTAGATTTTACAAAATAAGCGATGAAGCCTTTTCCTGTGTTAATGGGTTTGGTAAAAGATTTAGCAGGTGTTGCATTAATAAGGTTTAAAAGTTGTGGACTTAACTCATTAGAAGAGGCTAAAATATTCTCTTTTTGAACCCCCATAGTTGGTTTAATGGGATTTAAAATCGCTTGTTGTAGGGCGGCTGCTGATTGGCTTTTGTACATAATCAAACTCATCTGTTTTGGGGCATTTGCAAAGTCTGATTGGTGTGCTTTGTAATACTCTTCAAGTTCACTATCGCTAGGTCGTTGAATGGTTGAGAGTATCACTTGTTGAAAAAAAATCTCTTTTTTCATTTCGGTTTTTACTTGCTTTAGGTAGCTATCCCAAGTTAAACCTTGTTGTGCCAAAAGAGATTTCATTTTAGCTTGGGTAAGTCCTTTAGCTGAAGCAATGGCTTGTATTTTAGCTTCTACTTGGGCATCGGAAACTTGAATATTAGCCTTTTTAATGGCTGATTTTTCAAGTCGGTCTTTGATGAGTGTCTCAACGGTTGCTTGTTGGGACATATGCATTTTTTCTTGAACGGCTTTAATCTCAAGCAGTGTAATTGCTTCACCCTCAACGTCAATGGCAATGGCATCAATTACTTGTGCGTGTGCAATTAAAAAAGTACAAATAAGTAAAGGAAGTATTTTTTTCATGTGGTGTATCCATTAAATTTAATTGAAAAATTATAGCCAAATAGGGTTATAAAACAAATTAAATTTTAAAAGTGTAGAGTATCACTTGACACAAAAGAATAATTATAATATAATTCATTAATATTTTTTTAAGGAACTTTAAATGGCACTAAAAATGAAACATCTTATGGAGGCAACAGGTGAGAGTAAATCAACCATTCTTTTTTATGTAAAAGAGGGTTTACTCCCTGAACCTCAAAAACCAAAACCAAATTTGCACCTCTATGATGAGTCGTGTATCAATATTATAAAATTTATTAAGTATCTACAACATCAATTTTCATATACTATTGCTCAAATAAAAACTATTTTTGAAGAGAATAATTTTACCTTTTCAGATGATTTTTCCATGATGTTACGCTCACTAGAACTCATGGGAGGAAGCCCTGATAGCAAATGGTATAGCGATGAAGATTTTTTAGAATTGAGTGAACTTACACAAGAAGAACTCAACAACTATCTCGCTAAAGGGTGGCTATTTAAACAAGAAAAAGGCTACTCTTCTAAAGAGTTACAGCTTGTAGATTTGTTTAAAAGAGCCAAAGCATTAAATCTAAGTGAAGCACTCTTTGATGCTTATGTAAGTTCTGCCATAGAGATAGCCAAAATAGAGTACGCTTTAGGTTCTGAACTTTTAGAGAGTGACAAAACACTTAACAACGAACATTATGAAGTAATTTTTGACACCATCTTGACGTTAAAACCTTATATCTTCAATATGCACACAATGCAAGAGCATCAAAAACAGATGGAACTTAAAAAGAGTGGAGAGACATTATGCTAAATCTATTTAAAATCAAAGGGTT
>Ga0256833_1002971_pt1 | contig 11727 bp, 11 predicted proteins | sample 356284metaG_FD_190535 | JGI IMG/M metagenome (GOLD analysis project Ga0256833, IMG submission 190535) | Hydrothermal vent microbial communities from Mid Atlantic Ridge, Atlantic Ocean - 356-284 | ecosystem: Environmental > Aquatic > Marine > Hydrothermal vents | place: Atlantic Ocean: Mid...
GCATATAATATTTGAAATGCTGCAAAAAAAAACAGTTTTTTAGCTTGAATTTTTTACTCCTGCCATATATAGTATGAAAAAAAATGATTTTTGTGACAGGTTTTTGGTGAGTTTTTTTTTATTTAATGCTGTATTTTTCACTTTTCATACTTGTTTTGTCACTATTTTTGCTTTGCTTCGCGGCAAAAATACCGCTAAAACATCCGGGGAGATCATTTTACCAGGCACTTTCGTGCCCGGCTATAATATGTTGTCCCTACGGGACTTGTCTTTTGTTTCAAATAAATTTGAAACGCCTTTTAGGACTTGAAAGCATGCGATAGCATGACTTCAAAGCCAGCTTAAAAAATTCATCATTCACCATTCATAATTCATCATTAAACTCCTTTTATCTTTTTACTTTTGCCTTTGAACTTTGAACTTTGAACTTTGTACTTTGTACTTTATACTTTGAACTTTATACTTTGAACTTTGTACTTTGTACTTTGTACTTTCCTTTATCCGGGGGGGAAGTTATTCTAAACTTACAACATGCCTAATTGTAATTGAGCCACTTCAGATGCCATTGTTGGTGTCCAGGGAGGATCAAATACTAGATTGATATTTACAGTTTTCACATTCTCAATTTGCAAAATTTTCTCATACACTTCCTGAACAATATTATCGGCGACCGGACAATTTGGAGCAGTCAATGTCATTGTAAGATCTATATTACCTTCTTCATCCAGCTTTATCTCATATATCAAACCTAAATTATAAATATCTACAGGAATTTCCGGATCATAAATCAATTTTAACACACTAATAACTTTACCTTTCAATTTCTCAGGACTCATAATTATTATTTGATCTTTGAATAATATTCGGCATAGCTTTTCATTTTATTAATCATAGAAGCTAATCCGTTTGCTCTATTAGGAGATAAATGTTGTTCCAAACCTATTTTTTTAATAAATTCCGGTTTATGATCAAGAATTTCTTGTGGGGGGTTGCCTGAATATAATTTAACCAACATTGCAGCAATCCCTTTTGGTATCAAAGCATCACTATCCGCTTTAAAATACAATCTATCATCTATTAGCTGTGGCACAAGCCATACTTGCGAAGTGCAACCACTCACTAAGTTATCTTGTATTTTCTCATCTTCTTCGATTCCATCCAACTCTTTTCCCATACCAATAATATAATTGTATTTATCCATCCAATCATCAAACAATTCAAAATCTTCAATTAGATTCAACTCAATATCTTTTATACTCATTTTAATATTATTTAAATATAAAGCAGTTGTTTTTCTTTTTATATCAACATTTTTTTTACTATTTTTATTTTATCAGTAAAATAATCAATTTCTTCAAAAGTATTATAAAATGAAAATGATATCCTTGATGTTCCATCAATTTCCAACCTGTTCATCAATGGTTGAGCGCAATGATGTCCTGATCTCATAGCAATTCCAAAACCATCTAACAAAGTTGATAAATCATAATGATGAATACCGGCAATGCCAAAAGATATTATCGGATCTTTATTCACTGCCGTACCATATATAGTAAGATGTTCTATGTCAAGTAATTTTTGTGTGGCATAATCCAACAATTCTTTCTCGTATTCTATTATTTGCTCTAATCCGGTACTTTCAATGTAATCAATCGCAGTCCTCAAAGCTATCGCTCCGCCAACATTTGGTGTTCCAGCTTCGAATTTATAAGGTACCGAACTATAAACAACATTATCAAATGACACTTTTTCAATCATTCCCCCACCCTGTTGATATGGCGGTAAAACCTCTAATAGCGCTCTTTTACCATACAAAACTCCAATCCCCATTGCACCATAAATTTTATGCCCTGAAAAACAATAGAAATCACAATCTATATCTTGAACATCAACTTTGGAATGAACAATACCCTGAGCCCCGTCAACTATAGTAACAACGCCTCTTTTTTTAGCTTCTTTAATTATTTTTTTAAGAGGGTTAATGGTTCCAAGTACATTTGAAGAATGCGTAATAGACAAAACTTTTGTCTTTTCCGAAAACCATTTTCCGAAATCATCTATGTCCAATTCCCCTTTATCATTAATATCTATTATTTTCAAATCTATACCCAATGTATTTCTTAACTCTACCCAAGGAACAATATTTGAATGATGTTCCATTACGGTCAAAACTACCTCATCTCCATTATTTAAAATCGAATCTTGTAAAATATCTGTTAAAAAATTAATTGATTCCGTAGTTCCCCGTGTGAAAATGATTTCATCATTGGATTCGGCATTTATAAATTTCGCAACTTTTTTTCTTGCATTTTCATAAGCTATTGTTGCCAAAGAGCTTATTTTATGACCGGCTCGATGAACATTACTATTATATTTGGAGTAATATTCTTCAATAGCCTCAATTACAGGAAAAGGCTTGAGGGAAGTTGCTGCATTATCAAAATAGATTAATTTGTGATTATGCACTTTTTGTTCAAGTTCAGGAAAATCTTTTCTTATGCCTGTAATATCCATATCAATCTATTAAAATCATTTGCATCACTACAAAAAGAACATCTAATTATGTAATAAAGTTTTTTCAATTTCAGAAGAAATTATTTTCTTAAAATCAATATTTTTCATATTATTGAGTACTTCCAATGCAAAAGCACTCAATAAAATATCCTTTGCTTCTTTTTCATCAAGTCCTCTGGTGCGCATATAAAACAATGCATTCTCATCCAAATTTCCCACTGAAGCTCCATGGCTGCATTTCACATCATCAGCATATATTTCCAAAAACGGATTTGTATGAACAACGGCATCATCCGATATAATTATATTCTTATTGGACTGAAATGCATTGGTCTTTTGAGAATCCTGTCTCACCAAAACATATCCTGTAAAAGCCCCTCTTGACTTACCGTTTAAAATCCCCTTAAAGAACTGGTTTGAATCGCAATTAGGTACTGCATGATCTAAAAACACTTGATTTTCTATAAGATCATTTCCATTTGTAATATAAAGCCCGTTGATATCTGCATTGCAATTCTCTCCTGTTAATTTGCAATGAATATCATTTCTGATTTTATGTCCTCTTAGAGTGCTAACGGTTTTATACAAACCGGACTTTTCTTTTTGATGGATAAATACGGGATTAATAGCGATTGTTTTTCCTCTATATTTTTGCATAGAATCCCATTCCAATTTACTATTTTCATCTAAAAATACTTCTGTAATACTATTCACAAATTGCATATCATGTTCATCCGACATTTCCACTTGCACAATATTTACTTCCGCATTTTTTCCCAAAACCACGATATTCCTTGTGGCTACCATATCGGGTACTGTATTTTTATAGTAATTGACAATTGAAAACGGAATATCAACCTTGGTATTATCCGGAACATATAGAAAAAACCCGTCAAAACAAAAAGCTGTATTTAACGAATTAAATCCATTGAGGTATTGTTTATTGATTTTATTACAATAACTGTTCACCAATTCGGGATAATTATTCATAGCAGCTCTTAATGAACCAAAGATAACACCGTTTTTAAATTTATCAAGTTGCATTTCAAAACTACTGAATCCATTATACAAAACAAATAACTCGGACTCTTCAAAACCGGGAATAGCATTAAAAAATTTGAGATTCATTTCATTTTGCACAACAAAGGGATTGAAAAATATTTTTTCAAACTCTTTCAAATCAAAATTTCGCCATTTTTCATTTTTGGAATTAGGAAATCCCTGTTTTTCAAATTGCTCAATTGCTTTTTCCCTCAAATCACTCAAATCAAGAAATTTATTAAGAGAATGGCGATTGTTTTTATAGGATTTTACATATTTTTCTTTCATCAAATACTAATTTTTAGCCATTACACCATCATATCCTTTTTCTTCCAAAGCAATAGCCAGTGATTTGTCTCCTGATTTCACTATTTTACCCTCATTCATTATATGAACATAATCAGGCTTAATATAATCCAACATTCTTTGATAATGAGTAATTATTAAAAAAGAATTATTTGTTGTCCGCAAATTGTTTATAGCTTCAGAGACTATTCTAAGGGAGTCAATATCAAGACCGGAATCCAATTCATCCAAAATAGCTAATTCCGGTTTCAGCATTGCCAATTGAAAAATCTCATTTTTCTTTTTTTCTCCACCTGAAAATCCTTCATTAACAGCTCTGCCCTTCATCTTATCATTAATACCGACTAACTTACCGCTTTCTTTTACCAGCTTTAAAAAATCAACCGGTGACAAGGGATCAATTCCCTTATGTTTTCTCCTCGCATCAATAATTGTTTTCATAAAATTAATCATACTGACTCCCGGTATTTCGACTGGATATTGAAAAGCAAGAAAAATTCCCTCAAGGGCTCTTTCCTCCGGTTCCATTCCGGTAATATCTTTTCCTTTATAAAGAACGGTACCTTTTGTAATTTCATAACCCGGCTTCCCAACCAAGGCAGAGGCCAGAGTACTTTTTCCCGTCCCGTTAGGCCCCATAATAGCATGTACTTCTCCATAATCAATAGTCAGGTTCAAACCTTTTATGATTTCCTTATCCTCAATATTTACATGCAAATCTTTTATTTCCAATAACTTCATTTTAACTAAATATTTAAATATTTTATTTTTTTTAATAAATTTTGTATCTATTTATATACATTTGTAATAATTCTTACTAAGCATATCAGTTCTTATATAAACTTGCTTATCCTACACTCCCTTCCAGAGAAATTGAAAGTAAATTAGTAGCTTCCGCAGCAAATTCCAAAGGCAATTGTTTTAAGACTTCTTTGGCATAACCGTTTACGATCAAGCTCACCGCCTCTTCTTCATTTAATCCTCTCTGTTTTAAATAAAACAATTGTTCATCAGCAATTTTGGAAGTTGTAGCCTCATGCTCAACTATTCCTGTATTATTTTCCACATCGATATAAGGAAAAGTATGTGCCCCGCATCTATCACCCAACAGTAGAGAATCACACTGGCTATGATTTCTGGAATTATGAGCATTTTTACCGAATTTAACCAGCCCCCTGTATATATTTTCACTCTGTCCGATTGAAATTCCTTTGGAAACTATAGTGCTTTTCGTATTTTGCCCAATATGAATCATTTTGGTACCTGTATCTGCCTGTTGATGATTGTTGGTCACGGCAACCGAATAAAATTCCGCTACCGAATTATCACCTTTCAGAATAGTACTTGGATATTTCCAGGTTATCGCAGAACCAGTTTCCATTTGTGTCCAGGAAACTTTGGAATTATCTCCTTTGCAAATAGCTCTTTTAGTGACAAAATTATAAATTCCACCTTTACCATCTTTATCTCCGGGATACCAATTTTGCACAGTGCTGTATTTGACTTCAGCATCTTTATGGGCAATAATCTCCACTACTGCAGCATGCAATTGATTTTCGTCTCTCATTGGAGCAGTGCAACCTTCAAGATAACTAACATAAGACCTCTCATCTCCAACTATCAAAGTCCTTTCAAATTGGCCTGTACCTGCAGTATTTATTCTGAAATAAGTGGATAATTCCACAGGAGATCTAACGCCTTTTGGTATATAACAAAAAGAACCGTCGCTAAAAACCGCCGCATTTAATGCTGCAAAATAATTATCCGTATGAGGAACTACGGAACCTAAATATTTTTTAACAAGTTCCGGATAATTCTTTATAGCTTCACTCATCGAGCAAAAAATAATTCCTAAATCCTTAAGGGTTTCCTGAAAAGTGGTTTTAACCGAAACACTGTCAAAAACGGCATCAACAGCGACTCCAGTCAATCTTTTCTGCTCTTCCAAAGGAATACCGAGCTTATCAAATGTTTCCAGAAGTTCAGGATCTACTTCATCAAGACTTTCGTATTTTGGCATGTTTTTAGGTGATGCAAAATAATGCAAATCCTGATAATCAATTTTCGGAATCTTTAGATGAGCCCAATCAGGCATTTTCATTGTTTTCCAATGTCTAAATGCCTTCAAACGGTATTCATACATCCACGCAGGTTCCTCCTTCTTTTCAGAAATATATTTTATGGTACTTTCATCCAAGCCTTTTGGCGCAAGTTCCATTTCAATATCGGTAGTGAATCCGAACTCATACTCTTTTGCTGCAAAATCTTTAATTACTTTATTTTGTTCATCTGCCATTATCAAATTTCTTTTTAATCAACATAACAACAACTTATTCCTAAGTTAAGTTTAAAAAAACAAATGAAGATTTAATATTGGACGCTTGGAGACATTTCTTAATTTATTTATAAAAAGAAAAGAGTATTTTTTGTGAAATTAATTTATTCTTCATATATTTACAAATCATATTTTTTATTATGCCTATGCTTAGCATTGAAAATTTAAAAATCAATTCGTATGGAAAAAGTATTTGAAATAACGGGATACACCATTAAAGAAGAACAGGTCGGTTTTTTAAAACACAATTTAATGCCCAATACGGTAGTGGTAAATGTAAATCATCCTTTTCCTGGATATCATGGTATGCCAATGATAGAAAATGCAAAACCACGCTCTATATTGCTAATTACCAAAAAGAAATATTCCTGGGAAAAAATACTTAGAGCTTCGGACAGAATTAATAAGTTTACCGAATACAATCTTATAGGATCTTCTGCAGCTATTTGGATAGGAAATAACATTTTTGATGCTATTAGAATTAAAGGATTGCCATCATATAGCGAAGTCCCGATTATTCAGCACGCATATTCCGAAGAAGGGTTTGAATTTATGAAGAAAAGGAAATTTAAAGATGATCTTACAGTCACTATCAAAGTCAGTAAGTTTTATGACATACAAAAAATAGATGACAATATATATAAAGATGTAAAAACTGAACACATGTATTATATTGTTATTCCTCATCATTTAAACTGGGAATTATTCAGGAAAATAACAATGAAAATCAAAAACAATATCAGTAATCGTAATTTTGATGTAGTTCTTGGGGTCTTTTTCAAAAATTATACAGTTAAAGATATGATCCGTATTTTCAAACCGGGAATATCTCAAGATCTTTTATTGGAAATAAAAAATCTGTATTATAAAGAAATTGAAAGATACTTTTAATTGAAGTGCGGAATTAGGTAGAATCATTTTAGCTAAATAATTGAATATTCAATTTCATTGAGTATCTTTGCATTTCTATGGACAATATGAATAAAATAAGGAATTTTTGTGTAATAGCACATATCGACCACGGTAAAAGTACTTTATCTGACAGATTACTGGAATATACGCATACTATTTCGGAAAGAGATATGCAAAACCAAGCTTTGGACAATATGGATCTGGAGCGGGAAAGAGGAATTACTATCAAAAGTCATGCTATTCAGATGTATTATCATCGTAAGCATAATGATATATATACTCTTAACCTGATAGATACTCCCGGGCATGTGGATTTTTCTTATGAAGTATCCAGATCTATTGCAGCTTGTGAGGGAGCATTATTGATAGTGGATGCTACTCAAGGAATACAAGCTCAAACGATTTCCAATCTATATCTGGCAATTGAACACGATCTTGAAATCATTCCGGTTATCAACAAAATAGATATGCCTAATGCCATGATTGATGATGTCCAGGAACAAATATTGGATCTGATAGGTTGTGAACTGGAAGATATATTATTGGCAAGTGGTAAAACGGGAGAAGGAATTGAAGACATTCTTGAAGCTATTGTAACTAAAATTCCGGCACCTTCAGGTGATCCCGGTGCTCCTTTACAAGCACTTATTTTTGATTCTGTTTATAATTCTTTCAGAGGTGTAATTGCTTATTTCAGAATTTTCAACGGCACTATAAAAAAAGGTGATAAAGTCCGTTTCTACCATACGGAAAAAGAATATAATGCAGATGAAATAGGTATACTTCAAATGGAGCAAATACCTAAGAATGAATTAAGTGCAGGAAATGTAGGATATATTATTACCGGAATAAAGGAATCAAGAGAAATAAAAGTCGGTGATACAATTATTCAAGTTAATAATCCGGCTGAAGAACCGGTGCAAGGCTTCGAAGACGTAAAACCAATGGTATTTGCCGGAATTTATCCTATGGACAATGATGATTATGAAGATCTGCGAGATAGTATGGAAAAGCTTCAGCTGAATGATGCAGCATTGGTATGGGAACCTGAAACCTCCAATGCATTGGGATTTGGATTCCGTTGCGGTTTTTTAGGCCTATTGCATTTGGAAATTATTCAGGAACGATTATCCCGTGAATATGATCAGGAAGTATTAACCACCGTGCCAAACGTTACTTATTATGCTTATACTACCAGAAATGAGAAGCTGATTATTCATACCCCTAATGATCTTCCCGATCCTACAAATTTAAATTATGTTGAAGAACCGTATATCGAAGCTCAGATTATTACCAAGCCGGAATATATCGGTCCTATAATGAACCTCTGTCTTGATAAACGAGGTGTTTTAAACAATCAACATTACCTCACACAAGACAGAGTTGAAATGATATTTGACATGCCTTTAGCTGAAATTGTTTTGGACTTTTATGATAAATTAAAATCCATATCAAGAGGATATGCATCATTTGATTATACAACTAAAGAATTTAGAAGATCCGACCTTGTTAAAATGGACATATTGCTTAACGGAGAGAAAGTAGATGCTTTTTCAACTTTGATTCACAGGAGCAAAGCTCAAAGTATGGGACGTAAAATGGTCAAAAAGCTTCGTGAGCTATTGCCAAAACAACAATTCAAAATAGCAATTCAGGCAGCTATAGGGCAAACTGTAATAGCCCGTGAAACTCTTTCCGCTCTTAGAAAAGATGTAACTGCAAAATGCTATGGAGGAGATATTACACGTAAAAGAAAACTTTTGGAAAAACAGAAAAAAGGTAAAAAACGAATGAGACAATTCGGTTCTGTTCAGGTACCGCAAAAAGCTTTTATAGAAGTTTTGAAATTTGATGAATAAAACCTTCCTGTTAAATGCATGATATAGAACCATTCTTTAGATGGCGGGATGAATACACTGCTGAAAATGATGAAAAATCTCCTTTTTATAAAAGGACATATGATGAATTTGGATTTTCCAATTCCATATACAATTATTATATTCATCCTCAATGGGATGATTTCGGTTCAGCTACATTATATATCAAAATTCTTTTTGTTAACTATCAGAAAAGATATGCAATAATAGAATTGATGGGAGAATGGAATGATATTCTTTATAATGACATTATGTATTTGAAAAGAAATATTTGTGATTACATGATAAGGGAAGGAATTAATAAATTTATTTTGATAAGTGATAATGTTCTTAATTTTCACGGTGGCGATGACAGCTATTATCAAGAATGGTATGATGATATAAAAGAGGATGAAGGTTGGATTATAAATATTAATTTGTTGGAACATGTTAGAAATGAAATGCTTCACTACAACCTGGAATATTATATAAATATGCCTGAAGAAATAAACAATATGGAATGGAGATTAATGAGACCTGATTTGTTTTTTGAAGCTATCGACAAATACATTTCAGGTAGAATAAAAAAAATAAAATAATATGCATAAATCGGGATTTGTAAATATTATGGGAAAGCCAAATGTAGGTAAATCGACCCTTTTAAATAATTTGATAGGAGAAAAAATGTCTATCATCACCAGCAAACCGCAAACGACCAGACACAGAATACTCGGTATTTATAATGATGATGAATATCAAATAGTTTTCTCAGATACTCCGGGCATAATCGAACAACCTCATTATAAGCTGCAAAAATCAATGAATAATTTTGTTTATGGTTCATTTGAAGATGCAGATATAATATTGTTTATCATTGATATTTTTGATGATTTTGTATATAACGAAAGCTTTTTAGAAAAACTGAAAAAATCTAAAGTAACAAAGTTTCTTATTATTAATAAAATGGATCTTGGAGATCAGGGAAAAATAGAGGAATTAATTTCTAGGTGGAAAGAGATTATTAATTTTGATGATATATTTGTTATTTCTGCAAAACTTGGTTTTAATACCGGAGCCATTATTGAAAAAATAAAAGCAATACTACCGGAAGGACCTGCTTATTATCCTAAAGATCAGTTTACAGACAAAACCGAAAGATTTTTTATTGAAGAAATAATACGCGAAAAAATATTATTATTATTTCGTCAGGAAGTTCCATACTCCGTGGAAGTTGCTGTAGAGGAATGGAAAGAAACCGAAAAGAAAGGTGCTCCATTTGTATTTATCAGAGCTAATATTTACGTTGCCAGAAAAACACAAAAACAAATAATTATCGGAAAAGGAGGTGAAAAAATCAAAAATCTTGGGATTGAAGCCAGGAAAGATATTGAAACTTTTCTTGGAAAAAGAATACACCTGGAATTATATGTAAAAACTCTGGAAAATTGGAGAGATAATGAAAACACTTTGAAAAAATTCGGGTATTAATTCCATCAGACAGTATCTTCCTGACTCTATTTTCTTATATTGGCAAGCAAAAATAATACTGCCATTCTAACGGCAACTCCGTTTTGAACCTGCTCAAGAATAATGGAATTTTCGGAATCAGCAACCTGACTTTCAATTTCAACTCCCCTGTTAATAGGACCGGGATGCATTATTACTTTTTTATCTTGTAAAGAATCCAATATTTCCCTGGTAACACCATAATATTGAGAATATTCTCTCAGTGAGGGGAAATACTTAATATCCTGCCTTTCCAACTGTATTCTTAAAATATTAGCAACATCACACCATTCAAGAGCTTTCTTTATATCCAATTCCACGTCAACACCTAACTCTCTAATATATCTGGGAATCAAAGTAACCGGTCCGCTTACTTTAACTTGCGCCCCAAGTTTTTTCAAAGCAAAAAAGTTACTCATTGCTACCCTGGAATGCATAATATCTCCCATAATAACTATTTTTTTCCCTTTTATTTCACCAAAATGCTCCCAAATGGAAAAATTATCCAATAAAGCTTGCGTGGGATGTTCATGAGTACCATCACCGGCATTAACTATAGTAGCATCTATATTTTCAGATAGAAATTTTGGTGCACCGGGTGATGGATGACGCATCACTACCATATCCACTTTCATCGCAAGGATATTATTGACAGTATCCAGAAGTGTTTCTCCTTTTTTCACTGATGAAGATGATGCCGAAAAATTAATAACATCAGCAGAAAGTCTTTTTTCAGCAAGCTCAAATGAAAGCTTAGTCCTGGTAGAATTTTCAAAGAAAAGATTAGCTATCGTAATATCTCTTAACGTTGGGACTTTCTTGATAGGCCGATTGATAACCTGTTTAAATTCTTTAGCAGTATTAAAAATAAGATATATATCTTTTTCAGTAAGATCCTTTATTCCAATTAGATGATTTACTGACAACTGTGATTTACTCATTATTATAATCTTTTCAAGAAATATTAAAATTTTTATTGTTTAAAAGGATATAATACAACTTTATCTTCACCGTCATGCTGACTCCAACGGACATCTACATAGGCTTTATCAACAGCATCAACATCAGTTCCTATATAATCAGCATGAATAGGCAACTCCCTGTTAAATCGCCTGTCTACCATAACAGCCAGTTCAACTTTCCTTGGCCTTCCGTAATGCTGCATTGCAGACAAAGCTGCCTGAATTGTTCTGCCGGTATACAAAACGTCATCAACAATAATTACTTTTTTATTTTCAATAAGAAAATCCATTTCGG
>Ga0256833_1002972_pt1 | contig 11713 bp, 11 predicted proteins | sample 356284metaG_FD_190535 | JGI IMG/M metagenome (GOLD analysis project Ga0256833, IMG submission 190535) | Hydrothermal vent microbial communities from Mid Atlantic Ridge, Atlantic Ocean - 356-284 | ecosystem: Environmental > Aquatic > Marine > Hydrothermal vents | place: Atlantic Ocean: Mid...
AACGGTATTTAAACCCGGCTCTACTATGAGAATCTTCACGTCGGCTCTGATGTGCTCCACTCGATTGTCGCTGCTATCCGTTTTGCCCATGGTTTGCACGTTGAGGGTGAATGGAGGCGCGCGAAGAGGCAAACCCCCGGGGCCCCGGGTTTTAGGCAGCATAGAGTGGGCCCCCCGTGGGAGAGCATAAATACCAGAGGCCCCCACACAAATCACCGGGGGTGGGAGCCCCAGACGGAGAAACACGGGGGAACCATGAAGAACCAAGAACAATTCCCATAACAGGGAATAGCAACCTAGCGCTACTATCGAGGTGGCCACTATGGCCACTAAGACCGTAATTCCCATAACAGGGAATAGCAACCTCCTGTATCCGTGTGACGAGCTCCCGGGCCCTCATCCCCAATTCCCATAACAGGGAATAGCAACCTTGAGTTCCTTGAGGAGTGGTTTAAGTATGTGTTGCTTCCAGTAATTCCCATAACAGGGAATAGCAACGGAGACCTTGAGGCGGCCCCACTCGTTGAACTAGCGAATTCCCATAACAGGGAATAGCAACTCAAGAGCGCCTGTAGCGCCCCCGTACTCCTCAAGAATTCCCATAACAGGGAATAGCAACATGCGGACGTGTACGTGGAGCAGAGCCACGACGGTAGCAAATTCCCATAACAGGGAATAGCAACAGCACGTGGCTGATAGGTACATCCCGGGGTGGGAGGAGAATTCCCATAACAGGGAATAGCAACTGTCCTCTCCCGGGAACGATGCCTCCTTGGCTATCGGGTTAAATTCCCATAACAGGGAATAGCAACCCAGTAGAGGCCCCAGTCTAGGACGACGTTGCCCTGGCAAATTCCCATAACAGGGAATAGCAACGTCTGCTCCGCTTGGGCTCGGCTTGTACTCGTCAAAATTCCCATAACAGGGAATAGCAACATACAAGCCTCGTTTCAACGCTGTCGTCGAGGTTGTCTTCATTCCCATAACAGGGAATAGCAACAATCCCGGTGTTTGAAGCCCGGCTTCCTCATTGACCCCGAGTCATTCCCATAACAGGGAATAGCAACTAAAGACCTCTTAGGCAACCGCCTCTTGGTCTACAACATTCCCATAACAGGGAATAGCAACTGCCTCAGCTTGTGCATCGCTAGCCACAGCGCCTCTAACAAATTCCCATAACAGGGAATAGCAACCTGCCACATGAACTCTACTATCTCGCGTAGAACAGCCAATTCCCATAACAGGGAATAGCAAGTTCTATGATTGATTCGAGCTCTTCTGGTATATGCTTTGCCTCGAGGATAATTCCCATAACAGGGAATAGCAACTGGCGGCCTCGTCCACCACGGGCCCGCGGCCCACGTTGAAATTCCCATAATAGGGAATAACAACCACTAGACACGCTGGAGGATTGAGAGCGCCTTCTCGATGTAAATTCCCGTAATAGGGAATAGCAAGGAACTATTCGAGGGCGGGGCACGGGTGTGTTCTCCAGGACTCGGGAGGGTTGGGGGCTTGGAGGTGTAGGGTCTGGGTCTAAGAGTGGGTTCTACCGGCTCCGCGCCTGGAGCCCCCTGGGTCGGTGATGGGAGGAGATACGCCGTGGAGGGGGTGTGGAGCCGCCGCCGGGATTTGAACCCGGGACCTCCGCCTTACCAGGGCGGCGCTCTGCCGGCTGAGCTACGGCGGCTCCCGGTCTCCAGGGGGCGGGACGCCCAAGGCCCTTATTTAGGTTATCCCACCCAGCCATCCCCCTTATGGTGATTGTTGAAGGTGGGGATGAGTGTACCCGGAACCTGCTCCACTCGAATATCGCTATCCCTTGTTACGCTGCAGCGAGCGTGGCGTTGCTAAGTTGATAATTTTAGGAGAATATCGCACTCCTGCACTAGCCGCTCCGATGCCCGGCTTGCTTGAAGGCCTCCTTCTGTAAAGTTTAACCTAGAGTTCGAGCTTCCCCGTTTTAAACTGGAGAGTTCCGACTGTAAAAGCTCCTATATTACTACCTGCTCGCCCTTTACGGCTAAAGGCGCTCTACTCATGATTGCTCAGGATCTCGGGAGGGAATTTTATGAAAATATTATTAGAAATAGTTAAAGTCGTATTTAAGGACTTCTCTTGTTGTTCCTGCTATTCTTCGGATAAAGGATATTTGAAAGACAAAATATTAAAAAAGTTATTTAAGTTTATAAGTCTAGTGGGCATTGGGAGAGGTCACAGGGGGTATCCCGTGCAATGGGCCTCTCCCAATGTAAGGGACGCTTAGTAGCAGTGAAAATTCCACGTAGAAAGAAGAAGCCTAAAACCATACAAGTCTGTATTTCATCCGAACTAAAATTTCCATGTAATATTCTAGTTAAGTATATTAGTTTATTTTCGAGAATTCCAGAGAATAAGCTTTTAGTACTGCGTAGTTGCTCTAAGGGAGACCTTTCACACTCTTTAGCGAAGACATACACCTACCTAGTCAATAAGCTTTGTGAAGGTATTGAGATTGAGGGAGACCGTATAAGAGTACAAGCTTGGAACTTAGAGGCACTCCTCGAAAATGCGGGTAACTATAGGATAGCTGAGTTCATAGTATATGCACTCGCTATGGAGGGCATTCTAAGTGTGGAGTACTGGGGAGCTATAGGGAAGAAGATCCCCGTGAAACATAGAAAAGCATGGAGAGGAGTATCAGGCGTGCCGCAAAACCCTAGAGAGGCGGCACTCAAACTATTATGGTATTTAATAACGACGAGATCCGAGGCTTTAAGGGAGAAACGAGGACGTGCGTGGAGACCACATATTAAAGTCTGGACCATAAAGATAGACAAACTCTGCAAAACGGGAAAAGTATCCAGAGCCTCGCAGGCATCCTAGATCCCGGAGTGATCTCTAAATCTAAAATTAATCTGTCACAGTGTCCAAGTAGTGAACTCTCTCCCCCGCCCTCACAGGCTCCGCGGCCACCTGATTGTAGTGTTGACGAGGATCCCCGTGGGCGGCTCCACTCCCGGGGGCGGGCTTCCGTCGAGGGCACCGGCATCCCCGGCGGCCTACGCTATAACAAGACCCCCAGCCGGGTCTGGGGCTGTGCGGGGGCGCCCACTAGGCCGCATTCGTGGGTGTTTATCTATGTTAAAAATTTTAATTGCACCCTGTGGGGGGCTCGGCTTGGGTGGGTTGATGGGATCGGGGACGCTGTAGAGTTCGAGGGCCACGTCCGGCTCTCCTGCCTCGACGGCAGACCCGTGGAGGCCAGCCCCTGGAGGTTCCTATGCCCCGGCGGTGGACTGCTAGACGTGGAGGTGGAGCCCGCTAGGCCCCCTAGCTGGGGGCTCTGGGCGTCCAGGCGGCCGGGGGTCTGGAGGTACCGGGAGCTGCTCCCGGCTCCGCGTGGCGTGGAGCCCGTCACCCTCGGTGAGGGTGGGACCCCCCTGGTGCCCCTGGAGAGGGTCTCTGGGGAGGTCGGGGCTAGGGTCTACGGGAAGCTTGAGGGCTCCAACCCCACGGGGAGCTTCAAGGACCGCGGCATGACCGTCGCGGTCACCCTCGCTAGAAGCGCTGGCGCCCGCGTGGTCCTGGTTGCGAGCACCGGTAACACAGCGGCTAGCGCCGCCGCCTACGCGGCCAGGGCAGGCCTCGAGGCCGTCGTGCTGGTGCCACGCGGCGCTGTCGCCCGGGGGAAGCTTGCCCAGGCCCTCCTACACGGGGCGGTGCTAGTCGAGGTAGAGGGATCCTTCGACGACGCGCTAGCAGCCGTGATCGAGGCTGTAGAGTCTGGGTCGGGCCTCTACCCCCTGAACAGCTTCAACCCGTGGAGGCTCGAGGGCCGGAAGACCGCGGCGTTCGAGGTGGCCGAGGCCCTGGGGGGCAGGGCCCCAGACTGGGTGGTGGTGCCAGTCGGGAACGCCGGTAACATCTATGCCATCTGGAAGGGCTTCAAGGAGCTCCGCAGGCACGGCCTCATAGACTCGCTGCCGAGGATGGCCGGGGTACAAGCGGCAGGGGCGGCCCCCCTGGCTAGGGCGTGGGAGCTGGGCCTCGAAGAGCCCGTGCCCGTTGAGAGGCCTGAGACTGTGGCCTCCGCGATAAGGATTGGGAGGCCCGTCAACGCCCCCAAAGCGCTCAGAGCCGTCAGGGAGAGCGGTGGGGTCATGACTATGGTGAGCGACGAGGAGATACTAAGGGCCCAAGCAGACCTCGCGAGGCTCGAGGGCATAGCCGTGGAGCCCGCCTCCGCGGCGGCGCTGGCAGGCCTCAGGAGGCTGGCCCGGGAAGGCGTGGTTGAGAGGGGAGAAACCGTGGTACTCATACTCACAGGCCACGGCCTGAAGGATCCCGACGCCGCGGCCCTACACCCAGCGAGGAGGCTCACAGTAACGGCTGACAAGGCGGTTGATGCAATCCTATCAATAGCAGGGAGCGCCGGCCTCCGGGGGGCTCGGAGTTTCCAACGTAGATGATTCCCGGGTGATCCCCCAGACCCTTAACTGGGGGGTTAAGTGGCGCGCCTATACCTCGACTAGCTCCCTCTCGTCTATGAACCTCCTATACCAGGACTCGAACTGCCTCGGGCTCGCCACGTGGAGCTCCACGGGGGCGTCTACGGACTTATACACCTCAACCATCATACGGTACCCCTCCTCAACCCTCTCCGTCACCACTAGGATGTCTATGTCGCTCGCAGCGGTGAAGTGGCCCCTCACCACTGAGCCGAAGACGTAGACTCGAGCGTGCGGGTCTATGCTTCTAACTATACCCTTCACCTCCCTCGCTATCTCCATGTAGTTCCTAAGCTCCTCTAGGGGGCTGGGATCCCTCGACAAGGGGTTTGAACGCCTCCTCAACGAATCTGAGTATTTCCCTCACCTCCCCCTCCTCATACGTTATGGGTAGGTAGCGTGAGACTATGCATGCCTCCTCCAGCCTAGCGATGTAGTAGAGCTTACCGATATCGCTTACAAGCTCAAGCATCCGCGGGTCATGCTCGCCTAGTTCTCGTATGAGCCTCCTCAGGGAGCGGGTTCGGGGATAGCTCCCCTCCACTACGAGTATCCTGTATTCTAGGATCAACTGGCAGTATTGCTCGAGGCTGAACATTGCTAGATCGTACTCCCCCTCCTCGACCGGCCTCTCGGCCAGGCGTGGGAAGGAGTGAGCCCTCCTCCTGAGCAGCTCGGCCTCCTCGAACGACAAAGACCCGGAGCCCCCCACTGCCGGCTCCGCAGCCGTTAAGGGCGTCGCTCGCGGCGTGCCTCACCCCTTAATACACTCTGCCGCGAGCCGGGGCGCCACGCCTGGCTGCGGATACCTTTGAGGGGCCTCGGGTCCCCCCTGCTACGGGGCGTGGTTACCTCCGTGGCGGGGTTCTCTTGGGCTCTTGGATGATTTCTCGATCTCCCGCGTGTTCCCAAGCTCCCTTAGCCCTAGGGGGTCGTGTAGTACTAGGTGGTTGCTGAGCATCCTCTGTATCACCGGGTCTCTGAGCTCGCTCCTCCTGACTACTACTATGTCTACGGGTAGCCCCCTGGGCTTCAGCTTGTAGGCGGTGTCTTCTACGTATTCTGGGTCCACGCCCTCATCTACTACTAGGAGTATATCGTAGTCCCTCGGCTCCACGGCGTCTATGCCCGCCCTCGCGCGGCCCCCGAAGAGTATCACGGAGGCCCTCCCGCCCAGGTGCCTGGCTAGCTCTTCGATGTAGCGCCTGAAGAGGCTGGGTCTAGCTTCTATGCTCCTAAGCCTCTCCCTTAAGTACCTCCTCCACAAGCTCTCTGATCCTCTCCGCATGCCTCAAGCACCTCTCCCCAGTCCTTCTATTGTAGACGGCCAGGCCGGCCCCGGGGTACCTGGCCCTAGTGTAGTGCTTCTCCAGCGCCTCCGCGATCGTGTAGACGTCCTCGCCCACCTCGTAGCCTAGGCCCTCTAGGGCCTCGAGTAGCTCCGTGAGGCTCTGGGTGAAGGGGTAGCTTCCAACGAGCTTAAGTAGAACAGCCTTGAGGGCTAGCTCCGCGAACTGCTGCGCGTGGAAGCACGCGAGCCAGTACCGCCCCCGCTCCAGGTCATCCCTAGCCTCGTCTAGGAACACCCTAGCCTTCTCCAGCCACTCGCGGTAGTCTACCAACACTGCCGCACCCTAGCCCCAGGGGGCTGCCCCAGCGCGCCTCCACGCCTAACCCAGAAGCTATGGGGGAGGGTAATTAGCCGAGGATCCCCTACCCGCGCCTCCGGGGTGGGGTGCTTGCCCGGAGGTGTAGTGGGGGGCCTCAGCAACTCGCTCCGGCGGGAGGTCGAGGGCCTCTGGGGGAGGCTGATCGAGCACCCCTTCGTCGTCGAGCTATACAGGGGGAGCCTCGGCCTCGACAGGTTCAGGTTCTACGTTATCCAGGACTACAACTTCCTCCTAGCAGGGATCAGGGCCTTCTCCCTCCTAGCCAGCAGGGCCGACCCGGAGACGGCTAGGCTAGCCCTGGAGATAGCCTACGGGGACGCCACCGTGGAGCTTGAGAACTATGAGAGGATCCTGCCCCGCCTGGGCCTCTCGATGGGGGACGTGCTCCGAGCGGAGCCCGCCCCCACAGCCCTGGCCTACACCAGCTTCCTCGTAGCTACATGCGCCACCGGCAGCCCCCTCGAGTGCCTCGTAGCCCACCTCCCATGTTATTGGAGCTACCTAGACATAGCGGAGGCCCATAGGTCCGAGCTGGAGTCTAACCCCGTCGACATCTACAGGCAGTGGGCATCGGCGTACCTCACGGATGAGTATAGGGGCCTAGTCGAGAGGCTCAAAGAGGCCGTCGACAGGCTCTGGGAGAGAGGCGGGGGGGACATCGGGAGGCTGCGCTGGATCTTCAAGACGGCGACGAGGTACGAGTACCTCTTCTGGGATATGGCCTATAAGATGGAGGGGTGGCCGCTCTAGCTCAGCCTAGGACACCCTCCACACGGGCCCCTCAGGGGCCTGCGGTGTCCGGGTTTCATCACGGCGCCCCGCCTAGATTATGTGGGCGAATCCGAGTAGGGCCAGTATCAAACCCGCTACGACTGCGAGTGCGACGAGGATGATTATAACGGGGAGGACTAGGCCTATAACCAGTCCAAGGATTGGCAGCAGTATCGATAAGCCGATCCCCAACAGCAGGCCGTGGAGGATCCCCCGCCTATACGCGCCCACGACGAACCCGATTATGAAGCCGATCAAAGCCAGCAGTGTGAGCCAGAACACCCCCTACACCCCTAGCCTCCGCGGCCCCCTAGGGCTCCCACTGCTAGCGTGGGCTATAAGCGCGTTGAGCCTCAGATGGACTAGGACTCTTCATCCCACTGGGGGTCTGGTCCGGATCCTTCTCCTCACCAGCCCTGTGTGGCTGCTGGCTTGCGGGGGTCTTATGGGGAGTGGCCCGCGCGTGGGAACCGGGGGGTAAGTGGGCCTCCGCCTGTAGTTGTTGAGGCGTACCAGTACGCGTTGGCTGTGCCTGCCTCGAGGGGCTCTAGGGCGGGGTTTACCGGGGTGTCACGAGGCCCTCCCCCTCACTTAAACGAGGCCCACCCATGCTTGCTGGGGTGTGAGGCTTTGTCGGCTACCATGGATGGTGGAGGTGGCGCTGGCCTCTCAGTCCCGGCGGCAGCGGATCTCGCGGGGCCCGTTGAGGCTGCGGTGGAGGACTTCTCGGAGCTAGCGGGCCTGGCGGCTCAGCTGGCCTCCATAGGGGAGAGGGGGTCGGCCTCGGAGGTTCTAGCGCTCGCCTGCGCGGCCCTGGCAGAGGCGGTGGAGACCGCGGGGATCCAGCTGGGTGGAGCGCCGCGCCTCAACGTGGAGGCTGTGCCCCTACACGAGCTGGCCGGGGCCGTGGGCGCGGAGGGCCTCTACAGGCTCGTGAGGAGCGCCCTATCCCTGGCACTCGGGGATCAGGGGCAGAGGCATGTGGTGGAGTCGTTCCTAGAGGCTGCGGGGGTCCGCGGGGCCGGGGAGCTGAGCGACTCGGAGCTCGTAGGCGCAGTCCTCCGCTACCTAGCTGAGTCAGCCGCGGCTAGCCTGGCGTTGCTGGGAGGCTCGGGCTAGCTCAGCGTGGCCCCCTCGACTAGTAGTGCTGGGGAGCAGACCCCTCCCCGGCACTCCCTCTGGGAGCTGGCCGCTATGAAGCCGCCGCCGAGGATCTCGTAGACGTCTGCCATAAGGCTCACCCCCTTCACGGGCCTGACTATCGAGCCGCCCTCGACGAGGTACCCATGAGTTATCGTGGCCGTGAGCCGCCCGCTCTCCGGCCTTGACATCCACATGCCTATGTTAGCCGTGGCCACGACACCCCTCTCCATCTCCGCTATCAGGTCGTCGATGCCGCCCTTGGTCTTGGAGGGCTCAACTACCAGGTTGCTCCCACCCGGCACGGGCCTCGACCATAGGCTGCGCCTGACGGCGTTACCCGGCCCCCCGCCCTGGCCGAGGATCCTGCTCGTGTAGTAGGTGTGGAGGTAGGCCTTCAGGATCCCCGAGTCGAAGAGCACCCTCCTAGAGGCTGGGTGGCCCTCTGCGTCGAAGCACCTCGATGAGGGCCTCCCGGGCAGGCCTGGGTCATCTACTATGGTGAGGTGCTCGGAGAGCACCCTCTCACCGAGCCTGCCGGCTAGGGGGCTCCTACGCTCTATCACGGCCTCAGCGCTCAACGCGGGCTCGAGGAGCACCGAGACTAGCTCGCCGGCCTCCCTGGGCTCCAGGAGCAGCTGGCCCCTGAGCGGCTCGTCTAGCCCCCTGGCCTCGCCGGCCTCCCTGGCCCTCCTGGCTATGAGGGGCGCCAGCTCTGCCAGCCTCTCCCCCTCCAGGCTCGTGGAGTCGACGTAGTCGTAGTAGGATCCCTCCCCCGAGACCGCCTCTAGGTATGCTAGGAAGCTGGTCCCCCTAGAGTCTAGGGGGCCCCCGTGGCTGTTGATGTAGACCTCGTGCTCGGTCAGCGCGTGGGCGCTCGCCTCGCTAACCCTGGCCCCCTCCTCTGCGACGCGCTTCGACGCCTCCACCAGTACGCCGGCCAGCCTCGAGGCGTCGGCTGTAGCCACCTCCTCATCGTAGACGCTGGGGGGCTCGGGGCCCCTGCCTAGCGTGGGGTTGAAGCCCGGCCACCTGGGATCCCTGGGGGAGCTCTTGGCTATCGATGCTGCAGCCCTTATGATCTCCTCCACGTCGCCCATAGATGACGCCTGCCCGCCGGCGCCCCCCACGCGGCCGTCGACCGCAACCCTAACGCCCACGGCTAGCTCCGCCCTCCTATAGGCCCTCTCGACGCTGCCGGCCTTCACGTCGACTGCGACCCTCCAGGAGTAGGTGGCGTATATCTCGGCCTCGCCCCCCGACTCCCTCTCGGCGAGCCTAAGGATCCTCTCGGGGTCGAACCACTCGGGGAACCCCTCCAGGGGCACGCCTCCTCACCTCCCACCGACGAGTAGGTTCCTAACCCTAACGTGGGGGCCTCCATCGCCGACCCTGACGAGCTGGCCCCCCTTACCGCAGCCCCCGAAGACGCTCGTAGATACCCTCAAGTCCCTCCCCACGGCGTCTATGTTATTGAGCACCTCCAGTATCCTCCCCGTTATGGAGACCCCCCGCGCGGGGCTGCGGGGCTCCCCTCTCTCGATGATGTAGGATACGCCCATGTTGAATGTGAAGGTCCCCTGGCCCGGGTCGGTCTGGCCGCCCCTCGCACCCTTAACGGTGACCAGGAGCCCCTCCCGCGTGTCCTCGAGCATCTCCTCGACGCGCCAGTCGCCCGGCTTGAGGTAGAAGTTGGTCTGCCTCACAAGGTGTGGGTGCCTGAAGCTCTGGACCCTAGCGTTGCCCGTAACCGGGAGGCCCAGCTCCGCCGCCTCAGCCCTACCGGTCAGGTGGGACTTCAGGATCCCCCTATCCACCACGACGGTCTCACCCTTGGGGCTGGCCTCGTCGTCGAAGGGCACATAGTAGCCCTGGGGGTGGCGGCCGTCGTCCACTATAGTTATGTACTCGGGCGCCACCCTCTCGCCCAGCCTGCCCCTCAACACGCTGGCCCCCGACGCCACTATGTCGCCCTCGCTTGCGTGGCCGAAGGCCTCGTGTAGCAGTAGGCCCACCACCTCCGGCTCCAGGATTACAGTGTACCTCCCAGCCTTGGGTACGGGGGCCTTCGAGGCCTCGGCGGCTAGCTTCGACACCTCGACGGCCATAGCCTCCCAGTCGCCGTCCCTGATGAACTCCCAGCCTGCCACCATGCTCTTAGAGTCGTAGACCATCTCCGGCTGGCCCCCGTCGGCCTTCGCGGTCGTGGCGTGGGAGAGGCCTACGAGCCTGACCTCGACGTCCACGAGGCCCCCGTCGGTCGTGGCGACAACCCTCCTATCATACTGGATCCCGAGCCTCGTAACGACGTTGACAGCCCCCTCGACCTCGGCTGCAGCCTTGTTAGTGTTTAACGCTACCTCCACGGCCTCGGAGACGTCGACTGAGAGTGGGTCTACCTTATAGGGTGAGGCCTCCCTGCCTCGGGCGGGTTTCCCCGCCAGCTCCACCCTACGGCCCCCAGCCGAGGCTACTGCCCTCGCAGCCCTCCTAGCCTCCTCTAGGGCCTCCCTGACACCGCTCCTCTCGAGCCTAGTCGTGGAGGCGTAGCCCTGGTAGCCCCCCTCGACGACCCTGACGCCCAGGCCTGTGGAGACGGTGTAGGAGGACTCCTTTACGACCCCGTTCTCGACAACCACGAGCCTGTACCTATACACTTGGATCCGGGCGTCGGCGTAGTCCACTCCAAGCCTGCGGGCCTCCTCGAGGAAGAGGTCGGCAACCGCGGCTGGGTCGAAGCCGGGCAAGGCGCATCCTCCACCTGCTGGCGGCGCCTCACGGGGTATATACCGGCGCCTCCAAGGCTTGTATCTGGTGAAGACATATAACTGTGGTAGAGTGTGTGTCGTGGGGTGTCGGGCTTGGAGTGCGCCGTGGAGGCTAGGGATCTCGTGAAGGTTTACCCGGGCGGCATAAGGGCTGTTGACGGGGTCAGCTTCTGCATAAGGCCCGGGGAGATATACTCCCTCCTAGGCCCCAACGGGGCGGGTAAGACCACCACCGTTAAGATGCTCGCAACACTCCTCAAGCCGACGAGCGGGGACGCCCTCATACTGGGTAGGAGCGTCGTGAGGGAGAGGAGGGAGGTTAGGAGGCTCATCGGGTTAACCCCCCAGGATCTGACGAGTGACGACGAGATGACTGGGTGGGATAACGTCTACATACAAGCGCGCCTCCACGGCTACAGGGGCGAGGAGGCCCGCGAGAGGACTAGGTGGGCGCTGGAGTACATGGGCCTCCTAGACGTGGCCCATAGGAGGGTGTCATCCTACAGCGGCGGCATGAGGAGGAGGCTCGAGATAGCCATGAGCATAGTGCATAAGCCCAAGGTGCTCTTCCTAGACGAGCCGACCCTGGGCCTCGACGTCCAGAGCAGGAGGCACCTATGGGAGCTGATCACTAAGCTGAAGGGTGAGGGGGTGACGATACTGCTAACCACCCACTACATGGAGGAGGCCGAGGCCCTCAGCGACAGGGTCGCGATAATAGACCGCGGCAAGATCATAGCTGAGGGGACTCCCGAGGAGCTGATAGGCAAGCTGGGCGGGGAGAGGATACACATAGAGATGCCCGACCCGAGGGCGGCCGAGGAGCTAGCTGCCAGCCTCTCAGAGCTCGGCTGGAGGGCTAAGGCCGTGGGCT
>Ga0256833_1002973_pt1 | contig 11709 bp, 11 predicted proteins | sample 356284metaG_FD_190535 | JGI IMG/M metagenome (GOLD analysis project Ga0256833, IMG submission 190535) | Hydrothermal vent microbial communities from Mid Atlantic Ridge, Atlantic Ocean - 356-284 | ecosystem: Environmental > Aquatic > Marine > Hydrothermal vents | place: Atlantic Ocean: Mid...
AAGAGGCTCCCCGACGGCTCGATCGACGCGCACACCCAGCTCCTAGACCCCGTGCACGGCGTGGCGTGGCACGTCATAGAGGCTAGGCCCTCTGATGTGGGGGAGAAGCTTGAATACGTGAGGGGGCCCTGCCTGGTTATTAAGGTGTGACTAGAGGGGGATAATGTACGAGTTGGACATTACACCCAACTGGTTCTATCGGGGGAGCCCCGTAACACTTATCTAATTGATAACTGAGCCCCTAACACGTCCCCGGGAGTATCAGGGGATGGGAGATGCCTAAACCTCCGGGAGCCCTAATCTGGACCTGGGTGGCAACCTACCTCTACGCCGCCATATTCTGGGCCATAGAGTTCACTAAGAGCCACAAGGACATCGCCGGCCACATGATAGCCTCGGCGCCCGCGGGCTTCTGGTATACCATAGTCTTCGGCGGGCTGGTAATGGGACTAATCGTCGGCGCCTACCTCGCCGAGACTCTAAGTAGGAAGCCCTCTCAGGGGAGGTGATGGCGTGGTGTCCGAGATAAACGCTACGGTGATAACGATAGTAATCATCTACTTCATAATAATAACCATTATAGGCATATGGTCGAGGCGCTACCTGAGGGCCCCGACGGACTACCACATAGCCGGCAGGCAGGTGGGCGCTTTCGTCAACGGCTCCGCCTATATAGCCTCGTACTTCAGCCCGGCCAGCCTCCTCGGGCTGCCGGCCTTCATATTCCTGCTGAGCTACCCCATGTACTGGGCGCTGCTGGGTATAACAGCTATACTCCCCATAGGAGCGGGCCTCGTAGCCGCCCAACTGAGGCGCTACGCCCCCGTGAGTGTCCTCGACTACTATGCTGACAGGTATGAGAGCCCCAAGCTCTCCAGGGTACTCCTAACATTCGCGGTCTTCTGGGGTGGCATCCTCTACATAGTGCTATCGATAGTGGGTATGGCCCTAGCCCTGGTAGCCATCGCTCATATAGGGTACCTCTACAGCCTAGCGATATCCGTGATCATAGTCATCATATACGTGTGGTTCGGCGGCATGATAGCGACCACGTGGAACGCCGCCTTCCAGGCCTGGGTTATGCTACTAGCCGCCTGGGCGGTCGTGGCGGGCGTGATAGCCAAGGCCGGAGGCTGGGGGGCCCTCTGGCACCACGTGGTGGCCGCTAACCCGAAGTTCTTCTATTCGGGCCCATTCAACGAGTTGTTCGTTAAGACCCTTGTTAAGAAGAACTTCGACCCAAGCGTCCTCTACGCGAGCGGGGCCATAGGCACGATACTGTTCTACTTCACCTGGCACTTCGGCGCCCTCTCAATGCCATACGCTATAGTCAGGATATTCACGGCCACCGACGAGCGCACCGCCAGGTGGACCATGGTATGGGCGGGCCTCATAGGCAACCTCTTCTACATAGCGCTCATAATAATTGGGAGCGCCGCCGCCTTCTTCATAGCCAGCTACCACCCCATAGCCCAGCAGCTCCACGGCCACGTGATCCCATTCCACGGGCTCAAGGAGAAGTTCGAGAACTACCCGCCCCTGATACAGTCCGTGATAGTGCTCGCCACGGAGGCCCACAAGTACAACGTGCCCGGGACTAACATACCGGACTACTCCACCCTAGCTGTAGCCGAGGCCGTCGGCAACAACGTCATACTAGGCCTCCTCACCGCCGGCGCCCTAGCCATAGCCATGCCCACGGTGGCCAGCTGGGCGGTGCTCATGAGCACGATAGTCTCCAGAGACTGGCCGAGGCACATCTTCGAGAAGCCCCTGAGCCCCGAGAAGGAGATATTCCTAGCCAGGATAACGGCCACGGTACTCATACTGATAGGCATGCTGATAGCCTTCAGTCCCCCGGCGCTGATACTCGACATGAGCGGCGCCGCCTTCGTGGTGCTAGTATCGACTCTAGCGCCCCCACTATTCCTCGGCATATGGTGGAGGAGGCCTGGCAAGTGGGCGCTCATAACGCACGTGATAATAATGTTCCCACTCACAACGTTCACGTGGCTATACGCCAAGTACCACTGGGGGAGCCCCCACGCCTTCGCCTTCAACCCCAAGTACGCCACGCCGCACCAGGCCTACTGGGTGTTCGTCGGGTTCCTGGTGTTCATAATACTCTCACTGATATTCAAGCCGCCCAAGAGGGAGACGGTCGAGAAGTACGTGGACGCCCTCCACGGCTAGAGGCCCCAGCGGCTAGAGCGCGTCCCCCTCCTTTTTATAGTGGCCTCCCACCTCCCACTCTAGTGGGGTGGGTGCCACGCCCCTCTTCAGGAGGGTAGACCTAGGCTACCTCGAGAGGAAGCTGGTGTTGGAGGGGAGGCCATCCAAGATAAGGGTGGTGAGCGGGGCTAGGGTGGGCGCGGGCGACGCCGCTAGGAAGGCGCTCGAGGAGGCGTCTAGGAGGCCCCTGGGCCTCGGCCGTAGGAGGCTTGCCGTGGAGGGAGTGAAACTATACTATTACCCCTACTGGATATACACGGTTGAGTTCTCGATCAGGGCCCTCCCCCTCTGGAGGCTGAGCAGGCACGAGGCCACCTTGTCGGTTGACGGCGTTAATGGGCATACTACATTCGCTGACAGGCCTCCATCGTGGGAGTGGCGGGAGGCCTCTGGCGACGAGCTGGTAAAGCTCTTCGTCGATGGGAGGACTGCTGATAGGCTCGCCGACGTCGAGCTGCCGAAGCTGGCCGCGCTAAGCCTCGGGGGGCACATAGTGTCTGTGAAGAAGAGGTCTAGGATGCTCGTGTATAAGCCCATCTGGGTAGTGGTAGCCCGCGAGGAGGCCTCGGGGAGGAGGGTGGCCGCCATAGTGGATGCCCTCACCTGGGGCGTCGGGGTGGTCTGGTACCCCCGCGGGAGGAGGATGCCGGAGGTGTTCGAGGATGCGAGGAGGAGCGGGGCGCCCCCCACCCTATAGGCTCATAGTAGCCGCCGTCAGCGAGAAGCGGGAGGGGCTCCACACCATCGAGGCAGCGGCGAGGCTGGCGGCCGCCTCCCACGCCAAGCTCGTCGTGTACCACGCCATAGACCTTCCATCCATACCCCTCCCACCAGACTCCCCCCTATTCAGGGAGGCGCTAGCAGCCCTCAGGGAGAGGGCTCTGAACATCCTGAGGGCGGCTGAGGCCATAGCTAGATCCCTCGGCGTGGATGACGTTGAAACCGTGAAGCTCGAGGGGGACCCGGTGGAGGGCCTCTGGGAGGTAGTGAGGAGGGTGGGGAGGCCCGACCTGATAGTGGTGGGCCGCCCCCCCAGGGGGGTTCTGGGGTCGAGGGTTACGAGGATCCTCAGGGGCTCCCCCTCAAGCGTGCTAATAGCCTCCCCACAACGCCCCTAAGACCCCTAAGCCTCTCCCCCGGGGGCCTAGCGGCTGCTTGAATGCTCGAGACGAGCCTGCCCTGGGGGTCGATCCTGCGGATCTCCACCCACTGATCCCTTATGACGATGTAGCCCAGGCTCCTCCTCCAGTCTATCGCTAGCCTTGAGAGCACCCTCTCGCAGAGGGCCCCAGCGTGTATGACCCTATGCGGCTCGTCCACTATCAGCCTGTGGGTATGGCCCAGTACTAGCCACATGCTACCCGGGAGGGCTAGGCGCCTCCTAACCCTCCTACCCCACTCGACAACGCACTCATCGCTCTCCCGCGTCGTGAAGCCCCTAGTCCACAGGCACTCCTCGAGCCACCTCCTCTCGTAGAGGTGCCCGTGGGTTAGGAGGTAGGCGACATCGCTCCCGGGTAGTATGTAGTAGTCCCTCACAACCCTCGCCAGGCCCTCGAGGCACCTCTCAGCGCCGCTGTCATGGTTCCCCTCAACGTACACGACGTATGATGCCCCGCTCTCCCTGGCAAGCCTCGAAACGGCCAGCCTCCACTCGCTACACGAAGAGGAGACCCTGCCCCGGGGCTCGCACGTATCCCCCAGGAGCACGAGGGCGGCGACTGGGGCCTCCCTCCTAGCGGCTAATAGGGCCCTCCCCAGACCGCAGTGGCCGTGGATGTCTGAGAGCACCAGGATCCTCGGGGCCGTCTCCTCCAGGTACTCCGCGGATAGAACATCGATCACCGGGGAGGCCCCGCGATACCCTCTGAGCCCACCAGAGTATTAAACCCCGGGCCCCCTGTAGGCCCGTGTAGCCCCTGAGTGGGAGGTCTCGAGGGATGGGTAGGAGGTCTAGGAGGGCAGTCAGTGGCTGGGCGCTGGCGGCTGCCATAATCATAGTGATAATTATAGTGGCTGGGGTGGCGGCGTACTACTACCACAGGGCGGCCAAGCCCGGCGCTACCGCGACCACGACAACAAGCCCGGCGGCGACCACGACTACTGGAACCCAGACTACCACATCAAGCCCGCCCGCTACCACCACGGCTCCGAGCACCTCCCCAACTACGACCACGGCTACCACTGGTAAGAAGAGGGTCGTCGTAATCGGTGTAACCGATAAGATAACAGACCTAGACCCCGCTAACGCCTACGACTTCTTCACCTGGGAGGTGCTAAGCAACATAATGTCAGGCCTCGTAAAGTACGATCCAGACACTGGTAAGATAGTCGGCGACCTCGCCACGAGCTGGGAGGTGAAGGATCACGGTAAGGTCTGGATATTCCACCTCAGGCACGACGCCAGGTTCGCGGATGGCACGCCGTGCACGGCCTACGATGTTGTCAGGAGCGTTAAGAGGGTCATGAGGATCAAGGGCGACCCCTCCTGGCTGGTCACCGAGTTCGTCGAGAACGTGACTGCCCTGGACAAGTACACCGTCGAGTTCACCCTCAAGACCCCGGCCAGCTACTTCCTAGCGCTGGTGGCGACGCCACCCTACTTCCCGGTGAGCCCCAAGTACCCGCCGGATAAGATAGTGAGCGACGCCACCTGGGGCGGCTGCGGGCCGTACATGATAGCTAAGTGGGTGAGGGACGAGATACTGGTGCTCAAGCCGAACCCATACTACTACGGGCCCAAGCCCAAGAACGACGAGGTCGTCATAAAGTTCTACAGCAGCTCCGAGGCCCTCAGGGCGGCTCTCGAGGCCGGTGATATAGACATAGCCTGGAGGACCCTCAACCCCGACGATATAAAGGCCTTCGAGAACAAGCCCGGCTTCAGGGTCATAGAGGTTCCAGGCCTCTTCATAAGGTACATAGTCGTGAAGACGGACGCCCCGCCAACGAATAACAAGCTGGTGAGGCAGGCGATAGCGGCCGCCATAGATAGGAGGGAGATAGCGGAGCTAGTCTACCACGGCACTGTCGAGCCGCTCTACAGCCTTGTGCCCAAGGGCATGTGGAGCCACATAGACGCATTCAAGAAGTACGGCGACGGCAACATACAGCTCGCGAGGCAGCTCCTCAAGAAGGCCGGCTACAGCGAGGAGCACAAGCTACACCTAGTCCTATGGTACACGCCCACCCACTACGGCAGCACCGAGGCCCAGCTGGCCGCCGTGATAAAGCAGGAGCTTGAGAGGACCGGGATGATAACGGTGGAGGTGCGCAGCAGCGAGTGGGCCCAGTTCGTTAACCAGCTCAGGAGCGGCCAGTTCATGCTGAGCCTCCTAGGCTGGTACCCCGACTACCTCGACCCAGACGACTACCTAACACCGTTCCTGATGTCGACAGCCAACAAGTGGACTGGAACCGGCTACAAGAACCCGGTGGTGGACAAGCTCCTAAAGGAGGCTGAGACTATAACGAACCAGACCGAGAGGGCTGAGATATACGTGAAGGTCCAGGAGATACTGGCGGATGACGTGCCATTCATACCCCTGGTGCAGGGTAAGCTCTACGTGGTAACCTCCACGAAGGTGGTGAGCCTCAAGATAAGCCCGCTCATGTTCCTACTCTACGACACCATACAGGTTAAGAGCTAGCCCCAAATGGAAGTCTAGGGCCCCGGGTTCCACCCAACTCTTTTCTCCCCAACCCCCCAGCCCACCCACAGGCCCCTAGAGTGGGCCTCGGAGGCTAGAGGTGCAAGCTTGTGGCGGGCCTCGCTAGGTACGTGGCTGTGAGGGCCTCGCTGATAATACCCACGATACTGATACTCTACACTCTAGTCTTCATAATACTCAGGGTCATACCCGGTAACCCCGTTGAGGCGGTTCTCGGCACTAGGTATGTGCCGCCAGAGGTGATTAAGGAGGAGATGCACAGGCTCGGCCTCGACAAGCCCCTATACGTCCAGTACTTCGACTACCTCTGGAGGGTGCTACACGGCGACTTCGGTGAGAGCCTCGTCGTTAGGGGGAGGCCCATAGCGGCCGACCTGAAGTATAGGATCCCGGCCACCATAGAGCTCGTGGTTGCAGGCTTCATAGTAAGCGTGCTCCTGGGGATAGCGACGGGCACGGCTGCAGCTGTTAGGAGGGGCTCGAGGCTAGACTACGCCATGAGGCTCTACGGCATCGTCACCTACACGCTCTTCATACCATGGGTTGGTGCGCTCCTCATACTACTCTTCGCCGTGCACCTACACTGGCTACCCGCCGGGGGGAGGCTGAGCGCCTCGGTCTCCCTCCACAGGATAACGGGGATCTACACGCTCGACGCCCTGATAACCGGTAACTGGCCGGCCTTCCTCGATGCGTTGCGCCACCTAGTGCTGCCGGCCTTCACGCTAGGCCTAGTCCTGAGCGGGCCCTACACGAGGCTGGTGAGGGCCAACCTCTCGGATGTGCTGCAATCCGACTTCATAAGGGCCTACAGGGCGAGGGGGCTGCGTGAGGGTAAGGTGCTACGCTACGCCCTCAGGAACGCCCTCATACCGGTAGTGACCTACATGGGCCTGCAGCTAGCCATACTCCTAGGCGGTGCGGTGCTGACGGAGACTACCTACTCCTGGCCGGGCCTGGGGAGCTACCTCTACGAGAGGATAAGCCTGAGGGACTACCCCGCCATAGAGGGCACTGTGATAGTCTTCGCTTTCATCGTAAGCGTTATCAGCCTGATAGTAGACGTGATCTACGCCTTCATAGACCCGAGGATCAGGTACTAGGGGTGCCAGCCCTTGAGCGCCGGGAGGGTGGTGGAGGCACTCAAGGCCCCCTTCAGGGGCCCCGGCAGGGGCCTCTTCACGGCGGGCCTAGCCATAGTTCTGGTGTTCGTGGTGATGGCGGTATTCGCGCCGTGGATAGCCCCCTACGGCCCCACTGAGAGGAGCGTGCCCCTCCAGCTCGCCGCGGAGCCCCAGCCCCCAAGCTGGAGGCACCCCATGGGCACGGCGCAGCTGGGCTATGACGTGTTCTCGAGGGTTGTCTGGGGCAGCAGGGTGGTCCTATACGTTGTAACCCTCTCCGCCATACTATCGATGGCGATAGGGGTCCCGCTAGGCCTGGTCTCGGGCTACTACGGAGGCCCCCTCGACAGGGGCCTGAGCATGGTGATGGACAGCATCTACGCCTTCCCAGGTATAGTGCTGGCCATAGCAGTCGCGAGCGTCCTGGGGCCGAGCCCGACCAACGCTGCAATATCACTGAGCGTCGTGTACGTCCCAACATTCTTCAGGATGGTCAGGGGGCAGACCCTCGAGGTGAGGGAGAGCCTCTACATAGAGGCCGCCAGGGCCCTCGGCTACCCTGATAGGGTGACGCTCCTAAGCCACATACTACCCAACGTCGCCCCGACGACGCTGGTTGTCTTCGGCCTAGCCGCCACGGACGCCATACTGACGGAGGCGGGCCTGGCCTTCTTCGGCCTCACAGTCTCCTACCCCCAGCCCGACTGGGGCCTAGACCTGAGGATGGCCCTCAAGGACATACCCAACGGCGTGTGGTGGACAACATTCTTCCCGGGCCTCGCGATAACACTCCTGGCCCTAGGCTTCGCACTCATAGGGGAGGGTCTCGGGGAGAGGTACGCCATAAGGACTGAGAGGTGAGCCCCGGTGGGGGAGCCGATACTACAGCTCAGGGACCTGAGGGTCTACTACTACACCCTCCTGGGGGCGGTGAGGGCCGTCGACGGAGTCACAATGGACGTGGGGAGGGGGGAGTGGGTCAGCATCGTGGGGGAGAGCGGCTCGGGCAAGAGCACCCTCGCACTCGCCATAATGAGGCTCGTCCCTCCCCCGGGTAGGATCGTTGGGGGCTCCATACTCTTCGACGGCACCGACCTGACCAGGCTGAGCGAGGCCGAGATGAGGAGGATAAGGGGTAGGAGGATAGGTATGGTGTTCCAGGACCCCATGGCCAGCCTGGACCCCGTGAGGAGGATCGGCGACCAGATAGCCGACGTGTACCTAGAGCACGGAGTCGCCTCGAGTAAAGGCGAGGCGATCAGGATGGCCGGTGAGGCCCTCGAGATGGCCGGCCTCCCGAGGGACTGGGTCGACAGGTACCCGCACCAGCTCAGCGGGGGCCAGAGGCAGAGGGCCCTCATAGCGGCCGCCGTCGCCCTGAAGCCGGAGCTGCTCATAGCGGATGAGCCCACGACCGCGCTAGACGTGATAGTCCAGGCCAAGATAATGGATCTAATCGAGGGGCTCAAGAGGGAGCTGGGGATGACCGTTATACTGATAACACACGATATAGCACTAGCGGCTGAGAGGAGCACCAGGATAGCGGTCATGTACGCTGGGAAGCTCGTCGAGTACGGGCCGGTAGACGCCATAGTAGAGGATCCACTACACCCCTACACGAGGGGCCTCATCGAGAGCGCCCCAGACCTCTGGGGAGAGAAGAGGCTGAGGGGGATCCCCGGCTACCCGCCAGACCTCAGGAGGCCCCCGAGCGGCTGCAGGTTCCACCCGCGCTGCCCCCTAGCCCTCGAGAGGTGTAGGAGCGAGGAGCCCCCCCTCGTGAGGGTCGGGGACAGGCTGGTGGCGTGCTTCAGGGCCCTCGAGAGGAGGTGAGGAGCCGGTGCCGGGCGGCGTCATCCTGGAGGCTGTGGGGCTGCGGAAGTACTTCGTTAAGGGCGGCGGGATCCTCGGGGGGCCTAGGAGGGTGATAAAGGCGGTTGACGGCGTCACCTTCACCCTGAGGAGGGGCGAGACGCTAGCCCTAGTCGGCGAGTCCGGGAGCGGTAAGACGACTACCGGCAAGCTCGTCCTCAGGCTCCTAGAGCCGGACTCGGGGAGGATAATCTTCGACGGGGAGGACATAACACACCTCCCCGAGTCCAAGCTCAGGCCCCTGAGGCCCAGGATGCAGATGATCTACCAGGACCCCTACTGGAGCCTCAACCCCAGGAAGCCCGTGGGGGAGGCGGTAGCGGAGCCCCTCATAGTCCACGGCCTAGCCTCGAGGGAGGAGGCCCGGCGTGAGGCGTTGAAGCTCCTCGAGAGGGTGGGCCTCACGCCGCCGGAGGACTTCTACTGGAGGATCCCAGCCCAGCTGAGCGGGGGCCAGAGGCAGAGGGTCGTGATAGCTAGGGCGATGATACTGAAGCCGGAGCTAGTCGTCGCCGACGAGCCCGTCTCGATGATAGACGTCTCGATGAGGGCTGAGATACTCAGGCTCCTCAAGGACTTCCAGAGGGACTACGGCCTCGCAATGATATTCATAACACACGACCTATCAGTGGCCAGGCTCGTGGCTGATAGGATAGCCATAATGTACCTCGGCAGGATAGTCGAGATGGGCCCCGCCGACGCCATACTAGAGGATCCCAGGCACCCCTACACGGCGGCCCTCATAACAGCGGCCCCCAGCGTGAGGCTGAGGAGGAGGCGCCGCTACGAGATCCGGGGGGAGATAGCCGACCCCAGCAGGATCCCGGGCGGCTGCAGGTTCCACCCCAGGTGCCCGAGGGCCCTAGAGAGGTGTAGGAGCGAGGAGCCCGAGCTAGCCGAGTCAGAGCCGGGGAGGCTAGTGGCGTGCCACAACCCCCTACCCAAGGGCTGGCTCTCCAAGTGGCTATCCTCGGGTGGAGCCAGCTAATAGGCCCGGGGGGCACGCGGAGGCCCCGCGGAGGAGCCGCTTTGAGCTGGTCTAGGGCTAGGGAGCTACTCTCCAGGCTCTCACCCCCCGTGATAGTGATGCACTGGGACATGGATGGCGTTGCATCGGCCACCCTAGCAGCCCAGGCCTCCGGCAAGCCGGGGGAGGCCGCCTTCGCCTCCCCAAACTTCCGCTACGCCTTCGACAAGCCCTTCCTAGACAGGGTTAGGGGCCTGGCGAGGGGTAGGAAGCTCCTAGTAGTGGTTGACCTGGCAATCCCCGGTGGAAGCGTTAAGCTCCTGCAGCGCTACACCGCTAGGCCCGCCGTTGTCCTGGATCACCACGTCCAGCCGGAGCCCCCCGATGACCCGGCGATAACCTACGTCAACCCAGCGGCGCGCGGGGATCCCGCTGGCAACTGGCCCAGCGCAGCCCATGTAATAGCCAGCGTAACGGGTGTGGGTGACCCCCTGCTAGTCGCAGCCAGCATAGTGGGCGACCTAGGCCCAGCGGCCCGGGCTAACAGGTGGTATCAGAACTACATGGTTAAGGCGGGCCTCGACCCCGCGAGAGACTACCATATCCCGGAGGCCTGCGCCTCCCTAGTGGACTCGGCCTCCACCATGGGTAGGCTAGACGTAATCGAGGCTCTCCCCGCCAGGCTCTCCCTGGAGGAGGAGCCCTGCATGCTCATACTCGAGGACGGGCTCCTCCACAGCCTGAAGGCCCAGGCGGAGGCCGAGCTAGAGCAGCTCCTGGACATGGCTGAGGAGGCCGTGGAGGAGCCGATTCCAGGAGTGCTCCTCTACAGGCTCGAGGGCGGGGGGAGGCACGCGAGCAAGCTGGCGAGGCGCTTGGCCCTCAAGCACTCGGATAAGATAGTGGTGGTAGCATACAAGTCCAAGGCCACCGGGGAGGAGAGGGTCTACGCGCGCACCTACAAAAGGGGCGCCCCACTCCTAGCCTCCAGGGCCGTGGTATCGAGGCTGAGGTCACTGGGCCTCAGCGCCGGGGGCAAGAGCCAAGGCCCAAACAACGTGCTAGCCGTGGAGGCGCCCCCCGGCAGGCTGGAGGAGGCACTCGAAGCCGTCCTAGAGGAGCTCAGGGGGCTACTGGCCCGCTAGCGGGGGCGCGGGTCGGACCCTCGGTGGGACTACCACGCTCACCACTCACCCGAAAACTCCCACGTCATCCCCGCACCCCCACGCTGTGGAGGGGGTGCTCCAGGGCTTTAGTAGGCCGCTGCAGGGCCCCCAGCGGGGTGGGATGGCTGTGGCGTCGAGAGGGATCCCTGGCCTGGAGAGGTACTCGAGGCAGCTCGGAATCCTCGGCCTCAAGGGCCAAGAGGCCCTGGCGAGGGCCCGCGTGGCGGTAGTGGGCCTCGGCGGCTTGGGGAGCGCTGTGAGCCTTTACCTAGCAGCGGCCGGGGTGGGTGAGATGGTGCTCGTGGATCCCGACAGGGTTGAGGTGCACAACCTCAACAGGCAGGTACTCTACGAGGCCGCTGACATAGGCATACCTAAGGCCTTCCTAGCGGCTAGGAGGCTTAAGGCGCTTAACCCCGAGGTCGATGTGAGGCCCGTCACCGACGGGGTGTCTGGGGGGAGGGTCGGGGAGATAGTTGGCGATGTCGACGTTATCGTTGATGCACTGGATAACTGGGAGGCGAGGCTCGCCCTCGACGAGTACGCCTGGGAGAGGGGGATCCCCCTAGTTCACGCGGCCGTTGATAGGTGGTATGGCCAGCTGACAGTAGTTAAGAGGGGCGTGACCTCATGCCTAGCATGCATCGCCCCAAGGAGCCCCAGCAGGCCCCCGGGGG
>Ga0256833_1002974_pt1 | contig 11708 bp, 12 predicted proteins | sample 356284metaG_FD_190535 | JGI IMG/M metagenome (GOLD analysis project Ga0256833, IMG submission 190535) | Hydrothermal vent microbial communities from Mid Atlantic Ridge, Atlantic Ocean - 356-284 | ecosystem: Environmental > Aquatic > Marine > Hydrothermal vents | place: Atlantic Ocean: Mid...
GCTGCTCTATCAACCCCCCGACGGATACCGCTACAACAGCGATTCGATTTTCCTCTACGATTTCATCCGCGCTTTTCGACCCCGAGGCAAGCTGATGGACGTAGGATGCGGCGTCGGCGTGATTTCTCTCCTGCTTGCGCAGGATTTTCCCGTGGAGGTGACGCTGGTGGAGAAGCAGCCTCGGATGCTGGCCTACGCCCGGCGCAACTTTGCGATTCACGGCATCGAAGCGGAGGCGATCGAAGGGGATTTTTTGCACGTGCCGTCGGAGGGGAGCTTCGATTTTATCGTCTCCAATCCCCCCTTTTACGATCCGAGGGTGAGCCAAAGCGAGGATCCGGTCCTCAACGCGGCGCGCTACGCCCAACATCTGCCCCTGGAGCCTTTCGTCGAGCGGGTGCGACGTCTACTGCATCCGAGGGGACGCTTCATTTTGTGCTACGATGCCAAGCAGAGCGACCGTCTCTTTCAGGCGTTGCGCCGGGCGAAGCTCACCCCGGAGCAGGTGCGTTACGTCCATCCCAAGATTGACCGGGAGGCGAAAATCGTTCTCGTTGCCGCCAGAGGCCATTCGCGAGCCCTTTGCAAAATCTTGCCGCCCTGGATCGTCTTTGACGAGAGCGGCCGCTACGGCGAGGAAGCCAGGCAGGCTTTCCGTAATGCGGCGACTCATGCGGTCTCGGCCGAGATGGATCCTTTGAATGAGCAAGGAGAAGAGAGAAACGAGAAATTGTAAGAAAGGTTTCTATGAGTGAAGATCAAGAGTCGCAACCGATTGCACAGGAGGGGTACGGATACCGTTTCGACCCGTCGGCTTGTGCCTCGTGCGAGGGGGCGTGCTGCCGGGGCGAGAGCGGTTATATCTGGGTCAAATATCCCGAGATCGAAGCGATCGCGGAGTATTTGAAGATCGGTTTGGAAGATTTCGGTAGAATCTATCTCCGAAAGGTGGGGCACCGCTACTCCCTGACCGAAAAGCAGCTGGGAGAGAACGATTACGCCTGCATCTTTTTCGACGAAGAGAAGCGTCGATGCGGCATCTATCCGGTGCGGCCCCGACAGTGCCGGACCTTTCCTTTCTGGGAAATGTTCAAAAACGATGAAGAGGGAGTGAGAAAAGAGTGTCCGGGAATCTTGTAAAGCGTGCCGCCTTTGCATTGTTGTTGTGCGCAATCTCCCAACAGGGGTTTGCCGCTTCCTCGTCCGGCGCGACGGAGGATCGGCTGATCGTCGAGGGGCTTTTCTATCAGGACGAATTGCAATACCCTCGCGCTCTTCGTATCTTTCTGCGTCTCTATCGGATGACGGGCAAAGCGGAGTATCTCCTGCAAGCGGCCGGAGAGGCGATGGCCGAGGGTGCACAGGGAGATCTCGTCATCCCCGAGCTTCGCTCTTGGCTTCGTCGTCACGGGCACGGCACGGCTTCGCTTCGCGTCGCACGGACCCTGGCGGCACTCTATCTGCAAAACTCCCAATGGCAAAAGGCGGAAAAGGTCGTACGGCGATGGTTGGCCGAGAGTTCCGATCCCAAAGATTTGAGACTCGCCGCCACGGTGATGATGCGCCGAGGGAAGGATGAAGAGGCGGTGCGTCTTTTGCAAAAAGCTTACGCCAAGACGATGGACGAGCGGACGCTTCTGGAAGAAGTGACGCTTTTGGCAAACGATCTCCATCGACCCGAAAGAGCGATCAGCCTGCTTGAGAGCCGTTTGCGTATGGAGCAAAAGAATTCGACGGCACTCTATTTCAAACTGATCGAACTCTACGCCAAAGAGAAACGTCTCGACAAGGTCCTCGAAGTCTACAAAAAGCTCTATGAGAACGATCCTCAACCTTTTCTCCTGCAAAAAATTGTCAAACTCTCCCTCTACGGCCGAGATTACGCCGGATTGAGCCGTTTCCTGGAGAAACATCCGGGAAACGAAAAGCTCCTTTATATGCTCTACAAGGAGCAGAAGCGTTACGACAAGGCCATCGCGTTGGCGAAGAGACGCTACGAAGAGACGCACCGTCCAAAATGGCTGGCGGAAGAGGCGATCTTGATCTTCGAAGAGGCCAAAGCCCGGAAGAAGACGGACCCCGAAGCGATGAAAACGTTCCGCTCCCTCTTCGACCGAGCGCTCAAAGAGGGAGTCGACGACAGTCTCTATCTCAACTACTACGGCTATACCCTTATCGACGAAGGATGGGATCTCGATCGCGGCATCGATCTGGTGCGCCGCGCTTTGCGTCAGCAGCCCGAAAATCCCTACTACCTCGATTCGCTCGCTTGGGGCCTCTACAAAAAAGGGGAGTGCGACGAAGCCTATCGCACGATGCAAAAAGTCATCGACGCCGGGGGGCTCAAAGAAGCCGAAATCAAAAAGCATTGGCAAAAGATCCAAAAGTGCATGGGGCCGGATCACGCAAGCGAATAGCCGAGCGTAACGAGATAAGATATTTACAAATATTAAATTATCCGAAGGAGAATGGATGGCCGATATCCTCGACGAGATCGTACGAAAGACCCGGGAGGACCTGGAGCGTAGAAAAGCGGAGTATCCCGAGGAGTGGCTGGGGCGATCGCTGAGCTTCAACCCCTTCGTCCCCAGGGATGTCCATCGCGCCCTGAAGTCCACCCCCGACAATCCCTACCGCATCATCGCCGAAATCAAGAAGGCAAGCCCCTCCAAAGGGATCATCCGGGAGGATTTCGATCCCCTCTCGATCGCCCAGGCCTACGAGAAGGGCGGAGCCGAAGCCCTCTCGATCCTCACCGAACCTCACTGGTTCAAGGGCGACGTGGAGTATCTGGGGATGGTCCGCCGCTACGTGGGTATCCCGCTGCTGCGCAAGGATTTCATCATCGACCGCTATCAATTGGTCGAAGCGCTGGCGTTCGGAGCCGATTTCGTCCTGCTCATCGCCAAGGCGCTTAGCCGCAAAGAGCTCAAAGAGCTGCTGGAGTATACCCGTCACCTGGGGATGGAGGCGCTCGTGGAGATCCACGACAAAGCCGACCTGGTCAAAGCGATCTTCGCCGGAGCCGACATCATCGGCATCAACCACCGCAACCTGGAGACCTTCGAGATGGATATGAGCCTGAGCGAACGGCTCATCCCGCTTATCCCCAACTCCAAAATCATCGTCGCCGAAAGCGGTATCAACGACCACGAAACCGTCGTCGAACTCTCCAAAGTCGGCGCCGACGCCTTCCTCGTCGGCGAGCACTTCATGCGCCAAGAGGACATCACCGGCGCGCTCAGACGCCTCAAGTACGGCGACTGAGCCGCTTTTATCCGGTTCGTAATTCTCCCAAAATCTGTTTCGTACTCTCGGTTTTCTCCGCTATTCATTATTGACTTGATTCTGCAAGTATGTTATCATCAGATGATAAACAAAGGAGTGTCGTGAACGATCTGGAAAATTTGCTCATGCTCGATGGTGAGATTTTTCCGATGGATAACGGATACTGGGTCAAGTTTGAAGCGAAGAGAGTAAAGCCGAGTAGAGAAGTCCCTCACGGTATCCGATACTCACTGACACTGCATGATAAAAGAAACCAAAGAGTGATCGGTTACGACAATGCTCACAGTTTTCGGCCTAGAAAAGGCAAGCACGGTGCAAAAAAAGAGACCTGGGATCACATTCATAAGAAAATGGAAACATTTCCCTATGAATTCGAATCGGCGTTACAATTGATCGAAGATTTCTGGAACAGTGTCGAACTCTATATTTCAAACCATTAGGAGCCAAGATGAAAACAAGAACGATCACCGTCGGGATCATGTCCAAAGAGGCCTACAAAAAGAGGACGATGGCGATCGCGAGAGGTGAGTATACACCGAAAAAAAATGAACCTAAGGTGTGGTTCGAATCGCTCAAATCCATGGCCCAGATACTCAGCAATGAAAACAGAGCGCTTCTAAGGATTATTCTGGAAAAAAAGCCGGCGTCTCTTCGTGAACTCGAAGAGATCACGGGAAGGAAAAAGTCCAATCTCTCCCGCACACTGAAGACTTTGGAGCGCTATGGGATCGTAGCATTGCACAAAGAGAAGAACAGAGTCGTACCCGAAGTCAAAGCGACGGACTTTCGAGTGGAATTCGGTTTGAGCGAGGTAGCGGCCTAAAAGATCTCGTATGGGATTCTTTTTGAATCCGTTTTTCATCCGTAGACCAGAAATCATTATCTTCGGTCGCCGGGGATGGGCAGATACCGAGGTAAAAAATCTCGGCAAATTGAAGAGTGGGAGATGCGATACGTCGTGCTCTCCTTCACTTCTCCTCCAAAATCTCCCTTCTCAACGCCTCTTTGTCGATACTCTTTTCGTGAAGCGATTTGAGCGGCAGGTTGTTGCGGTGGAGGATCGTGGAGGGGAGCATGTAGTTGGGGAGGTGTTTTTTGAGCTCGAAGAGGATTTCGTTGCGGGGGATGGGCTCGTGGGCGCTGTAGACCAGGACGATCTCCTCCTCGATCTCTTCGTCGGGCAGGGAAAAGACGGCGCAATCTTCGATCGCGGGGAGATGGTTGCGCACGACGCTCTCGATCTCGTAGGGGCTGACCCGGTAGCCCCGGGTTTTGATCATGTCGTCTTTGCGGGAGACGAAATAGAGATAGCCCTCTTCGTCGGCATAGACGTAGTCGCCGCTGGCGACGACGATCTCGTCGGTCAAGCGTCCTTCGGGCTTGAGGACCTTTTCGAGGATGCGGATGCTCTTGTAGCGGCGGGCCGTCTCCTCGGGGGCGTTCCAGTAGCCTTTGTAGATGCCTGCACCCCGGTGGATCAGTTCGCCCACCTCTCTCGGTTTGCAGGCTTCGCCGTGCTCGTTGAGGATGTAGAGTTCCACGTCGGGGACGGCTTTGCCGATGGAGTGGGGGCGGATACGGATCTGGGAAGGGTCGAGGTAGGTGCAGCGGAAGGCTTCGCTCAGGCCGTGCATCGAGTAGAAGGCGGCGTCGGGGAAGTGGCGCTCGATCTTGTCGATCATGCGGGGGGTGATGTTGCCTCCCGAGGAGGTGATCGCCCGAAGTTTGCCGAAGTGCTCGGGCAGGGGGATGCGATGGGGGTCGGTATCGAAGATTTGGCCGATATGCACGGGCATGAGGGGCAGCACCGTCACCCCGTCGTCGATCAGGTGGGCGAAAAAGTCGGCGGGGAGGACGAATCGGTGGATCGCCAGGGTGGCTTGCTTGGCCAGCGTGCAGAAGATCTGGTTGAGGCCGTAGTCGAGATTGAAGGAGAGCAGTCCGCTGATGACATCCTCTTCGCCAAGCTCCAGGTAGCGTGAGACGATGGCGGTGCCGTCGTAAAGGGCCCGGTGGTCGATGACGACCCCTTTGGGGTTGCCCACGGTGCTGAAGGTGTAGATGATCGCGGCGTTATCGTGTCCTTTGACGGAACACTCCAGCTCGGCGGGGTGGCATTTGTAGATCTCTTCGAACGAGACGTCGGCGTCGTCGCAGGGGGCGTAGCTCAGGATCTTGCCCTTAAAGCCGGCGGCGCGGACGGTTTCGATCTTTTTGGCTTCGGTGACGAGGACCCGGATGTCGCAGTCGTGCAGGATATGGCGCACCTGGGCAGGCTTGAGCAGACGGGTGATCGGCACGAGGACGAGATCGGTCGAGAGGATCGCCAGGATCGCCACGACCTGTTCGACGGATTTGCGCGAATAGATGCCGACCCGGCTGCCCCGGGGAAGCCGGAGCGAGAGCAGGTAGTGGGCGATTCGGTCCACACGCTCCTTGAGTTCCCGGTAGTTCAGGCTCTGAGAGCCCAGTCGCAGGGCCGTTTTTTCGGGCCGATCGGCGGCGGCTTTTTCCAGGAGTTCCCGGACGGTGTTAACGGTCATGATTCCTCCTTTTCGCTGCTCAGTGCGCGGATACCGTAGGTCCAGATCTCGTAATTTCGATCGGGGACGATCCGGGGGATCTGATGGTAATGCAGCAGCTTGCGGTAAAAGAAATGGACGATGCTCTGCATCTCTTCGTCGCTAAGCACCTTGGTGATTCCCCCGGTGAAGACGATGGCGTTGAGCCGCTCCAGACGCAGATCGACATAGTCGCCGTGGTGAGCGGAGACTTTGTAGAGCACCAGGAAGATCGCCAGCTGCATCAGAACTTTCGTCGCCGCTTCGCTGTGCTGCTCCAGGATATCTTCCGTGACGTTGAGGCTGCTGAGCAGTTCGAAGACGAATTCGTTTTGCCGGGCGGTATGCACCAGGCTCTCTCTGGATTTGTAGACGCCGAGCTTTTTGAAGACGAGGCGGTCGTAGCCCCCTTCGCCCGCGAGATTGTCGTCGATCAGGTCGCTGCTGTAGTGGATGTCGGTGGTGGCGCCGCCGATGTCGATGACGATGAAAGGGTCGGCCACGTCGAGCTTCTCTCCGATGAAGGGCAGGGCGCGGTTGACGATGTAGGGGGTGGAGTAGATCTGGTTGTCCGTCAGGGCGTAGAGGCTCTTGATCTCCTCCTTGCCGACGATATCGGCCTGATAGAGGTCGGTGAGGTAGCGTTTGAGCTCCGATTCGTTTATGCGAAGCTTTTCGTCGAGGATATTGGGCAAAAAGACCGTCTCGGGAAGCAGCCGCGTAAGCAGGGGACGGTCGGCCTGGCTTCCGACGTGGACGATGTTGTGGCAGGGGATGCGCCGCAGCGCCCGGATGCTTTGCTCGTCGAAGATCGGCTCCGCATCGTCCACCCCGCCCGCGAGGATCAGCACATCCACCCGCTCCGTGGGGATAGGAGAGCGATCCAACTCTTCGAGCAGCAGAGTGTCGATGATGTTGATGCCGGAGTTGAAGGCGGTATTGACGGCATATTTGATGCTAAAGGAGCGGCTCATGCCGACGATCAGGGTGCTCAGACCCCCGTTGGCGGAGCTGCAGATGCGGATCGCTTCGGGCGGATACTGCGCAAGGATCGTGCCGCATTTGGCTTCGAGATCCTGCCGGATGGAGCGGCCGAAGTCGCGGAAATGGTGTTGGATGCGCTCGCCCTGGGCGACTTTGAAATAGGTGCTTCCTACGTCGATGAGGAGGGTCTGTGAATTTTTCATTGCATGATTCCAATGTCCTGGATGATCTTCTCGACGACCTTTTCTCCAGGGCGTAGGGAGATCTGCTTCTTTTCGTAGGCGAAGGAGCGGTCGGAGATGGGCAGGCGACCTCGCTCGAGGATGCGGATGTTTCTGCGGGGATCGCGGATCGTGATCACTTCGTTGGCATTGATGACGTGAGGGGAGAAGGGGATCTCGACGTGGCCCCTCTTGATGGCGTTGAAGACTTTGCGCCAGAGGGTGTCGGCGCCGTCGTTGAGGACCGCTTCCATGATCTCGACCACCATCCGCTCCAGATGCTCCTCCTCTTCGGGATCTTCGACGGAGGGGATCCCCTGGAGCATCCCCAGGGTGTACTGCACCCCGGCGACGGCCCGGGCGTTGGCCTCTTTGGTCGGGATGCCGTGGGCTTCGTCCCGGGTCTTGGTGATGATCTTGTCCGCTCCCACCATGGCGGCGATGACGGTGGAGGTGGTGATGAGCGCGTCGGAGAACTCTTTGTTGTGCGGGAAGGCGCCCATCCACTGATGGTAGACCAGATGGATCGCCGCATCGCCGTAGCCGAACTCCTCGGCATAGCGACGGGCTAGACGGCGCAGGACGTTGGCGGTGACCACGTCCTGGATCATGGAGCCGCTCTGGGAAAAGCTCACGGAGAAAGATCGCACCCCCTCCTCGAGGGAGAGGAGCATCTCGAGCAGCTGAATGACGATGACGATGACGGGGGGTTGGAGCGTAGCGCTGAGGGGGCCGAAGGATTCCCGGTTGATGGGTTCGTTGAGTGCGGAGTAGTGGGCGCAGACTCTCTCGACGTATTTCCAGTAGAGGAAGGCTTTGTCGAGGGGGAAGTTTTTGGAGTAGGGGAGCAGGTAAGTAATCGGCCCTCCCTCGATCTCGAAGATCCCCGAAGCGATCGCCATCTCCACCAACAGGCGGGCGTCGGGGGTGCCGTGGCGCAGGCTGACGGGGGTGTCGAAATGGACCATCATCCGGCGGGTGGTGCGGTAGCCGTGATTGACGAGGGGGTAGCCGTTGAGCATGTCCGTGTCGTTTTCCTCCGAAAGTGCGAGCATCTTCTTCGCGGTGGCGTAGTCGTTGAGACGGGTGTTGGAGTCGATGGTCAGGGGCAGCACGTCGACCCCGGCACGGGTGAACTCCTCGTAGAGCGCGAAGACCTTGTCGTAGGTAGGGAAACCGCCTCGGGGCTGGACGAGCATCTTGTCGGTGTGCTTGAAACGGTGGGAGATGAAGAGGTTCTTGCTCGCATGCCGGACGAAATTTTCGATCTCGGCGAAATCGAAACGATCGACGAATTCGTTGCGGGTAATGAGTTCGCGCTCACGCCGGAAAAGGCTCATGCCGCACGCTCCCGCAGGCGCTCTTCGACTTCGTCGAGGGATTCGTTGAGATCTTTTTGGTGATAGACAAGATCGAAGCCGAAGGCTTCGAAACGCGGCACGAGGGTCTCTTCGTCCACCTCGCCTACGGCCAGGTTGCCTCCGATGACGAAGAGCACATCCTTGCGGAAGCGATAGCGGGATTTGAGGATCTTCAGATCCCGGCTCCACCCCTCCGCTTCGCCGTTGAGCGAAGAGATGAGCAGCACGTCGGCATCGGTCTCGAGCAGGGCGTCGAGAAACTCTTCGAGATAGGTGTTGACTCCCAGGTTGTACACCGTAAATCCCCGCTCTTTGAGGGAGATTTCGATCAGACGGTTGGCGACGACGTGAACATCGTTACCCACCACTCCGGTAACCACTTTCATAAATCCTCTTTGGACGTCCCGGAATCCCGGGATAAAATTAATAAAAAAGATTCTATCCTATCGTAACTGTAAGTTATCTACTCCATAAAAAAGGAAAAAAAGATGAAGTTCTATACCGCGGATATCTGCGACGAAATGCGCGAAGAGGTGCAGGTGCTCGATCCCGTCTTCCGGCCCTTCGGGGGCGTCGAGACGATGGCCGGAGAAATCGTCACCTTGAGGCTTGAGCGTAACAATACGGAGCTCATCGCCATGCTCAAAGAACCGGGCAAAGAACGAGTATTGGTAGTAGATGTGGGGGGAGCCTACGATGCGGTGGTGGGGGAGAACCTGATGCGGCTGGCCCATCACCACGGCTGGGCGGGGCTGCTGGTGCACGGCTACGTGCGGGATGTGCATGTCACCCGGAGCATCGAAACGGGACTCTGGGCCCTGGGGACTTGCCCCCGCAAAAGCTTCGAAAGCAATCCCGCCGAGCGGGGTGTGACGCTGCACTTCGCCGGCGCAGAGTTTCGCGAAGGAGATTTCCTCCTGGCCGACCGCGACGGGATCATCGTCCTTGCTCCCGAGACGATGCAGCGGCTGCAGGAGAAGCTGTTTTGAAATGACTCATTGGGGATGCACGAATGGCTGAGGCGCTACTTCCGATAACGTTCCGGGGCGTCTACGACGGCGCTTTGGCAGCGGCTGTGCAGTGTAGGAGCGCGAGGGAGGAGTTTTTTCAGATCGTCTCCTTTGCCGCGGATGCTGATGCGAATCTCCTGCAACAGTCCGCGGCGGCACTCCATGGCGAGCCTGGATCCCGTGCCTTTGCCGAAGCTACGCTCGAAAAGCTTGCGCAGATGGGCGAGGGTGACGCGTTTGCCCAGGTTGCTGCGCAGGTATTCTCCGAGCATGGAACGATCGACTTGACGGGTGAGGCTCAGCGCATCGTGAAAGAAACGCTCGGGATCGGAGTCGTAACACGTGCCGTGCTTGATCCACTCATGGCGCTCCAGACCTGAGGCGGAGCCGGGCATGGCACTTAGCAGCAGGCGTTTGGTGGCGGAGGAGAGCTTGGGTTCGGGAAGGCTGCGCCAGCGGTGGGAGCGGTCGGCCTCTTTGGCCGAGGCGGGGACGCCGCAGTAGAGATTGGATGCAGGCTGGGGCCAGAGGCCGTGGAGGACCAGATGGTTCGCCCCCCGGTTGCCGAGGGGTCGGCACTCTTTGCGGTTGGCGTGGCTTTCGCAGAAGGCGTTGTGCCAGCTCAGGACCAGGAGAGAGGTCAGATCGCTTTTTTCAGCTGTGGAGTGCCTTTTCTCGATAGGAGTGGAAGTAGAGGAGGAGGCTTGTGTGCCTTTTGCCGTGAAACATGCGGGGTCGACCCAGCGCTGTACGATGGGTGTCGCCGGGATCTTGACCAGCAGCTGCCCTTTGTGACGGCGCAGGACTTCGTAGCTTTTTCCGGGTTGGAGATACAGATCTCCGCTGTTGCGGCTGTGGCGTAGATCGTTGTAGGCGGGGCACGTTTCGGTGGCGACGGCGCTGAAACGTGCCTGGAGCAGAGGTGTGAAAAAAAGGATTGCATAAAAAAGAGTTCGGAGCATTCCTTTGGGCATGCTTTCTCCTTGTGCGGATTGGATTTATACTACGAGTTTGAGCATTTTGGCGTACTGCTCCGGGATTTCGAAGCGCTGACCGCTGAGGTACTCCCGGGCCACGGTATTGATCCACTCGCGAGAAGTGTGGATCTCTTTGGCCAGGAGATAGTGACGCCCCTCTTCTTCGAGAATCTCGTAGTGCCGGACGTGCACATGCAGCGGTTCGCTCTCTCCCTTGAGGAGGATCTCCATGCGGATGCTTTTGTCCTTGGAATCGAGTTCGAGTTTGAGCATTTTTCCATACCTTTTGATTTTGGCATTGAGGGCCAGGGCAACCCCCTGGGAGAGCGTTTTGTCCTTGATTTTTCGGATCATCTCTTACGAAACTCGTCGGTGTATTTCGGCAAATGAACCACCGAAAGTAGATCGGTGATTCGCAGAGGGTGTCCGAGTTTGTTCATATAGATGACGTAGTTGGTAAGCACCTTTTTGCCGTAGTCGTTGGCTTGGCTATTGGAAATAAGCTCCAGACTCATCCACGGATCGTATTTTTGCTTGTTTTCGAAGAGATCTTTGCGGCGGATCAGTCGCTTGGTGTAGCCGATGCCCGCATTGTAGGCATAGGCGACGAAGAGGGGATGGTGGAGCCATTTGGTCAGGTAATCCATATGGGTATTGGCGTATTTGAGCGCGGTAAGGGGATCGAAAAGGGCGTCGTAATCAACCTTCTCTCCCCTCTGCCGTGCCAAATGCTCCACGAGAAAGGGCATGATCTGCATCATTCCCAGGGCGAAGGAACCGGAGACGGAGGCGGGGATGAAGCGGCTCTCCTGGCGTGCGATGGCGTAGAGGATCGCCTGGCGCTTGACGGGGAGTTTGGCCATGAATTCCCGGTAGGGCATGGGGAAGTACTGGGGGACGTCTTTGTCCGCTTTGGTCTTGATGTAACAGTAGTGGCCGACGGTTTGGGAAGTCTTGAAGCGGCGGGCGAGTTTCGTCATATCGGTGCGGGGATTGAAGATCTTCTTTTTGAGTCGGCTCCACTGGAGCGGATCGCGGATATCGAAGCCGGGGACTTTGCCTTTGGGAAGCTTGGGGGTGATGCCCAGGTCGTATTTGAGTTTGAGTGCGTCTCTTGCCGCGAGGGTGTAGACGTTGATATCGTAGCTTTTGACCAGGCGGCGGAGATACTCCCGGTTGTCGTCGCTCTTCCATGCCCAGAAGAGCGCCCGATCCGCCAATTCCCGTTTGGACGCTTTGGGAACGGCGAGGGCGAAATCGTACTCCGCCAGATCTTTGTCGCCGCGCCCAAGGGCTTCGAAGCCCA
>Ga0256833_1002975_pt1 | contig 11704 bp, 9 predicted proteins | sample 356284metaG_FD_190535 | JGI IMG/M metagenome (GOLD analysis project Ga0256833, IMG submission 190535) | Hydrothermal vent microbial communities from Mid Atlantic Ridge, Atlantic Ocean - 356-284 | ecosystem: Environmental > Aquatic > Marine > Hydrothermal vents | place: Atlantic Ocean: Mid...
AAAAACTATTGGTAGAGGATTTAGAACTTTTGAAAATTTTAGAATTGCGATACTGTTTTTCCTTGGTAAATTGGAACTTTACCCACAAGAAACCCAGTAGAGCCAATTTAAAATTGACAAAATTAATTATTAGATTTATCTTTAGAATCTTAAAATAATGGTGTTTAAACGGGCTTAAGGGAAGAGGATACAAATGAAAACCATTGCTGTCCTTACAAGCGGGGGAGACGCCCCTGGGATGAATGCGGCCATTCGCGCGGTAGTGCGGACGGCCAACAGCAAAGATATAAAAGTTTACGGAATCGAACGAGGCTATTCCGGATTGATATATGAAGAGTACGCGGAATTGACCCGGCAAATGGTCTCAAATACCATTCAACGAGGTGGAACAATTCTTAAAACATCTCGATGTTCCGAATGGAATAATCCGCAGGGCAGAGAAAAAGGAGCCGATTTACTGCGCCGCTTGAACGTTGAAGGACTGGTTGTGATCGGCGGCGACGGTTCTTTTCACGGCGCGCACTATTTTTATGAAGAAAACGAAATTCCGGTGATCGGCGTTCCGGCTACCATTGACAACGACATTTACGGCACGGATTATACCATTGGTTATGATACTGCCGTTAATATTGCGCTTGACGCCATCGATAAAATCCGCGATACGGCCGATTCTCACGAATTAATGTTTATTGTGGAGGTTATGGGAAGACATTCCGGATTTATCGCTCTTGAAGTGGGTATAGGAGGAGGCGCAGAAGAAATTTTAATTCCGGAGCAGAAATCCAATCTCGAAGATGTAACACAAAGAATCTTCGACGGGCGCAAAAGGGGTAAACGCAGCAGTATTATTGTTGTAGCCGAAGGCGCCGAAGAGGGCAACGCTTACACTATTGCCAATAAAATCAAACGATTAAGTGGAATGGAATATCGTGTGGTTGTGCTTGGCCATATTCAACGCGGCGGTTCGCCCACATCTAAGGATCGTACTCTGGCTAGTTTGTTGGGTAGTCAAGCCGTATTCGGACTGTTGGACGGTAAAAAAGACGTTATGGCTGGCGAGGTTAATAAAAAGGTCGTCTTTACAAAATTGGAAGATTCATGGGAAAAAAGAAAAACAATTGAAAAAAAGCTCTTGGAGTTGTCGGTTTTACTCACTTAGTCGTTATCAAACTATTGTTTGTAAAGGCCCCGTTAAATTCTCAACGCGGCCTTTTTTATTTATCGGAAAACTCTCTTGTTTATTGATACTATATTATCGAAACCAAACCGTCCTTTGAATGTCATTGGCAGGACGTGTCAGGATGCACCGCGGTGAGTATTTACAGCGCGTCAAACTACAAAATTTTCGGAGAACCGATAAGATTCTTTTAATGGAAATATTTACAAATAATTAACAAGGAAACCATTAGCGTTAAGTATTAAACATTAACTCTTTTTTCCACTATATTTCAAGACAATTACTTAAACGGAAAAGTCCTAATGTTTAAATATTTTCTATTTATTTTACTTATCTCAAAAACCATAGCCCAGCCATACCTTTTTAATAGCGCTGTCGATGTGCCGCTGTATGCCGTCTATGAAACGGCATTTCCTTTTTCGACGCCTGTGAACAATCCTTATATAGATATTGTTTTAAAAGTTGAGTTTACAAATCCCGATGGAGAATCGATTACGGTTGACGGTTTTTATGTCGGTGAAAATCTATTTAAAGTTAGAGCTTACTGTTCATTAACGGGTAATTGGTATTATAAAACAAAATCAAATATAAAAGAATTAAACAATCTTAAGGGTGAATTTAAGGTTACTGTACCGAAAAAACATTCTAAATTAAAGGGGAAACTTAGAATTTGCTACAAAGATTCAAGACAATTTGTCTATGATAACGGCGACTGGTTTTTACATATTGGCGATACCGGATACCGATATGCTGCTGTTACCGAACCGTTTTGGAAAGAGTATATTGACCAATCCGTAGCAATGGGCGCAACAAAAATAAGGGTTTGGTTTTGCCAATCAAGGCATTCCATAGAAGACCTTTTATCTGATAACGGCAAAAAGCTAAATTTAAAAGTATGGCGGGAAATAGATAAAAGATTATCTTATGCGCTCAACAACCATCCGAATATTATACTCCAGCTTATTCCTTACGGCGAGGATTCGGAAGCAATAAAAAAGTACGATAAAGGCGATTTTATGATTAAGTATATCGGCCAATATGCTCAAGCGCGCTGGTCGTCTTTCCCCAATATCTATTGGTGTTTAACTAATGACAGAGTTATCTATAAAGAGGATTCTATAATAACCAGCGCTAATAAACGAGACGAACGAAACGTCCATTATGATATGATTAATAAAATAGGAAACGATTTTTATATGCGCGAACCTTGGGGGTCATTGATAACTAATCATCAGGCGCGGTTCACAGGATATGATTTTATTAATGAGCCATGGTCGGATATTGTTACATTAGAAGAACTTGACGGTATTAACGGTAAAAAAATATTGGAATATAGAAAAAGAACGATACAACCCATACTTAATGATGAAGACCGTTACGCTCTTTATAGAAGTCCTGAAAATAGACGTTACTTTTTTAGACGTTTAATGTGGGCATCGCTTCTTTCGAGCGGTGCGGCGACATACGGGGGAGGCAATACATGGCTGCCTTACCGTGAAGGAACGGCAAACGGTGTACAGGGTTATTATACACTAAATAGGAAAGGGCTCCTATTTCAAGGCGCGCATGATTTTAAATATATTCATAAATTTTTTAAGGAGAGCGGGTTGACGCTTATCAATATGCATCCGGATGATAAATTAGTCGGCGGCAAACCGCAAAAATGGAAATGTTCTCATGATATGAACAATTATATAATTTATATTGCTAATCCGAGCGGCTCTGATCCGCAAAAAGACAACCCCGCCAATTTAATACCGAAAGTAAACATCCGTCTGCTTAAAGGGAAATATTCCGTATCTTGGTATGATCCCGCCTTGGGAACATGGCAAAAAGGGCATGATATCATAGGCGGTTTAGGAAAGCTGACTCTTTCGCCGCCCAGCAATGCAGAGCGAGGCGATAGAATATTATTAATAAGAAGGAAAAAATCCTTACCGTAATTTTATAGCATGCCGAAAAATTTTATTTTAAAGGCTGATATTTTCGGGTTGATCATTATCCGATCATAATACTTTTTTCCGTAGGATATTCCACTTTTACCTGCTCTTTTGGCGCGGTAATGGCAAAAGCCATGGTCATGGCGCCTATTCTTCCGATCAGCATGGACAAAATCAACACCATTTTACCCGCTTCACTTAAACTCGCTGTAATGCCGCGCGATAGCCCTACCGTAGCAAAAGCCGAAATCTCCTCAAACAACAGGTCCAAAAAGGGAAAGGGCTCGGTGATTGTTAGAATAAAAGTAGAAAATAAAATAATGGTTATGGAAAAAGCAAAGACTACTAAAGCCCTGTTTAGAACGGTAAAGGTAATGTTTTTCTTAAACATCACAATTCTATTACGTCCGGAAATGGTCATCAATAAACTGCCGAAAAGCACACCGATGGTTGTCGTTTTAATGCCCCCGCCGGCCGAACCCGGCGATGCTCCGATAAACATCAACATCATAATCAACATACTCGCCGGTACGGAAATAGATACAAAATCAACCGAATTAAATCCGGCCGTTCTGGCCGTAACCGAAGAGAAAAATGCCTGTATTAGATCATGAACAGGCCTACCGTTGCCCGGTTCGACTAAATAAAAAAGAATGGTTCCCCCGAAAATCAGGATAGAAGAAATAAGTAAAACCAATTTTGTTTGTACGCTCCAGCGCTTAACGGTTTTTTCTTTATAACGATTAGACAGTTTTAAACCCGTCAATTCGGCGATAACAACAAAACCGAGACCGCCGATAATAATTAAGGCGGCAATCGTCAATAATACGGGATAATTATCATTAAAAGAGACGAGGGAATCCTTGTTTAAAGAGAATCCGGCGTTACAAAATGCCGAGACGGAATGAAAAACGGATTGATAAAGACGTTCATTAAAATTCCACTCGGCTTTATTCCAGAAAAGGAACAGTAGCAGGGCGCCGACCGCTTCCACGGAAAAGGTGATCGTTACAATTTGTTTCAGCGTGCGGTTGATCATACTCAGACTGTCAATATTCATCATTTCACCAAGGACGGCGCGTTCGCGTATGCTTATACCCTGACGGAAAAATAGCGCGAAAAAACTGGCCAGCGTCATAATGCCCAAAGCGCCGATCTGTATGAGAGCCAGAATGATTAACTGTCCGATAAAAGTGAAATGCGTTCCCGTATCCACTACAACCAGACCGGTAACGCAAGTGGCGCTGGTAGAGGTGAAAAGAGCGTCCAAATAACTAAGCGATTCTCCCGGCGAAATAGCGCGCGGCAATGAAAGCAGAGCGCTTCCCGTTAAGATAACAAAAACAAAACTGAATAATAGAAGCTGCGCGGGATGAAATTTAAGAGAAACGATTTTACGATTATAAGCCACGCTGCCGTGAATTAGAGATAACACAATTAAGATTTGCGCCCAGATAATGGTTATTTTGGCAATAGCTCGCACGTTAATATCAAAGAAAAAACGTTTAACAAGACTAAAACCCAAGGTGTTAATTATAAATGCGGTCTCGGAAAGGATGACGACGACCAAAACGGCCTGAAACCAATGTTGTTTCAGATATAAAAGACGATCTTTTACCAAAGCGATTTTTAGAAAATAATGTAATACAAATACGAAGAGTATCAACAAATCAAAACGTTGCAAGCGCGCCTCGTCGGCATAGGAGAGATAAAACCCGTATTCGGCAATCAGCCCGGCCAGCGCCGTTATGCCCGCTATAATAAGTAGGTAATCCGCTGTTTTTAATACCAGCTCACGCCACCGGCTCACTGTATACTCCTATATATTCTTTAATATTCTTCACGCAAAAAACGCCTGTCTGTCGGCAACTTCTAAAAATTATTAATTACGCCGAAATGAATTTTCCCTTCGCTGAAACTATCGTTTTTATTCAACCCATAAGCTACTTCAAGCATACCCAAGCCGGTTTCGAAACGTATGCCCATGCCATATCCCGTAAGCACCGTTCCCTCTGTTTGCGTATTATTAAAATAACCCCAGTCATTAAATAGGAAAATGCGCGAATTGCGCCCCATAAGGAAACGATATTCCAAATTTGTCCAGGCAACCATTTCGCCGGCAAATTGATTTTCACGATAACCGCGGATGGTTTTAAAACCGCCGAACCAAAAATAATCGCTTGCCTGAATGGCGCTACCCGAAATATGCATCCCCGTTAATTTAAGGGCAAAGACCTGATTTTTCCAAATATTCCGATACCATTCGAAAATCATCTCATAACTTTGCATTTCATTATTGGTTTTCAGACCGTCCTCTTCAACTATGTAAGCGGGGCCTTTTATCATTTTTTGACTATACGTAAAACTCGCTTTGTAAAATAATCCGCTTCTCGGATTAAAACGATAATCGCGCGTATCATATTGCAAACCTATTTGTAAATCGGTGATATCGTTACTGGTGAGTCGGTTATTAAAGCTCGCTGCGGAATCGGGCGTAACCGAACGTTGTTTAATTTGTAAAAAAATGTTTAGGTTTTGCAGCAAACGCATATATAAATTAAAATTATAATCCCATTCAATATATAGCGTATCGCGCACCGTACGGTCTAAGCCGAGCGATAAATTAAGGGGCCAATTGAAAATCCACGGCTCGAGATAACGTACATGAAATTCTTCCGATAAGGTATCCGCTTTTTTCCAATTGACGGAAAAAGCGCGCGCCGTACCAAATAAATTGTTAAATGAAATATCCACGGCGCCCGTAAAATAACCCGCGCTGTTTTTATCGGCGGGATTGGCTGGCATATAACCGATAACGCCGTCAAAATTGGTTGCATTGCTCTCTTCCACTTTAATTAAAACATCTACGCTATCGCCTTCAGCCTTAAAAAGTTGCGGGGGCTCAACGCTGCGCAGAATCGTCATTTTCCTTAAAACTTTAACGGCTTCGTCAAGTTCTTTCTTGTTATACAACGCTCCGTTTTTAACGCCCAATTCCCGCAGCATCACATAATCTTTAGTGTTCTTATTGCCCTCAAAAAGGATATTGCTTAGATAGGTTTTATGATTTTCATGCACGTGAATATTAATATCGGCATAATCTTTCTTCTTTCCCTTACGTAAAATAATATCGCCTATTTTTACTTCAGCAAAAGGATAAGCGGAATCGGCTGCCGCTTCAAGCATTTGATTAACAGCCGCTTCCAAACGGGTTTGAGAATAATAAGTTCCCTGCAAATCCGTAATATATTTTTTATAATATTCCGGATTGAGCGAATCACTGCCGACGTTAATTTTACCCCACCATATCTGCCGACCTGCATTGATCCAAAAAACAATATCGACCAATGATGAGTCGGATGTAAAAATTGTTTGCACCGAATCAACGCGACTGAATATATAGCCCCGAGAAGTAAAATAATCTTCGATTTTCTCGGCAGCTTTAGGAAACCGAGCGCGGTAATAACGCTGATGCGGAGCCATTTTAATCGTTTTTAATAATTCCTTTTGCGATAAATCGAATACGCCTTTAAACTCGATTTTATTAATAACGGCGTTGTTGCGAGCAAAAAGATTTACATTACTTAGCATATATATGAAAATCATTAATAAAATATTCTTCGTAATATTGTTCATAATTAATCTTTTACCAATAGCGCATTGTCTATCAAAAGACTATTAACCTATAAAAACTCAGTGCTGCAATCATATACCACCAGAAAAATCAGTGTTATATTTACTTAATGGAAACAGTAACAAAAATTAAAAGACGCTATATCCTATCTCTCTTAACGATAAACGGAAAATTATTCTTTTCTGCCCAATTAAATAATTTTTACATGTTGGTAAAAATTTAATAAAACGCGTTGTTATTAACAAATTAATGCGTTTTAAGCAGCGCATTTGCCTTTCTGCCTTTTATATCAGTTGTAAAAATTATTATACCTCTTATTAATGAACAAAGGGTTTAAAGTATCAACCTTAAACCCTTTTTAACTGACGATAAAACCGGATTAAAAACATAGATCATATCCATGTTTTCGTCGCTCGCAAATCCTTTGCTGCCATCCCTTAAAATTGTAACTGCATAAATTGAACCGGCCTGTGGAATTTTTATTTCATTGACTACATCTGTTTTGTATCAACAGAGTATATCGAACTACCATGAGAGGCAACAAAAAGTTTAGAGCCGTCAGGAGCTATTGCGGCGTTTCTTCCATAAGCCGAAATTTTATTTACTACCGAGTCAAGAGAGGTGCTTATTTTTACTAAACCGTAATTAACCCCTGTTACATAAACAAATTTTCCATCTATTGCCGAAACGACATAGCGCGGCTCACCTCCTACGTCTATTCCCTTTAAAAAGTCGCGCGTTTGTAAATCAAAAACCGAGATTGTACCATTCCCTCTATTGGCTACATAAGCTTTCCCATCTGCAATAGATATTCCCTCCGGCGTGGATAAGTTTTCATCGTTTAGCGTTATTGTTACAGAATAATCAGATACACTGATGATGGTTATGGAACCGCTATTGCTTCCATCAACCTGTTTATTTACAACCCAAACTTCTTTTCCATCGTCAGAATAAGTTAAGGCATACGGTTCATTAAAACCGCTGTCCGTTATGGCTCTATCCACCTTACCTTCAGTTGCATCAATAACCAAAATATTATTACTGTGACGAAAAGGAACAAACAGTTCCTTACCTTCGCGGCTGATGGAAAGATTTCACGGTTCATACGTTTCAACGCCAATATCACTTCCCGTTAAATATTTTACGGTTTTTAAATCATCGACGCTTATCATTGAAACGCTATTGGCGTCATTACAAGTAACAAATACATATTTTGATGGTTGTGGATTATCAAGCGCTTCCGTTGTACTTTTACAACTCATTAAACAACCTGCAAATAGCGCCGGAATAAATAAAATTATACTCCTTTTTGCATAATAATTCCCCCTTTGTGTTATACGTTGTATAATTAATTGTGAAATTTTTTTGACGTAAATTGCGCGATTATTAATCTATTAAATTGTAAATATTATCATTGCGCATCCTAAATGTCTGAGAAATCTTTGTTTTACGGAAAAAGTTCCTGACTTACGGGAATGTCCAATTCGCTTTGTTCGATGACGTATTGAGCCCGCAAAAAATTTGTTAATACCAAGACAAAAATTACGATTTGAGCCTTTAAGACAATTGAGATACAATTCATAGTTCCCCCTTCTACAATTTGTTTCTGTTTATTTTAATAGATTAATAATGCCTTTGATTAAGACGCCACAATTTTTTTTGATTAATCCAATCACAAACAATTTATGGAATCCCGCCTTACCTGAGCAGCAGCATTTTTTTCGATAAACTCTTATGGCCGTATTTTAACACATAAAAATAAATGCCCGTAGCGGATTCCGTTCCGTTTTCATTTTTGCCGTTCCAAACAATGCGATTCAGCCCTCTGTGAATTTCGGACGAAATTAATGTTTTAATGTTACGACCATTTATATCGAAAACCCTTAAGGTCGCTTTTGCAGCGCGGGGCGCATAAAATTCGATTGTTGTGGACGGGTTGAAAGGATTGGGATAATTTTGCCTTAATGCAAACTCGGCCGGCGATGATATGAAATTTTCGTCAATACCGGTATGGGCTTTGAATGGCGCTCTTGCCCAATAAATTTGTGATTCTCCGTCTTCAATATGTTCCCAGATTACCGCAACAGTATCCCCTAAAAGCGCCACATAGGGCTTTATATCATCGCCGATCATATTAGAAAGATTGTTTTTTCCTCCGGCCGACCCAAGATAAATGGGAAGTTCAATCATTATTTCTTTATTATTATCAAGAGAATCGGACTCATAAACCACAAACCAATCCCTGATATATTTTTTAGTCGGTATGGGATAATAAAAATAAAAAGGATTGCTAACATTATAATTATGATTGGAAGATTCCCACATTTTTGAATTTTCATAAAGATCGGCGCTAAAGGATTTCCATACGGTATCCAGTTTTTGATAAGTATAAATGGGCGGCTGCGGCCATGAGCTATAACGCGGATTTTTATTACTGCCGCGGCTTACCAATTTTTTAAGCGCCCAGTGGTTTTCATTGTTAATATAACGCGCCTCTTTGATAATATTGTTCAAGCTGTCTACCTGCTGTTCGTATAAAACATTTAATTGTTGTGACTGCATATTGGGATCGGAACAATCGCTGCCGTCTATTTTTTTTATATTGACCAAAGAGTCGGAAATCTGCGCATAGGTTAAATATAAATCGTTTATCCAGATAAGATTATCGCCCCAAACCTGGGGATTGGTGTTGTTTTGCGCGCTATTGGTCAACTGGCGTGAAGGCGTTAATGAATCGCCGATTACTATTCTCGAAAAAATCTGCCATTTATCGGCGATCAATTGCTGCCATACAATTCTAATTTGCTCATTATCTAACCAAGTTAAATCCGGATTGTTTTTTGGAATGGAATCCGACGTGATAATAATTATTTCATCCGAATAGGGTTCAATGCGTTGCAAACAGATAGAATAGAGGCTGTCGCTATAATTTTCGAATGATATAGCGACGTCACCGCCGAAACCCGTTGAATCCGGATTTTTTTTAACCTCAAAATTACCGTTCCAACCGGGCAATGAGATTAAGGGGGAAACATTAAATTCCTGCGAAACCCCCAAAGAACAGGCAATCAATAAAAATACGGTGATTTCTTTCAGGTAAAAATATCTCATTTTACCTCCTTTTTATATAAGAATTTTTCTAACTCATAAAATAAGTTTTTCGCTTAAATATCCGATAAAATCCATTTTTCCGCTTCTTTAATACTTTTAAAAACCATTGTTTCTTGTGGTAATTCTGCGGACATTTGTTCATATCTTCTCGACAGCCCGAAGGCAAGATCACTCTCGGCTACGATAGCTATCTTAGCGTTACCCCTTTGAGGATATCGTTTCCTAATGCTTATCAATTTTTCCTGATAGGTTAACTTTATATTGTCAAAATTAACTGCACGTATATCCCATATCGTATCAACATCAGCTGGAAAATCTCTGGAATTTGTAATATACTTACTCGCTTTTTCCATATCTTTTTCGGTAAAAAAATAATTTACGGTTATATATAAAATTCCCTTGCTCTTATCAAAACGATATACAAGACTCATAAAAAATCTCCTGATAATGGAATAATTTATTCCTCCAAAAAGAGTAAAATTTTTGAAAATATCAGGCTTTACCTCTTTTTCAAATATGTGCAATAAATAAAACGGATTGATTTGAGAATCGTCGGTTTAAATAAATATCGACAGGTTTTGGTTAAAATGCAACATATAAATAAAAAATTTACCGTCACTATATTATAGTGTCATAGTATCGGAATTTCAAAAACAACATATTTCGGACATTTTCAATATTATTTTTAGAATATTTCTCGTAAACACACAATTTTAGTTTCCTTCTTTCGAAGAAATGAAAAACTTTTGCGTTTAATCCCCCACAACCTGTCATTCCCAATTCCGTATAGGAAACTATATCTCATCAATTGCCTAAATGGCAATATCGGCCAAAGTATACAGGAATATTACCTGCGACTACGAATTGAAGATCGTGATAATTAGGATCGTATACGGACTAAAGAAAAATAAAAATGCAAGCATGGTTCGATTTAACGCAATTTTTTATCTTTTAAACCCGCGATTAATATCTGCAGGATAAAAAAGTTATAATAATTTTGCAATATTGTTGCCTTTTGGGCAAATTGACGATCATTTGACAGTTGAATCATTTTACTAAAAAGACGATATGACGTTTATTAAACATTCTGACTATAAACCGCCGATTTTAATGCGCAGCGGCCATCTGCAAACCGTCTATCCGTCCTTGTTTAGAAAAATTGACATAGATTTTTATCAAAGAGAGCGTATTGAAACCAATGACGGCGATTTTTTAGACCTTGACTGGGCGCAAAGGGGTTTTAAAAAACTTGCCGTTATTTCTCACGGATTGGAAGGCAGCTCTCGACGTTCTTACGTTGCCGGTATGGCGCGCGCCCTTTTGAATAACGGCTGGGATGTTTTGGCTTGGAATTTTCGCTCCTGTTCGGGCGAAATAAACAGAAGACCGCGTTTCTACCATAGCGGCGCAACGGATGACCTGGGTTTGGTAATCGATCACGCCTTAAATACAAATTATTACGAACAAATCGCTTTAATCGGTTTTAGTATGGGCGGCAATTTAACCTTGGTCTATCTTGGGCAACAGGGAAGAAATATTAATTCAGAAATTACGGCGGCCGTTACCTTTTCCGTACCCTGCAATCTTAAAGACAGTTCCGAGCAGCTGGCAAAACCGCAAAATAAAGTATATATGAAACGTTTTTTGCGCATGTTGCATAAAAAAATAAAAGCAAAAAAAGCGCTTTTTCCCGATTTGATTGACGATATGCATTACGAATCCATAAAAAATTTTAAAGACTACGATGACTGCTATACGGCGCCGTTACACGGATTTAAAAATGCGGAGGATTATTGGCAGCAATGCAGCGGCGATCAATTTATTGATAAAATCGCCGTCCCG
>Ga0256833_1002976_pt1 | contig 11703 bp, 10 predicted proteins | sample 356284metaG_FD_190535 | JGI IMG/M metagenome (GOLD analysis project Ga0256833, IMG submission 190535) | Hydrothermal vent microbial communities from Mid Atlantic Ridge, Atlantic Ocean - 356-284 | ecosystem: Environmental > Aquatic > Marine > Hydrothermal vents | place: Atlantic Ocean: Mid...
GGCCCGGGGATCGGGGTCACCCTGAACCCCGACGCCCTCAAACGCTATTCCCTCGAGCAAAGCAAGCTCCGGCCCGGGGTGTAATGGGCCCGTTGCCCCCATAGGGGGAGTGCAAGGAAAGAAGCAAGTATGAAACACGGAAGGATCCTGACACTGGCGGCGGCCCTCGCACTGGGCCTCGCTTTCGCCACCCCCAAGGACACCTTCGTCCACATGACCTTCGGCGAGGTGGACACCCTCGACCCGGCCCAGGCCTACGACACCGCCTCGGGCTACATCCTCGAGAACATCTACGAAACCCTCTATACCTACAAAAAGGACTCCCTCACCGAGTACGAGCCGGCGCTCGCCGTCAGCTACTCGATAAGCGAGGACGGCAAGACCTACACCTTCCAGCTCCGCAAAGGCGTCAAGTTCCACTCCGGCAACCCGATGACCTGCCGCGATGTGGAATACTCGATCGAGCGCCTCCTGGTCACGAACCCCGGCGACTCCGCGGGTTGGTTCTACGCCGAGAGCCTGGTGGGCTACGACGTGAACGCCAAGGCGGCGGCCGCCGAAGAACTCGGTGAAAACCCCGACCCCAAGAAGCTCGAGGCCTTTCTCGAGGCGTACTGGCAAAAAATCGACCAGAGCGTCGAGTGCGACGGCCTCTACACCGTCAAGTTTCACCTGGTGAAGCCCGACCCCAGCTTCTTCGCCAAGCTGATGTACACCGCCTCCTCAGTGATCGACTCTAAGTGGGCGATCGAGCACGGCGAGTGGAGCGGTACCAAGAAGGACTGGAAGGACTGGATCGGGCGCGACCTCCGCCAGGGCTACCTCCACAACCACGCCTCGGGCACCGGCGCCTACAAGCTCGTCAAGTGGGACGGGAAGAACGTCGTCGCCGAGGCCTTCGACGGCTACTGGGGCAAAAAGCCTGCGATTAAGAAAGTGCTGGTCCAGGTGGTGGACGAGCAGGCCACCCGGATCGAGGCCCTAAAGCGCGGCGACGCCGACCGGGTGACGATCAACGACCGGGCCACCCTCGAGTCCCAGATCCGCGGCCTGCCCGGGGTCAAGGTCTGGGAGGACAAGAACTGGGCGCCGGCGGTGGCGAGCGCGATCTTCTTCAACCAAAAACCCTCGGTTCAGGACAACCCCTACCTGGGCTCGGGCAAGCTCGACGGTAAGGGCGTACCCCCCGATTTCTTCCAAGACGTGCACGTCCGCAAGGCCTTTGCCTACGCCTTCGACCAGGACGCGATCATCGAGGACCTCTACCTAGGCCACGGGGTGAAGCTCACCATGGCCCTTCCGCCCTCGTTCCTGGGCTACGACCCCAATATCCCCATCTACAACCTCGACCTCGACAAGGCCGAGGCCCACTTCAAGAAGGCCTTCGGCGGCAAGCTCTGGAAGACGGGCTTCGAGCTCACCATTCTCTATAACGAAGGGAACACCACTCGCCAAACCATCGCCGAGATGCTGAAGGCGAACATCGAGGAGATCAACCCGAAGTTCAAGATCAACGTCCAGGGCGTGCAGTGGCCCGACTTTATCCGGGCGGTCTCGAAGCGTCAGCTCCCGGTCTTCGTGCTGGGCTGGGGCGCCGACTACGCCGACCCCGATAACTTCGTCTACACCTACTACCACTCCCGCGGCTACTACGGGAACAAGATCGGGCTGAAAGACGCCGAGCTCGACCGCCTGGTGGAGGAGGCCCGGAGCATCACCGATCCCAAGAAGCGTGCCGAGCTCTACTCCAAGATCGGCCACCGCGGCTACGAGATCGTGCCCTTCGTACCCTACCCGCTGCCCTCGCCCTTCATGGTCACTCGCGACAACGTCGTCGGGGTCTACTACAACCCGATGCGCTCGGGTGAGTTCCTCTGGAAGGACATCGCCAAGAAGTAAGGCGGAGGAACCCAGGCGGGGGGCCATCCGGCCCCCCGCATTTTGTAAACTCGGGAAGCGGCCGGCTAGGCCGGGGAGGCGAACGTGCTCACCTACGCGATCCGGAGGCTTTTGCAACTGCCCATCGTGCTCTTCGTGGTCTCGGTGGTGATCGTCGGGTTGCTTCAGTTCCTGCCCCCGACGGCGCGGGCTGCCGCCTATGTGAAGAGCGAGCAGCAGCTCGCCCACATCGACGAAATCATCAAACAGTACAACCTGGACGCGCCCTTTTACGTGCAGTACTGGACCTGGCTAAAAAACGCCCTGAAGGGGAACCTGGGGTTTTCCCGGGTGGATAAGAAGCCGGTGCTCGAATCCATCGCCACCCGGCTTCCGGTCTCCGCCGAGCTCGTGCTCTACGCTTTCTTGCCGACCCTGCTCTTTTCGGTTTGGCTAGGGACGCTCGCCGCCATCTATCGGGACCGTTTCTTGGACCAGTTGATCCGGGTACTCGCGGTGGTCTTCTGGTCGCTTCCCACCTTCGTTTTGGGCATCGCGCTCGTGGCCGTCGTCTATGGCTACCTCAAGCTCTTCGGCATCGGCCGGCTCCCCCCCGACCTGATCATCCAGCTCGCCCAGCAGGCGAACGCCGGCGAGTTCCGCTACTACACCGGGCTACTCACCATCGACGGGCTCTTAAACGGCCGGCTCGACGTAACCCTCGCCGCGCTCAAGCACCTGGTGCTTCCCACCATCACCCTGATCCTGGTGCTCGGAGCCCAGATCGTGCGGGTGATGCGTTCCTCGATGCTCGACGAGCTAGGCAAGGACTACGTGCGTACCGCCCGGGCCAAGGGCCTGCCGGAAAAAGTCGTCTACTACAAGCACGCCCGCCGCAACGCCCTGATTCCGGTGATCACTTTGGCGGGACTGATGTTTGCCTTCATGCTGAACGGGGTGGTGATCACCGAGACGATCTTCAACCTCCCGGGGCTCGGGCAGTGGGCGGCGGCGGCGGCGGTCCAGCTGGACCAGCCCTCGATTCTGGGCTTCGCCCTCTTTACCGCCCTGATCGTCGCCCTTGCCAACATCGCGGTGGACATGCTCTACGCCCTGGTGGACCCGCGGATCCGCTACGAGTGAGGAGGCCATGGCCGAAGCGACCCTTTTCAAACCCAAGCGCGAGTCCTTCTGGCGCTCCCGCGCCTGGCGGCGGTTCCGCCGCAACCCGCTGGCGATCGTCGGCACGCTGATCGTGCTCTTTTTCATGCTGGTGGCGATCTTCGCCCCCGCCCTCACCGCCGACCGCATGGGTCGAAACTGCCTCCGCGACCTGGGCGTCAAGCGCACCGAGGCGGTCAAGGTACTTAGGAACCCGCTTTCCCCCAAGTTCTGGCGGGCAACCCTCCACCCCCCGGCCTCCTGCTACAAGATCCCCCGGAAGGGCTACTCGCCGATCCCCAAGCACCCCTCGAAGAAGTACCCGCTGGGCCTCTCGGGGGGCGGCTACGACATCCTTTACGGGCTCATCTGGGGTGCCCGGAGCGCCTTTTACGTGGGCATCCTCGTGATTAGCGTCGCCCTTTTGATCGGCATTTTGATCGGGGGGCTCACCGGCTACCTGGGCGGCTGGGTGGACCACGCGCTGATGCGCTTCACCGACGCGGTTTACGCCTTCCCCGGCCTGGTCTTGGTGATGGTGGCGGTGACCATCTTCGGCCGCAGCCTGACCACGATCATGCTGGCGATCGCGATCGTCAGCTGGCCCACCTACGCCCGGATGCTCAGGGGGAACATCCTGAAGGTCAAGGCCCAGGACTTCGTGGACGCGGCCCGGGCGCTCGGCGCGGGGCCCTTGCGTATCTTCTTCAAGCACGTGCTCCCGAACGCCATCGGGCCCCTGATCATCCTGGCGAGCCTTGACATCGGCTCGATCGTGCTCTCGGTGGCGGCCTTGAGCTTTTTGGGCCTCGGCCCCGAGATCGGGTTCGCCGACTGGGGGCAGATGGTGAACTTCGCCCGGAACTGGATCGTGGGGCCGCCGGGCGAGCCCCTCAAGTACTGGTACACCTGGGTCTGGCCGGGGCTTGCCATCGCGCTCTTCGTGCTCGGGTGGAACCTGCTCGGCGACGCGGTGCGCGACGCCCTCGACCCGAGAAGTTAAAAGCCCCGTCCCTAGCGGCCTCCGCTCGAAGTCGGCGGGGGTTTTTGCTATACTGGGCCGCGTACGAAAGGTACGGGAGGTGGTTATGAGGAAGAAAATCGGGATTCTGACGGCGCTCGCGTTCCTGCTCGGGGTCGCCTTCGCGGCGGTGCCGAAGGATACCTACGTCTACATGACCTTCGGCGACATCGACACTCTCGACCCCGCGCAGGCTTACGACACCGCCTCGCTGCACATCATTGAGAACGTCTACGAGACCCTTTACACGTATAAGAAAGACTCGCTCACCGAGTACGAACCGCTGCTCGCTACCAGCTACGAGATCAAGGACGGCGGCAAGACCTACATCTTCCACCTCCGCAAAGGGGTGCAGTTCCACTCCGGCAACCCGATGACCTGCCGGGACGCCGAGTACTCGTTTGAGCGCATCCTGGTGACGAACCCCGGCGACGGGCCCGGATGGTTCTTCGCCGAGAGCCTGATCGGCTACGACTCGAACGCAAAGAGCGCCCTCGGCGAGAACGCCTCGCCGGAGGCGTACGACAAGTACTGGGAGCTCATCGACAAGAGCGTCGAGTGCGACGACCTCTATACCCTCCGCTTCACCCTGGTGAAGCCCGACCCCAGCTTCTTCGCCAAGCTGCTCTACGCCGGCGCCGCGATTATTGACTCCAAGTGGGCGATCGAGCACGGCGAGTGGAGCGGCACCAAGAAGGACTGGCTCGACTGGGCGGGCAAGGACCTCCGCCAGGGCTACCTCCACAAGCACATGTCGGGCACCGGCCCCTACAAGCTCGTCAAGTGGGACGGCGAGAACGTGGTGGCCGAGGCCTTCGACAAGTACTGGGGCAAAAAGCCCAAGATCAAGCGGGTGCTCGTTCAGATCGTCAAGGAGCAGGCCACCCGGCTTGAGGCCCTAAAGCGCGGCGACGCCGACCGGGTGACGGTGAACGACTGGGCCACGGTCGAGTCGCAGGTGCGGGGCCTGCCCGGGGTGAAGGTCTGGAGCGACCCGAACTGGGCGCCCGCCGGGGCCGGGGTGATCTTCTTCAACTTCAAGGTCGAGGGCAAGGACAACCCCTACATCGGCAAGAACACCCCGCGTGATCTCTTTAGTGACATCAACGTCCGCAAGGCGTTCGCCCACCTGGTGGACCAAGACGCACTGATTGATGAGATCTTCCTGGGCCACGGCGTCAAGCTCACGATGGCCCTGCCGCCCTCGTTCCTTGGCTACGACCCCACCATCCCGATCTACGAGTTCAACCCCGACAAAGCCGAGATGTACTTCAAGAAGGCCTTCGGCGGCAAGCTCTGGGACCAGGGATTTGAGATCACCATCACCTACAACCAGGGCAACACCTTCCGCCAGACCATCGCCGAGATGCTGAAGGCCAATGTCGAGGCGATCAATCCCAAGTTCAAGGTCAACGTCCGCGGTCTGCAGTGGCCCGACTACCTGCGGAGCGCCCGCAACAAGATGCTGCCGATCTGGCCGCTCGGCTGGATCGCCGACTACGCCGACCCCGACAACTTCATCCACCCCTTCTACCACTCGAAGGGCGCGCTGGCGAAGCGTCAGAACCTGAACATCCCCGAGCTCGATCGTCTGATCGAGGAGGCCCGGGCCACCGTGGATCCCAAGAAGCGGGCCGAGATCTACAAGAAGATCGGGCGGCTCGCCCACGACCTGGCGGTGAACGTGCCGCTGCCCTCGCAGTCGCCGTTCATCGTCACCCGGGACAACTTAAAGGGCGTCTACTACAACCCGATGCGCTCGGGGACCTTCCTCTGGAAGGACATCTACAAGGAGTAAGGGCGAAAAGGCCCGCTCGCCCCGGGGCCCTAGGGCCCCGGGGTTTTTAGTAGGAGCGCTTTTGAACCTTTAAGCCCTGGGCGGCGAGCCAGTCCACCAGAAAACCCACCGCGTGCCGCACCCCGGGGGTGACCAGGGGGTCGCCGAAGCGCTTGATCCCGGCGTAGAGGCCGTGGGCGCTCGGGCGGAGCTCGAGGAGGAGTTCTTGGATGAGCTCGAGCTCAGGCTCCTCCACCCGCAAAAGAAAGTAGTACCCCTCGGGAAGGCGTCGGGTGAGCTCGAGAAAGATCGCGTGCCCGCCGGGGAAAGCGTGGACTTTTTTGGTGAAGTCCCGGATCTCGGGAAGCGGGCCTTCGAGAATCGCGTGGGGCATCTCGTCCTCCTTTCGAAGCGGCGGGAAGGCCTCACGGGCCTCGGCCGCCTTGGCAAAGACCGCGTGATAGAACCGGCGACCACGTTTTTTCCATTTCTCGGCGTACTTGGTGGTGAGGACCTCGGGGGGCGGCGGAAGGGTCCGGACCTCGAAAAGGCCGCTTTTCCTTCCCTCCTCAAGCGCGAAGGCGAAGTAGTCGGGGTGGTCCGTGGTCAAGAAAAGCGCGCCCCCATCCGCCAGCCGGGTCGAGAGCAGGCGGAAAAAGGGCACCTGCAAAAGCCGCCGCTCGGCGTGTCGGCTTTTCGGCCAGGGGTCGGGGAAGTTGACGTAGACCCGGGAAAGGGCCCGGGGGGGTACCAGGTTCCGAAGGGCGAACCCGGCCATCCCCTTAAAGAGCCGAACCGCCTCGACCCCCTCGCGGCGAAGCCGCCGGAGTGCCCGCACCACGCTGGCCCCGGCAGCCTCGACCCCGAGGAGGTTCCACTCGGGGTGCGCTCGGGCGAGGGTGACCAGAAACCGCCCGTCCCCGAAACCGATCTCGAGCACAAGCGGCCCCTCCCGCCCGAAGGTGGCGGCAGGATCGATGGGAAAGCGGAGCTCGGCGAAGCGAAGCAGACGCGCCATGCGTCCTGTAGCATACCGGCATGCGGGCGCTCCTTTTGCGCTGGCTCGTGAACACGCTCGCGCTCTGGGTGGTGAGCGAGCTCTACGCGGGCGTCTACTTCGCGCCCGAAAGCGGTCTCGATGACTACCTGGTGGCGGGGCTGGTGCTCGGCCTGGCAAACGCCCTCATCCGCCCCGTTTTGCTCCTCCTCACCCTTCCCTTAAACCTTCTGACGCTCGGGCTTTTCACCCTGGTGGTGAATGCGCTCGTGCTCTGGCTCGTGGCCTTCGCCACCCCGCTCGAGGTCCGGGGCTTTACCGGCGCCCTCATCGGCGCCCTTCTCCTCGCGCTGGTTTCCTTCGCCCTTAACCTCCTTATCAAGGAGGACGCGTAGGCTAAAGGCGCCATGGCCACGCGTTCGCCCTCCCTCCTACGCGGCGTCGCCCTGCCCGCCGAGCACGGCGGCTGGGGCTTCACCCTCGAGCCCATCCTGCTCGGCCTCGCCCTCGCCCCGAGCCTAGCCGGGCTCGGGGTCGGCGTGATGGGGCTTTTCGCATTCCTCGCCCACCACCCGGTCAAGCTCGCGCTCTCCGACCTCCGCCGGGGCCACCGCTACCCCCGCACCCTGCTCGCCCTCAAGGTGGGAGGGTTTTACGTCTTGCTCTCAAGCCTAGGCCTCGCCCTCGCCCTATTAAGCGCCAAGGCGCCCTTTCTCCTGCCGCTATTCCTCGGGCTTCCGATGGCGTTTTTGAAGGTCGGGCTCGACGCCGCCGGACGCGGCCGGAGCTTCGTCAGCGAGATGGCCGGGGCCCTCGGGGCCGCCACCCTGGCCCCGGCGGCGGTGCTCGCCGGGGGCGGGAGCCCGGAGTGGGCGCTTGGGAGCTGGCTCGTGCTCGCGCTCCGGGCGCTGGTCTCGATCCGCTACGCCCGAGCGGCGGTGCGGCGGGCGCGGGGGCTTCCGGTGAGCCTGGCCTCGATGGCCGCCACCGGCGCCCTCGGCACCCTGCTCGCCCTGCTCCTAGCCTGGCAGGGCTGGATCCCCTGGCTGGGCGCGGCGGCGATCGCGGCGCTCTCGGTCTACGCCCTCTTCATGCTCCGCCGACCCCCGATCCCCGCCAAGAAGGTGGGCTGGGGCCAGATGTTCTGGGGCTGGGCCACGGTCGTTCTGGTCGCCGCCGGCTACTGGCTCGGGCTCTAGCGCTTTTTCTGCTCCTCGCGGAGCTTGCGCATCCGCCAGAGCATCTCATTGGTCACCACCCGGCGGCTCATCGCGTAAACGAAGACGATCATGGCAAAAAGCTGAAGGAGCGCCGAGAGCAAAAGCCCCGCGTTCAAAAGGTCGCTTTGGCCCCGGGAAGCGGAAAGGGGCTCGAGCACACCCCTTAGGAGAAGCCCCAGGTTGAGGGTCCAGTAGGTCAGGGCCTCGAGCCCCGGCTGCTTGATCTGGCCGGGGCGGGGCATCATCCAGTAGGCCACACCGAAGACCATGTTCATGAAAAAACCGACGACCCCGGCGTGGACGTGCACGCTCCGCCAGGAACCCAGGAGCCCGGGGTCGAGGTAGAAGAGCACCCCGAGCACCCCGTTTACGAGCAGCCAGAAAAGCGAGGTCCGGACGAAGAGGTACTCGTAAAAAAACATCAGCGCACCAAGGCCACCGGGCACGCGGCCCGGCGGAGCACGTACTCGGTGGTGGAACCGAGGAGGAGCTCAAACACCCGACCGCGGCCAAAAGCCCCCATGACCAAAAGATCGCTGGGCTCCGCCAGCTGCACGAGCTCCTGCGCCGGGTCACCGGAGAGCGGCTTGGCGTGCGCTTTGGCGCCGTGGGCCCGGAGATACTCGACCCCCTCGGCGGCGAGTAGCGCGGCCCGGTCCAGGTCCTCGTCCACGCTCGCCACCAGGGCCTCAAGCGCGATCCCCTCGAGCAGATCGGCGGCGAAGTGGAGCGCCCGGGCCGCGGAGTCGGATCCGTCGTAGCCCACCACCAAACGCTCGGGCTCGGCGAAATCGAGGGCCGCCACCAAAACCGGCACCGGACTCGTTCGGGCCACCCGCTCGACGGTGCTCCCCAGCCCCGTGGCCTCGTGCCCCGCCTGCTCGCCGGCGCGCCCGATCGCCACCAGGTCGAAGGCGCGGGCCTCTTTGGCGATGACCTCGTAGGGCACGCCCGTGCGGATCACCCCCTCGAAGCGGAGTCCCTCGGCCTCGCGGGAAAGGCGCTCGATCACCGCCTTCCCCCGAGCCTCGAGCGCCTCGTCGATCGCCTCGTGGTAGGTGGGCACGGGCACGCTGATCGCCCCGAAGTCGAGGAGCTCGGGAAAGCGAATAAGCCGCACGTCTTTGACGAAGAGGGCCACAAGCTCGGCCGAAAGCCGCCGAGCCAAGAAGAGCGCGAGGGCCTCCGCGCTTCTTGCCGGGAGCGATCCGTCGGTGGCGAGGAGCATGCGCTTAATCATCGCCTTCATTCTTGCACGGGGGAATGCTAGACTTCCCCCGTGAGATCCATGTTCACCCAGGGCTCAAAGAGTGCGGCTATAAAAGAAAAAGTGGCGCGCCCGAGAGGACTCGAACCTCTGACCTTCGGCTCCGGAGGCCGACGCTCTATCCAGCTGAGCTACGGGCGCACTCAGCAACGGCTAATGTACCAAGTCGCTAGGGAGGTCGTCAAGTGAAGGTAAATCGTCGTGCCATCACCATCATCTTCGGCATTCTCGCCGTAAGCTTCGCCCTCGGTACCATCTTGCTCTTTACCCCAAAAGGCCAGCAGCAGGCTCAGGGGCGGGCGCTGCTTTGGGTGAACGGCAAGCCCATCTACGAGCTCGATCTCGCCCGAATGCAGCAGTCCGACCCGCTTTTCGGTCTGGCGCCCGAGGGTACGCTCCGTCCCCTGATCGAGACCCACTTCATCGAGCAAGTGATCCTGAACGAGGCCCTCGCCCAGGACGCGAGCCGAATCCGGGTGAGCGCGGCCGAGGTGCGGGACGAAGTCGCCAAGATCCGCAAGCAGTTCGGCCTCACCGACAAAAAGGCCTACGACCGCTTCCTGCAGCAGATCGGCTACACCGATAGCCTCTTAAGAAAGCAGATCCGGCGGGCGCTCAAGATCCAAAAGCGCTTCGAGGAGATCAAGAAGAAGGTTAAACTCACCGAGGAGGAAGCCCGATTCTTCTTCGAGCTCCACAAGGCGAACTACGCCCCCGAGGACAAGGTCCTCGCCCGGCAGATCGTGGTCGACGACAAGGCGCTCGCGGAGAAGATCCGAAAGGAGCTCGAAGCTGGGGCTGACTTCGTCGAGCTCGCCAAGAAGTACTCCAAGGTCGGGGCGGACCAGGGGGGAGCGCTCGGCGCCGAACCCGGCTCCACCGAGCCCGGCCCGGTGACCCGGGTGGTCTTCCCCGAGGCGGTGGCGGCCGAGGTCTTCAAGCTCACCGGCGGGGGCATCACCCCGGTGGTCGAGGCCGGCGGGCGCTACTACATCGTCCAGGTGGTGAAGTTCCTCCCGGGCGGGGAGGTCACCTACGAGGAGGTCAAGGACCGGGTCAAGAAGGATGCCCTCGCCATCAAGCAGCAGGGGGCGTTGGAGAACTACGTGCTCGAGGTCCGCAAGAAGGCCCAGGTCAAGTTCGCCGAGAACTTCCCCTACCATTACCAAAACCCGGTAGTGGCCCGGGTCAACGACGCCGAGATCCAGCTCGAGGACGTTTCCCAGGTGGTCTTTTCAAACCCGCAGGTCCCGAATCTCATCCGTCAAGGCCTCGGCGAGCTGGTGGTCCAGTTCTTCTACCCCACCACCCTGGACCAGCTCGTGACCAACGAGCTCCTTTTCCAGGAGGCCAAGAAGACCGGCAAGCCCTTCATCGGCCCCAAGGCCCGCATCGCCTCCGACGTACAGCTTTGGAAGACCAGGGACCTCACCGTCACCGAGGAGGAGGTTCGGGCCTACTACGAGAAGAACAAGGCCCAGTTCACCATTCCGGCCACCGCCTCCGTGGCGCTTGCCCGGTTTGAGGACGAGGCCAAGGCCAAGGAATACCGGGAAGGGGTGCTCAAGGGCGAGGATCCGAAAAAGCTCGCCGAAAAGCTCGGCGGAAAGTACGTCGAGGCCGAGAAGGCCACCCCGGACCAGCTCCCGCCTGTGCTCCAGCCGGTGGTCTTCGGCGACGCCCCCAAGGAAGACTCCCCGGCGGGTAAGGTCTCCGACGTAATCCAGGTGGGGGACAAGGACTACGAGGTGGCGATCGTCCGCAAGGTGACTCCCGAGGTGGTTCGGCCCTTTGAGGAGGTCCGGGCCGAGGCGGAAAAACTCGCCCTTGCCGAAAAACGCGCCGAGGCCGCCCGGGCTTGGATCGAGGAACTCAAGAAAGAGGCCAAGATCGAAAACCGCCTCAAGGAAGTGCTCGACGCCCTCGCCCCCAAGACGGAGGAGGCCAAGGGCGAGGAGGCCGCCCCGAAAAAGGAGCAGAAGAAGGAGACGACGCCCTAGCGCGCAGCACCCACTCCCGGAAGACCCCCGGCTCGGCCGGGGGTCTTTTAACATAAGAGCATGCCCGAAGCCGGGCTCGAGGCCGCGAAGGAAGCGCTCCGGAACTTCTTGGATGGCGACGAACAGCGCCCCGGCGTGGTGCCCTGGGACTTTAAGGGCGATGTCAAACCTCCCTCCGGAATCGAGCTCCGCTACCGCGACGACGACCAAACCCTCTGGGCGCATCTCCTAGAACACGGGGTGCGCGTTCGCTTTCGCTGGGACGGGTTTCGCTGGGTGGAGGAGGAGAGCGACGCCGCTCCGGCGGCGGAAGCCGAGGACACCGCCCAGGCGCTCGCCGCCCTGGCCCAGGCGGTGCGCCGGCTGGAGGACCGGCTGGCCC
>Ga0256833_1002977_pt1 | contig 11702 bp, 12 predicted proteins | sample 356284metaG_FD_190535 | JGI IMG/M metagenome (GOLD analysis project Ga0256833, IMG submission 190535) | Hydrothermal vent microbial communities from Mid Atlantic Ridge, Atlantic Ocean - 356-284 | ecosystem: Environmental > Aquatic > Marine > Hydrothermal vents | place: Atlantic Ocean: Mid...
GGCGCTCCCATCCCTACCTATCTCAAGCTTTCCGGCCTTTAACTTCTCGGAGCGCTCCAGTATAACAGGTATGTCATAGCCATCTATGTTGTACCCTGTGATTATGTCAGGGTCTTCTTTTAGAATGTAATCCATGAAACCAGTTATTATCTCCTTCTCGCTACCTGTGAACGCCTTTGTTTTAATCTCACCTATAAAGTACACGGCAACAGCTATGGTGTATATCTCCCCTGTCTCTATGGAGTTTTCAATGTCAAAGCTCAGAACTTTTAGAGGTGGTTTTATAGGGTCTATATCCTCAAACCTTTCTGCATTTACAACAAGCTCAGTGCTGTACTTATCCATCTCCACCTGCTTTCCGTAAACCCTGAAACTTGACCCTATATCCTTGTCGTAGATGAACCTCTTGGCGAAAGGTATGTCTGAGGCTAGGATTTCAAATCTCTGTCTGTATCTATTCCTGAACTCAGGAACCTTCCACGGATGCTTTATTGTTACCTTCAAAGCCTTCTTCTCTATGAGCTCATCAGGTGTAGGAACACCGAGTTCAACCCACTTTGAGCCGACATATTCCTCGCTCCTCTCAATCTCTTCAACCACATCGTCCGTTGGCTCAACTATGAAGAAATATGGCAAAAAATCTGAGTTTCTAACAGTTATAGATCTACCGTCCCTTGTTCTGCCGTATATCTCAACAACTGCAAGGTCGTTTTCTACGGTATATGAGGCGCTTATCGCCCTGACATCCCAGTAATCCATGCTTAGCCATAGTTTTCACATATAAATGGTTTTGCCGCTTAAATTTCCATATATGGCCCATAACCAAGCAGGCACGAAATAAACCCTATTCCCCTTTATCTCCTCGGATTTAAAGATGTTTTTCGTAATGACCACGCCATAAGGAGATTCAAATTTTTCCATAAACCTCAATATTCCTCTCAAATCCTCTTTGTTTATCATATTTTGATATTTTATCTCTACAGGAATTGGATTTTTCTCCTCAATAATTAGGTCAACCTCATTCTTGTTTTTATCCCTCCAAAAGTAATCTCCAGCGAAAAGAGACTCCACATATTGTCCCATCACCCTATCTCGCAGTTCTCTTCTTGAATAACTTAGGACTGCTAAAGCTAATGACGGGTGGACCACATGTACTTTTTTATTTTTTCTCATGCGCTTAGCAGGGCTTCTTGAATAGTTCTGAGATATTTTTATCAAAAATGATGACTTAAGATAGAAAAGATAGCTTTCTGCGGTTTCGTAGGATATTTTCATGTTTTCTGCAAGTGAGCGTATGTTGAATATGCCGGAGGAATTCTCGCACACATAAAGAAAAATATCATAGAGAATGCCTCTCATCTTTATCTGAAAAATTGAAGGGATATCCCTATAAATTATCTTTTTAACAACCAGTTCTCGGATATACTTCTGGATTATATCCTCATCCTCTTCGTCTACAATCTCAGGAAAAGCTCCTTTAAACACATAATCCTTGAAAAGCTCCTCTATATCGTCTTTTTTTGGCAATAGCCTGTGATACTCTCTCTTTAAACCATCAAAGTCTTTGATTTTCTCTCCGCTTAGTGAGGCAAAGATGCCTTTCATGCCCAGAAACTCTGAGAAGCTTAGAGGACCTAAATGAAATACTATCATCCTCCCCACCAGACTCTCCTTAGCTTTGCTTATTTCCAAGGATTCCGAGCCTGAGATTATGAATTTTAGACTCTTTGTGTCGTAATATCTCTTAAGGACTCCTTCCCAATCTGGAACATAATGTATCTCATCCAGAAATATGTATTTTGCAGATAGCTCTTTTACGAAATAATCTATGACATAAGTCAATACCTCCTTTTTCTGCATATCCTCCTCATCAAATGAGAAAAACATCGACCCCTCCAGTTCCTGCATAAGCTGCCTCATAAGCGTTGTTTTGCCCATCCTTCTCAGACCAGTTATGGCAAGTATCTGCTTTTTTTCCATCCATTTTTTAAGCTCCCAATAGAGTTTCCTCCTGTACTCAGGTACCTCTATTTTCTTACCTGTGAGCTGGGGATTGTATTCATAAATTAGATTTATCAGATACTCCTCGTCCATATAACCTGATTATTTTCCGCCTTTATAAGGATTGCGACCATGTTGTTTTCCGCTTTTAATCAGACCGAACTCCGATTATTTTCCGCCTTTTTCACGGTTTTCTTCAGCACCTTCATTATCCCACTGCCATACTGAGCTGCCTTCTTCTCCTTTCTGTAAAGCTCCTCTGGGAGTCCAGCCTCTCTTGCGATTTCCCTGAGCATGTCCTTCCTGCCCCTTCCCTTTCTTTGGAGAGCGCTCCTCTTTAACACAACATCTAGGAATTCCTCACTCAGGTATGGGGTTATAAGATCCTTTCCGAAATGCTCAGCTATGCTCCTGTCCCTGTTGATTCCGCCATTTAAAAGCTCTCTGAGGTCTTTTTCCATCTCCCTTTCAAGGATTTCATCATCCATGGCTTCATACCTTTTGTATCCTCCGAAAATCTCATCCGCCCCTTGACCGCTAATGATGATATGCTCATCTGCATGCATGGCAACGAAGTAAAGTGGCATCTCAAAGGAGATTGTCACAAGATTGTCGGTGCCGAGTATCTTTTTTATTGAAAGATAAGCGCTTTCCACATCCTTTTCATCTATGACTATCTTTTTCAGGGGCAAACCCATGAGATCAGCGGCTCTTTCAGCCCACATTATGTCGTGGGATCCCTCCAAACCGACCACATACCCAGTAAAGTTTCCTTTTTGGAGCGCAAGATATGCTATAAGCGAGCTGTCCAGCCCCCCAGAGAACGCTATCACACCATAATCAGGTATGGCCTTTTTCAGAGCCTCTATTTCTCTCATGTTCCCTGTCAAAGAAGAGCTCCCCATTAAAGATTATTCTCATTATGCGGTGATACGGTATGGTTGCTCTTTCTGTTTCTATCCCGTAGCTCCCTATGTTTCTCACATCCTTTCCTTCCATCATCTTCATATTGCCCGGCGCTCCCCTGTGTATGTACCATATCTCAACTCCCTCAAGCTCTCTTGAATACCGCCATTTTATCTCGTTCAAGGCTTCTCTGGGAGTCACAGTCATAAATAGAAATAGGATATAAACTCTATCGCTACCTATTAATACACCGTATTGCATCAGGTTTTGATATCATGATATTCGGCAAGAAGAAGGATGTTCAAGAGGAAGCTCCAAAACCAGCCGCTCTCAAAAAGAAGGTTAAAACCTGCGAGGTCAGCGGATGCTCTGAAGAGGCTGTGAGGGCGGTATCCGCAGAAAAAGCCAGAAAGGCAGGGCTTTCTGTTTCAAAGACGAAGGGCAAGGTACATCTATGCAAAAAGCACTACAAGGAGTTCAAGAAAGCTACAAAGAAAGAAAGAGAGCTGGAAAGGCTGGGGTGGTGATCTGGAAGAGGAACAGCCCAGAGAGATAAGCAGAGAAGAGCAGCGCAAGGCACTTTTGGAGAGCATCATAGAGAACAGGAAGATGGAAGCCTATGTAGAGCATAAAACTAAGGAGATGCATGTCTGCTTCCTCTGCGGTGGAATATTCTACAAGAAACCGGGCAAGGTCATCGGAAACAGGTGGATATGCATAGATTGCCTCAAATCACTGAAAGAGGCTCTGGACGGTCTGGACCAGTGGGAAGCCGAGCTTGCCATAGAGAAGGAGTTCAACGAGCGCTACGAGAGAGCTCTGAAAGGCGCTCACGACTAATCCTTCCACGATATTTTCACAGCAGACAGTATTATCATTATCGCCGGAATCATGAGGATATAATACGCCATGTAGTTATCTCCGCTTTCATCCGGCTTTTTCTCCTCTTTTTCGCTCCCATCTGAGCAGTTTGGTTCTGTGGGTGAATCATCTCCGCCTGAAACCTCATTCATGCCCCCATTGCTGTGATTATAGACAGGATTCTCATCAACGCTATCTACCATTTCATCATCTTTTAACACCCTTATATTCATCAATGTGGAGTTCTCATTTCCCTCGCGGTCCCACACAGTCAGCATAAGAATATGCTCTCCAGTAGAGGAAAAGTTCAGCTCTATGCTGGTATTTTCCGATATATTTTTACCATCCAGCCTCCATAGTATCCTAGATATGCCTTCATCGTCCTTTGAAAGGGAGTGAAATTTGTAGCTCTTATTAACCAGCAGCGTATCATTTCCCTCTATAACCGCCACAGGCGGAGTGAAATCGGAGCGCCAATCCTCCATGAAAAGCCCTGTGTAATATGAGGCCACATCCCTGTTCTCCACAAATACGGCCAGCTCCCTGTTGTTAGTGAATGAGTTCTGTCCCCAGTTGAAGCTGGATATCATCACCTTTTTTCCATCTATTATCATGCCCTTATTGTGCACCTTTACAAGATCGTGAGCGCTCAGATTTATGAGCCTAGCTCTGAGATTCAGACCCTTCTCTCTTCCATATCTATTGAGAAATTCCACGATTTCATCATTGTCAAAGCTTCCATCTGTGTTGTAATAGCTCCCATCTAGCAGAACTCTGACTTCACATCCCCTCAGAGATGCATTTATAAGGGCACCTATCAGCGGACTTCTTACTTTATGTCCGTCTATATTCCACTGATAGTTTATGTAAAACTGCTCCACATACACAGAGCTTTCTGCGGAATTTATCGCATCTATAACCTGTTTCAGCCCGTTTTCAGGTCCAAGGACTATGCTTATGTTGAACTCCCCTTTTATATCAATAGCATCATCTCCGCTCGCAGGCATTGGAGACCAATCATCTCCCTCATCGCTGCCATTGAACTCAGAGATATCTGAAAAATTCAGGTTGAAATCCTGCAAAAAGACTCTTTTCATGTATTTCGCCACGCTGTTGTTATTTATGACTATGCCCCAGCCCCTGTTTCCGTGGCCATTCCAAGGCATGGCATCTCCGTTGAAATTCTCAGAGGCAATTAGCAGGGTTTTTGAGTCTACAACCATGTATTTCGCATGGTCAAAGATGTATCTATCATTTCCACTCATCAACCTAATATCTGCACCCGCAGATTGGAGCGCATTTAAAACAGAATATTCCCTATCTGGCACGCCTCCAACAGGCTCACCCTCAACCAGAATCTTCACATCTACACCCCTAGCCATGGCTTTCAGGATGCTCTGGGCTATTTCCTGGCTGTCAAACTCATAGACATTTATCAGAATCTCACTTTCCGCCCTATCTATCTCATTCTCCACAGCTTTGAGCGATGATTCAGGTGAGGAAAACAGGGTGATTGTGCCGTTGTATCTGAGAGAGAACACAGGAAATGATGACCTGCCTATCCTCTCCATCTTCCAGCCATCCTCAAAAACACAGACATATCCTCTGGGAGGAGCGGGAATATCGCTGTTTTCTCCATAGGATACCTGCTGAATGACCCTCCCAGACGGGTTTAGGAGCGTTATCTCATCTCCGCTGTTGGCAAACTGCGGATATTTTGAAGGCGTGTAGCACTCTCCATACTCCATATTAGGCGGAAAGCCCATCTCACCCAGAAAGCCAGAGTAATTCTGCGTTATATACATGCTCTCTCCTGACCTTATTACCGTTCCAGATGGAAAATAAAGGTATCCTTCACCATCGCTTATGCAGAAACCGGATATGTCCGTATCCTCACCATAATTTTTTATCTCAACGAACTCATCACCATATCTCGCAGAAGAATAAAAAGAAACTATCCTTATATCTGGTGTGCAATCGGCATCAGGGTTCCGCTCTCCGGGTGTGGGCATGCCTGAAAACCACTCCCCTGTGTCTGCGGAGCGCTCCAAGGAAAGCCCCTCCTCAGCGCTTAGATTGTAATCCCATGAAATCCCCTCAGGCGGAGGGTCCACATAGCTTCCGTTTCCATAGGCCACATAGTCCACAGCATTTCCGTGGCTGTCTGATAGCAGTACATCGTCGCCTCCGTTGTTGAGCATGGAGGATTTCTTCCACATGTAGAGGAAATAGGTTCCGTTATCGCTGTGATTCTCTCCTTTTCCCACATAAACAACCGCCCTCTCACCCGGATTTAAGGATATTTTAGGGAAGGTGAAGTCCACATAGCCGTCCTGATCGCTCAGAGTCCAGTTCAGCATTTCGCAGGCATTATCGCCTGAATTCATTATCTCGATGAATTCTCCAGAGAGGTCTGGACCGCTGGGATTCGGCATTATCTCTGTGATTATTATCTTGGCGCCGCTCTCATCTGCGATTGCAGGTGGAAGCATGGCGAGAGCCAGCAAGAGAAGAGGGATTATCCACCGCATGGGTTTAAGGAAAATAGGGATATTTAAAAAAGAGCTTGTTGCATGTAACAGGAAAAAGACTAATAAAGGCCATGATGGATAGGCTTTCGTGGACATCTCCGAAACAATAGCTAAAACAGCGTATCATGCCTATGAAAAGAGCCTTCTGAAAGAGGTCAAGGAAGGACCTATACCAAAGCACATAGCGATAATAATGGACGGAAACCGCAGGTTTGCCCGTGAGCTCTTTCTTCCCCCAACAGAGGGGCACAAGGAGGGGAGGTCAAAGCTTGAGGAGGTAATGGACTGGGGCCGTGAGCTGGGCATAAAGGTCCTTACAGTGTACGCGTTTTCCACAGAGAACTTCAAGAGGAGCGCCGAGGAGGTTGAGGAGCTGATGAGGATGTTCGCCGAGAACTTCCGTAAGGCAGGAGATGACGAAAGGGTGCATAGGCACAGGATAAGGATAAGGGCCATAGGAAAAAGGGAGCTGCTTCCAGACTATGTAATAGAGGCCATAGAGTATGCAGAGGAGCGCACAAAGGATTATCACGATTTCATATACAACATCGCCATAGCCTACGGTGGAAGGGAGGAGATCGTGGATGCCATAAAGAAGATTGCCAGAGATGTTAAGGATGGGAGGCTGGAAATAGAGGAAATAACTGAGAAAAAGGTATCTGAGTACATGTACACCGGAGACATTCCAGACCCTGACCTGATACTGAGGACCTCAGGGGAGGAGAGGGTATCAAACTTCCTTTTATGGCAGCTGGCCTACTCCGAGCTGTATTTCGCAGATGTTTACTGGCCGGGATTCAGGAAAATAGACTTTCTGAGGGCAATAAGGGATTATCAGAGAAGGCAGAGGAGATTTGGAAAATAAAAGAAAGGGTTTTAGTATATTTCTATTGGGAGATCGTCCATCACTAAGGGAATGACATCGTCCATATCGTCTATCTGTATCTCGCCTGCCCCCAGAAGAGACAGAGAAACCGCAGATCCGTTTATATCTGCCCTCAATATAAGTAGAGGCACTGTGCTATTTGGTTCTACACCATCATCTACCAGAATCATAACGGTTTTATCGACAGAGCTGTCGTTCAGACCATCCATCAAAATGACGGTTATGCCGTGGAAGTCGCCGAGATCTGCATTCCATATACCGATCGCTCCTGTATCGCCATATATCTCTATGGGTAGGTCGTCCATAACATAAATTTCTATCGGAAGGTCATCCATCACATCGGTGCTCTGCTCTCCGGAGTCAGCAGCCATTCCTCTATCCATAGGGGCAAATCCCATAGCGAGGACGAGTCCCAGCGCAATCAGCGCATATACTCCCACCATTTTTCTTCTTTCCATTCTTTCTACCTCCCACACATCTGTCCGAAGACAGAAAACAAGAAAATTATCCTTATTTAAGCCTGCACACTTAATTTACAGATGTTGAAAACTCACAAGATGTGTGCCCTTTTAAGAGCGATAGTAAAAAATTATTTATAATATATTATTTTATTTTCAAATTGATTACTTCTTAGGGGTTCTTTGTAAACTGTTTTAGAATTTCGAAAACATTAAATATTGTTTTAGATTATAGGAAAATGGTGAAAATATGAAATCCAATCTAAACAGGATTGTGGTGGCAAGTGCCATAATGTTGATGATAGGAACAGCGTTTTTCAGCGCTTCCTATGCGGCTGTGGAGATAGATTCATATCCGAATTACAGCCCGGGGGACTACTTTGAGTATGATCTCAACGCCACACCGATGATGAAGAGCATGATGAGCTCAATGCTCGGTAAAAACCTGAATCTGTCCATATCAGCAGAGAGCGCAAAGCTTAGATTTACAGGAACCGAGGATGTGAGCTTAAACGGCACCACATATCACTGCATAGTGGGAGAAGTGCAGATGAAAATAAAGATGTCCTTCAGCGGAGAATACATGGGCATATCATATACTGGAAATGCGTACATGGTGATGTCCCAGAAAATGTGGCAGGAAAAGAGCTCCATGAAACAGGTGAAAGAGGAAAGCATGCAGCACATGTTCATAAATACCACAGCTCAGGGAAGAAATTCAAATATGGAAAGAAAGAGTATAAGCGATATAGTCTATTCCCCACCTATTGCTGACTTTGAGCCCCCGCTTAAAGTGGGAAAAACATGGCAAAACGATGCTAATCAGATAATACACATGAAACAGATGGAGAGAATGAATGGTGGATCATGGAAAAGCTCGGAGAGCAACACTACCAGCAAGGAGACCATAAAGTATGATGTATTGTCTGAAGAGGTTGTGAAAACAGCTGCTGGAAGCTTTAACACATTGAAGGTCAAGGAGATACGCGGAAATTCTCAGAGCGACTATACATACATATACTACAGCGACAAAGGATTCCCTGTAAAGATGGAGATGTACTCAAATGGAAACCTCACCACAAGCATGGAGCTTAAGTCATACAACTATCAGAGCGAGTCTAAATCTGGTGGAAACTCCTCCTCAGGCGGTGGATTGCCCGGATTTGAGGCCATAGCCTTCATCGGCGCTCTTTCAATAGCTGCCTATGCCTACGCGAGGAGAAAATAAAACCCTTCCTTTTTTCATTAGAAAACAATTTATAGCGTCTTAATCACTGTCATCCGTGAAAGATTCAGGAGCGCTCCGCACCATCGCCTTTCTCATAGTTGTCTGGACCATGATAACTCTGGCCATAAGCATACCGAACCTCTATTTTGGACCGGAGGAAAAGCCCCCTTCTCTTCCGAGATATGAGGGAGCGAATTACACAGCAGGTTCTGGGAGCAGCGGCTTCGGAAGGATTATGTTCATGATATTCACCGGCTCGCTTATAGCCATGTCTGTGCTATACATAATAATATCCATATTGAGAAAGGACAAGGAGGCATTCAAGGAGATTTTAGGCGGGTTGTTGGTTCTCATAGTGGTATCTGGATTCTTTATGAGCGCTCTATATGTGATGGAGCACCCGAATGTCATGGGAATGCAGGAAAAAAACGAGACAGGGAGCGCTGGAAACTCAACTGTTAAGGAGAAATATGAGGTAGCGGGACCTTTTCAGTACATAGCGGTTCTCTTCGGAGTTGCTATAATAGGCATAGTTCTGCTCAAGCTTGCCATGAGCTTCCGCTCACCGAAAATGGAGAAGGTGGAGAGTCAGTCAGAGGAGCTGAAAAGAAAGATGGCGCTGGCGATAAACGACCTTAAAAAAGGGAAGGAGGTTCAGGAAGTAATAATAAGGTGCTACGACGAGATGTGCAAAATACTTTCCAAGAGCAGCGGGATGAAAGAGGGGGATTCTATGACTCCAAGGGAGTTTGAGCGCGCAATACTGAGCAGGATGGAAATAAAAAGGGAGCCTGTTGAAAGACTCACAGCCCTCTTTGAAGAGGCGAAGTATAGCATACATCCTATAGACAACAGCAAGAGAAAAGAGGCAATACATGCGCTGGAATCCCTTAAAGGAGAGGTTGAGAGATGGGAGGCTGGGAGATGAGCTGGGTAAAGGCAAAAGAAGTTGAAGCTGAGAAATACGATGTCACCGTGGCAAGAACGAGCATTCTGATAGTCTTCATCCTAATCCTGATAATATGGGTGCTTGTCTCAGCATGGGCGGAGTACAGCGGGATACTGAGGTATGCGCTCTTCGCCTTCGGAATAGTTGCCGCTCTCCTCTTTTTATCGTACATGCTTTTCAAGGATGTTGCTAAATCCACGGTAACAAGGCCTGAAAAAAGTGAGGTTCTGTTGGGAAGAAGTGAGAAGCTGGCCAAGCTCATAAAAAGGGCTTTTCAGGGCTATCCCACCAGCCAGAGTATGCTGGAGGAAGAGCTCAGGGAGATTATGATTGAGAGAATATCTGTGAGAAGGAAGATGCCGGTGGATGAGGTCAGGGAGAGGAGCGCCACCTTTCAGGGTGCCATGGAGATCGTCGGAGATAAAGAGCTTGCAAGGCTGCTTTCATACAGAAAAAAGCTTGGAGGAAAGAAAAGGCTCATGGTAATGCCATCGCGATCATACAATGAGAGGATTGAGAGGATAATAGCCAAAATGGAGGAATGGAATTGAAGATAGAGGAAATATCTGAGAACACGAAGAGGATAATAGAAGAGGTTGAAAAGGGCATAGTAGGAAAAAGAGAGGTCATAGTGAAGACCATGGCTTCCATACTGGTGAAAGGGCACATACTCTTTGAGGACTATCCCGGGCTGGCCAAGACCATGCTGGCACGGAGCCTTTCATCGGCCTTAGGCTGCGATTTCAGGAGAATACAGTTCACACCCGACCTTCTCCCATCAGATATAACAGGAACCTATGTACTGGACAGAAACAGCGGGGAGTTCAAGCTGGTAAAGGGGCCTATTTTCACCAATGTGCTTCTGGCAGATGAGATAAACAGAGCACCGCCAAAGACACAATCCGCTCTATTGGAGGCAATGCAAGAGGGTCAGAGCACCATAGAAGGCCATACATACATGCTTCCGGAGCCTTTCATAGTGATGGCCACACAGAACTCCATAGAGTATGAAGGCACCTATCCCCTGCCTGAGGCCCAGATGGACCGCTTTCTCATAAGGCTGGAGATGGGATATCCAACAAAGAAGGACGAGGTGGAGATACTCAGGCGTAGAAAGCACAGGAAAAAGGACGAATTTCAGGCTGAGAAAGTGATTGATAAAGAGACATTGATTGATATGCAGCGCTCCGTGGAAGAGGTTCATGTTGATGACTCCATATACGAGTACATAGTTGACATAGTCAGGGAGACGAGGAAGGACCCTCAGGTAGATGTCGGTTCCAGCCCTAGAGGTTCTCTAGCCCTAATGAAGCTATCAATGGCATATGCGGCGATACACGGCAGGGACTATGTTATTCCGGATGATGTGAAGTCCATAGCCATAGAGGCTCTGTCGCACAGGATACTGCTGAAGCCCGGCCCTTGGATAAAAGGGGTTAAAACAGCCAGTATAGTGGAAGGAATCCTGAGAAAGGTGCCTGTTCCGAAAGTGAAGTAGATGAGGACAGAAAGGGCTGCCTTTTCATACCTCTTGTTCGTGGTATTCGTTTCCTTTGCGCTGGTATTCGGCTCAATGGCCATGCTCATACTGGCAGCAATAATCTCCGCAATACTGCTGGTCTCATACACAATGGCACCTCCAGAAGGCATAGAGATATACGGACAGAGGGAGTTGAGCGACAGCAGGAGCTATGAAGACGGCGAGATTAAGGTGGTTCTGAGGATAAAAAACAGGGGAAAGGGCACGCTTTTTCACATTGTGGAAGGCATTCCAGAAGGCGCAAGAGTAAAGGGGAAGGAAGAAAAGATGGTTTATCTCCGAAAAGGCGGGAAAACAGAGCTGAGATACTCAATATCCTTCCCTCTCAAAGGCAAGTACAAA
>Ga0256833_1002978_pt1 | contig 11700 bp, 13 predicted proteins | sample 356284metaG_FD_190535 | JGI IMG/M metagenome (GOLD analysis project Ga0256833, IMG submission 190535) | Hydrothermal vent microbial communities from Mid Atlantic Ridge, Atlantic Ocean - 356-284 | ecosystem: Environmental > Aquatic > Marine > Hydrothermal vents | place: Atlantic Ocean: Mid...
ATAGAAAGGAAAAAATTATGAAAAAATTGAATTTGATTGCATTTATTGCATCCAGCATGTTGTTTGTAGCTTGTGGAAATCAGACAAGTTCAGCTTCAGGTAATGCATCTGAGGCAGCTGGCAAGGCAGCCGAGATGAGTAAAGATACTGCAAAAGAGGAAGTGGCAAAAGCAGCTCAGGCAGCAAAAGAAGCAGCAGCCAAGGCAGCAGAGGCGACAGCTCCTGTAGCAGACAAAGCTAAAGAGGTCGTAAAAACTGTAGAGGAAAAAGCCAAAACAGTCGTAGATGCTACAAAAGAGGCAGTGGATAATGCAATGGATACAGTCAAAGAAAAAAGTTCTGCAACAGGTGAGCAGGCAAAAGGTGCATCGCTCTTTGGCAAATGTGCAGGATGCCATGGCAAAGACGGCAAAACCAAAGCCCTTGGAAAGTCTGAGATCATAGCAGGGCAAAGTGCAGATGAACTTGAAAAGAAAATATCTGCATATAAAGCAGGCACGAGAAATGTAACCGGAATGGGAACACTTATGAAGGGTCAAGTAGCCGGCTATAGTGATGCTGATATCAAAGAGGTGGCTGCATACATTTCAACTCTCAGATAAAATTATATTGCAGGGAAGATCTTCTCTTCTCTGCTTCTTCTACACATTCAAATTTCTTGTTGTTTTTGTGTTACTTTCTATCACATTCAAATATAAAAATTTATAAAAATATTAACTTCATGATATATATCAAGTCTCTCTATTCATATAAGTATTATAATAAATTGCATCCCTAAATTACACAGGAGGTTACAATGGGTATGAATCGACGAGATTTTTTGAAGAGTTCTGCCGCAGCCGCCGCAGCAGGGGCAGTGGGTATCGCTGTTCCGGCTGAGGTGCAAGCAGCAGCACAAAAGGCAGAATCAGGATGGAGATGGGACAAGGCAGCTTGTCGCTTCTGCGGAACTGGTTGTGGAATTATGCTTGCTACCAAAGAGGGTAGAATAGTAGCGGTCAAAGGAGATCCTGCTGCACCGGTAAACAGAGGTCTTAACTGTATTAAAGGTTATTTTAATGCCAAGATCATGTATGGTGCAGACAGACTCAAAGTGCCACTATTGAGAATGAATGACAAGGGTGAGTTTGACAAAAAAGGAAAATTCAAGCCTGTCACTTGGAAGCGTGCATTTGATGAGATGGAAAAATATGCCAAAAAGGCATTCAACGAAAAAGGACCTGAGGGTGTAGCGGTATTTGCATCAGGGCAATACACCGTTATGGAGGGTTATGCGGCCCAAAAGATGATGAAAGCAGGATTTAGATCCAATGCAATCGATCCAAACGCTAGACACTGTATGGCATCAGCTGTTGTCGGTTTCTATCAGACATTTGGTATCGATGAGCCGTCAGGATGCTATGATGACATCGAGCTTACAGATACAATTGTCAGCTGGGGATCAAATATGGCAGAGATGCACCCAATTTTGTGGTCAAGAGTTACGGATAGAAAACTTAGTGATCCTGATAATGTCAAAGTAATCAACATCACGACTTATAGAACCAGAAGTTCAGATTTGGCTGATACAGAGATCATCTTCTCTCCAAACACAGATTTGGCTCTTTGGAACTATATAGCCAGAGAGATTGTGTATCGTGACAAAAAGGGCGGAGGCACGGAGGATATCATTGATTGGGATTTTGTCAACAAGCATATGGTATTTGCCGTTGCCAATCCAAATATTGGTTATGGTATGAGAAAAGCCAATGAAAAATCGATCAAAGAGGGCAAATACTCTGACAAAGAGATGGAGATCATCAAAAAAGAGATGAAAAAGACTATCTCAGAAAAAGAGGGTCCGGCACTCGAGCCATATGGATATAAAGCCGGCGATGAGATGATAAATAACAAACCAGGACTTCCTCACTGGCAGATACCTTTTGAGGAGTATAAAAAATCACTTGAGCCATATACGCTTGATTATGTTGCCAAAATCTCAAAAGGTGATCCTGATGAGGATATAGAGGTATTTAAGAAAAAGCTTCAAATGCTCGCCGATCTATATATCGAAAAGGGCAGAAAAGTGGTATCTTTCTGGACAATGGGTATGAACCAGCACACCAGAGGAACTTGGGTCAATACACTAAGCTACAATGTCCACTTTATGCTCAACAAACAAGCTAAGCCTGGTAATGGAGCATTCTCTCTAACAGGACAGCCTTCAGCTTGTGGAACAGCCAGAGAGGTAGGAACATTTACACACAGACTACCTGCTGATTTGATGATCAAAAATCCAAAGCATAGAGCAATAGCAGAGAAAAAATGGCATTTGCCACCAGGCACTCTCAATGGTCAAATGGGACAGCATATTGTCAAGATACATAGAGATATCGAAGATGGTCATGTCAAATTTGCTTGGATCAATGTATGCAACCCATACCAAGATACAGCCAACGCAAACCACTGGATCAAAGCAGCCAGAGAGATGGATGTATTTCTTGTGTGCTCTGATGGGTATCCAGGTATTTCAGCTATGGTATCTGATCTTGTATTGCCATCAGCGATGATCTATGAGAAGTGGGGGGCTTATGGAAATGCAGAGCGTAGGACTCAACACTGGAGACAGCAGGTGTTGCCTGTAGGAGATGCTATGAGTGATACATGGCAGTGGGTTGAGTTCTCCAAAAGATTTAAGGTCAAAGATCTATGGATGAAAGATGTCAAGGTAGGCTGGGGCAAAAAGACGCTAAAAGCAGTCCCTGAAGAGGCGATCAGAGCGGCTGGATATACACCAGATACTACAATGTATGAGATACTCTTTGTCAATGACAGAGTCAAAAAACAGTATCCGTTGAGGCTTGATCAATTCCCTCAAAAAGGTTTTGATAACTCAGAGGCACTTGGCGATAGTAGAAATGTAGTAGGATCTGACGGTAAGGTATTTAAAGGTTATGGATTTATGATCCATGAGTATCTATTTGAGGAGTATGCAAGTTTCGGTAGAGGTCGTGGACATGACTTGGCTCCATTTAATGTATATCACAAAGTCAGAGGTCTTAAGTGGCCAGTTGTAGATGGCAAAGAGACACAGTGGAGATTTAACTGCAAGTATGATCCATATGCAGCCAAAGCCAACCCAGGCGGAGATTTTGCATTCTATGGACCATTCCTCAAGGCACAGTTCAAGGGTGACTTGCATGGACCAAACAAAAAAGGTGGCAAAAATCCTATACCAAACAAAGCCAAGATATTTGCTAGACCATACATGGATCCACCGGAAATGCCGGATGCTACCTATGATACTTGGCTATGTACAGGAAGGGTGCTTGAGCATTGGCACAGTGGAACTATGACTATGAGAGTTCCTGAGCTTTATCGTGCGGTTCCTGAGGCTCTATGTTATATGAACCCTGCAGATGCCAAAGCAAAAGGCTTCAAAAGAGGTGAGTTGATTTGGGTAGAGTCAAGAAGAGGCAAAGTCAAAGCAAGAGTAGAGACCAGAGGCAGAAACAGACCTCCTAAAGGTTTGGTATTTGTGCCATGGTTTGATGAGAAAGTATTTATCAACAAAGTTACACTCGATGCTACTTGTCCGCTCTCCAAGCAGACAGATTACAAAAAGTGTGCTATCAAGTTGTATAAGGCATAAGGAAATATAGATGAGCAACTCCAACAACAGTAGAAGAAAATTCTTTGCAACGACCCTTCAAAGCGTTGGATTGACCGCCCTTGGTGGATTGTTGTGGAGTGGCTATAGCGATAAGGCGAAGGCATCGCCACTGGTACTTCGACCACCTGGTGCTCTACCGGAGGAGGATTTTCTCAAGGCTTGTGTCAAGTGTGGATTGTGTGCCGAGGCGTGTGTCAATCGTGACAGTAATGTAGATCGAGAGACAGGCAAACAGCGTCCAGGAACTCTCAAAATGGCAAAAGGGGATGATAGTGCATTGATAGGCACTCCATTTTTTGAGCCAAGAGATGTTCCATGCTATATGTGTGATGATGTGCCTTGCGTGCCTGTATGTCCATCGGGAGCTTTGGATATACCCTCTTTGCAAAATGAAAAGAAAGAGATGGATGTCAATAAAGCTCGCATGGGTTTGGCAGTAGTGCACAAAGAGTCTTGCATAGCATTTTGGGGTCTTCAGTGTGATGCGTGCTATAGAGCATGCCCGCTTCTTGATGAGGCTATCACACTTGAGTATCAAAAGAATGATCGCACCGGCAAACACGCATTTTTGCTACCGGTAGTTCACTCAGATGTATGCACTGGTTGTGGATTGTGTGAAAAGGCCTGTGTGACCGAGAAAGCGGCTATATTTGTCCTGCCTAGAGAGTATGCTATGGGTAAGGCAGGTGATCATTATGTCAAAGGCTGGGATACCAAAGATCAACAAAGAGTAGGCAATAGAAAACTCGATCAGATCATCACCCACGATAAGCGTAGTGAAAAAAATCCAATGGATTATCTCAATAAAGGAGTAGAGTATTGATGAAAAATATGAAATATCTGCTTCTTAGAAGATTTACGCAAATTGGGCTTTTGGTGCTATATTTTGGTGCCAACGCGTACGGGTGGAAAGTTTTGGCCGGAACATTTGGTTCATCCAAGCTATTTGGTGTAGTGCCTTTGGCTGATCCATTCATGACACTTCAGATGCTATCTGCCGGTTTTGTGGCGGGAGTTGATGTGCTTGTGGGTGCTTTGATCATTACACTATTCTATGCGATATTTGGAGGTAGAGCATTTTGTAGCTGGGTCTGCCCTATAAACATGGTGACAGATTTGGCCAACTGGCTCAGACGCAAGCTTGGACTTGATGCCAAAGAGGTAAATTATAGATTTCTCAAACGAAGTGCAAGGTATTGGATTTTGGCTCTTACATTTGTTGTTTCAGCTATTACCGGTGTAGCAGCATTTGAAATCTTGAGTCCTATTACCATCATGCAAAGAGGCATAATCTTTGGATTTGGTGCCGGTATATCTGTAGTGATAGCGATATTTTTGTTTGATCTATTTGGTGTCAAAAATGGCTGGTGTGGACATCTATGTCCGCTTGGAGCCGCTTATTCTATTATCGGTAAATATAGCCTTATCAGAGTCAAACATAACCATGAAGCATGCACAGGCTGCATGGAGTGCAAGGTGGTTTGTCCTGAAAATCAGGTTTTGCATATGATAAACAAGGAGAGCATATCTGTTACGGATGGAGAGTGCACCAATTGTGGTCGCTGTATAGATGTCTGTAATGATGATGCTTTGGGATTTAGTATTAGAAGTATGGTAAAAAAATAAACTTCAAAGGAGAGAAGATGGTAAAAGCTATTAAGTTAGTGACACTTGGTTCAATACTTGCTGCGTCCGCAATATATGGTGCGAGCACGGCAGCTTGTGCTAGTTGTCATGGAAAAAACTTTGAAAAAGTAGCATTAGGCAAATCAAAAATTGTAAAAAATATGAGCAAAGATGACATAATAAAAGCACTCAAAGGTTACAAGAGTGGTTCATACGGTGGAGCTATGAAGTCTGTTATGAAATCTCAAGTAGCAAATCTATCAGACAAAGATATAGAAGATATTGCCGATGCTATCAAAGGTGCTTCATCCAAAAGCAACTCTAGCACTTCTGCTGCATCTACATCAACACAAAAGGTCATTGATATAAATGCAAAAGTAGCTGATAAAGCAAGGCTAAACAAAGAGGATCTTGGTAACAAGAAAGTCGTAAGTGAAGAGATGCTGGGCTTGAGAAAAACAACTCTGTTTGATGAGAATGTCAAGCCTACAGAGAGTAAATATACAGATAAAGCACCTGGGACGGCTGAAAGATATGAAAGAGCATATGTCAATGCACCACCATTGATTCCTCATTCAGTAGATGGATTGCTTCCTATCACAAAAGCTAAAAATGCTTGTCTGGGATGTCATATGCCGGCAGTTGCCAAGAGTGTAGGTGCCACCCCGATACCACCTACCCACTTTATGAGTTATCGTCCCAAAACTGTTTTTAAAAACGGCGTTGAGGTCAAAGATGGCAAGGTTGTAGGTCTAGCAAAAGGAGATTTGGCTAACACAAGCGATATAGAGCTTGCAAAACCTAAAAAGCTTAATAAACTTTATCCAGGTAGATACAACTGTTCTCAATGTCATGTCCCTCAAGCAAATGTTGATGTGCCTGTTGGAAATACCTTTAAGCCTGATGGATTGAATGGCGACTTTAAAGCCAAGTCTCATTTGATCGATATGATGGATGATGGTGTCAAATAAGTGGCAAGTAGGCGTGAGTTTTTCAAATCTCTAGCCAAGCCGCTTGGCACACAAAAGGAAGAGAGCACTACTATGGTAGTGCGACCTCCTTATGGTATAGATGAGTCTCTTTTTCAGAGTGAGTGTCCGTCATGCGAAGATCAAGCATGCGTAGCTTCTTGTGATGAGAAGATTATATTTATAGGAGAGGATGGCACGCCTCAGCTTAGTTTTGCCGATAGCGGTTGCACATTTTGTGACGAGTGTGCAATCGCTTGTGAAACAGGAGTTTTGGATCTTGGTAGCATATATAGCGATCATATTGCTGCGGATTTTGTGATCAATACCGATAATTGTGTAGCACACAATGGTGTGATTTGCTTTTCGTGCAAAGAGCCCTGCATTGATGATGCTATACTATTTAACGGTATGTTCAATCCCGTGATTGATATGGATAGATGCACAGCTTGCGGGTTTTGTATGTCAGTCTGTCCTGTAGATGCCATAGAGTGTATACCAAAAATAGTAAAAGGAGTAGAAGATGACAATGGATGAGCTTAGAGAGAGTTTTCCAAATCTTGCCAAAAGATTGCCGGATAATATATTTGGTGATCATGAGCTTGTAGTTGTGGATTATAACTACAAAGATATTTATGATGAGGAGGTGGAGGATTTTGATCCTGATGAGTATAACCATATGATATATATAGCCGAGCCAATGTCTGAGATACTTGGTGAAGATGGTCTAAAGCAGATCGCACAAAAGATAGAGAGTGATCCAAATATAGAGAGCTTTTTGTCCACAGAGAGTGATCTTTATGGAGTGATGGCAAAAGATATGGACGAAGAGAGTCTAAGTAGATTAGTATTTGAATATATAGATAAGATTTTGGCATGAAAAAGTTATTTACTCTATTGATACTATCATTTGCTCTTGCCTATGCGACGCAAACACTCAAGCCAGCCAAAGAGATCCATATAGACGGAGCAGCCAAAGATATCGTAGTGCGGGGCGATATACTCTATATAGGCACCGACAAAGGCAAGATGCAAGCATATGATTACAAAACCGATAAGTTTGTAGATGAGGTGCAGTTTCCAAATATAAAAGATTTTATGGGTGATACTATTCCTACCAGAGTGGCAAGTTTGGATTGTTTGGATAGCAGATGCGTGATGGTGACTGACAGCGGTGTAGGCGGATATATCAATCTATGGCTATATGAGAATAACACTACAACAAGACTTTTGACAGAGAAGGACAAAAGATCTATCATCAAAGTTAGGTTTGTGGACAAAGATCACCTGCTTTTTGGCTACCTTAGTAACGAGGCGGCACTGTTTGATATCAAGAGCAAAAAAGAGATCTACAAAGTGCAGCTTACAGAGTCAAAGTTTTCCGATTTTGCTCTCAATAACGACAAAAGCAGAGTCGCCTTTGGCTGTGAGAGCGGAGAGATCACCGTCATAGATGTCAAAAGCGGTAAGATTATCAAAAGATTAAAAGGTGTAAACAAAGATAATGTCTATAAGGTAGATTACAAAAATGCCATAGTCTCCGGAGCAGGACAGGATAGAAGAGGCTCTATATATGATGTCACTACCGGTAGAGGCACGGCGATTGAGGCCAAGTTTTTGATATATGCTACAGGGCTCAGTGCAGATGCCAAAGAGGTAGCTTTTGCTATAGATGAAGAGAATGATATAGCTATTTACAACACCAACACCAAATCCAAACTATTTTTGCTCAAAGGTCAAAAGAGCACATTAAATGCTATACTTTTTATAGACAAAAAAACAATAGTCTCAGCAAGTGACGATGATACGGTTATGCTGTGGAGATTACCATAAGGAGAGGATAGAATGAATATTTCAAGTATTGTAGTTCAGGTTTTGCCAAAAGATTATGACAAACTTACTCAACTACTCAAAGATAGTGAGCTTTGTGATTATCACTTTGGAGACAAAGAGAAGGGCAAGATCATCATCACTATAGAGGGAAAAGATGTCAGTGAAGAGATAGAGAAGCTAGTCAAGATCCAACAGATGCCAAGGGTCATAGCGGCCGATATGATGCAGACCTATCAAGAGGATATGCTAGATGAAGAGATCAATAAACTTAATGAATCAGATTTGGTGCCGGAGCTACTGCAAAGAGATGATGTAGATGCCAAAGATGTAGTCTATCACGGAGACCTCAAAAAGAAAAATATCCCAGGCATAGTGTAGCTCTACACATAATCTCAATATCTATCTCAGGATTTGGGATATTTGGGTATAATCATCCAAAAATATAATAGGTGAAATTATGCTAGATATCTCGACAGATCTTCATATCTATTTGACAGGGGCACTGCTGATAGTGATGCTTCTGAATCTTCTATTGCCCAATATGCTCTCCAAGGATTTAAATCGCTTGGTTTATTGGATGAGGATTGGTTATTTTGGCTTTTGGATGATCTTGTCAATGGCGATATTTGGCGGTATTATGGCTTATATGTTTACTGACAAAAAACTTACGCTATCTATTGATATGATGATATTGGCATCCGTTGTTTTGATGTTTTTGGATGGCTATAGAGCTATCAAAAATGGCAAACTTCTAATCCAAGGCAAAGAGTTTCGCTCATTTTCATCCAAGATTATTTTGTCAGAGATAGCTATAGTCGCAGCTACTTGGATAGTAGCACTCTGGAGATAGCAGTGCAGTATCTATACCACCCCGATGCCTCTGCTGATAGGCTGGAGATATGCGGTGATGAGTATAGGTATCTATTTAAGGTGCGTCGCCACAAAAAAGATCATCCAATATACCTAAGGAATCTATCCGATGATATACTCTACCAATACAAAGTAGTATCATTAGATAGAAGATCTGCTCAGATCGAGCTAGTCTCACAACAAGAGCTCATCATCGCCCCCTCAAAAGAGCTACATATCGGCTGGTGCATCATAGAACCCAAAAAGATAGAAAAGACTCTACCGATGCTCAATGAGGTAGGGGTATCCAAGATCACATTTATCTACTGTCAAAGAAGCCAAAAGCAGTTTAAAGTAGATATACAAAAGCTTCAAAAGATACTCATCAACTCCTCTCAACAATCAGGCAGAAGCGTGATGATGGAACTCAATGAAGCAGCATCACTAGAAGAGTTTATCCAAGCTCACCCCCATTCACATATGCTCAACTTCTCCGACAACACACTTACAAACGATACCAATGTAGATACCATCACTATAGGATGTGAGGGAGGATTCACCCAAGATGAGATCGCACTTTTTGATCAAGACAAAATCATAGGACTCAAAACCCCAATGATACTCAGAAGCGAAAGTGCCGCTGTAAGTGTGGCTAGCTTGGTTTTGTTGTAGCCATAAGTAGAAAAAATGGAATGAGGAAATATATAAAATAACATAGGGACAGCAGTTGAACTTTAAAAGAGAGATAGAGGTTTTGCTAAATAGGCTTGGTAGGCAGAGGCGGGCATCTTTGGTGGTGATCAGTTATGATCTCTCATCTTGGCATATTCAGCCACTTGATGAGCTTGATAGCGATATACTCTTTAGTATGGATGAGCCAAAGACAAAATTGGGCAAGCACATAGAGTATAGTTATGAGACTATCAGCAAAGATAAATATAGAGCAGCTTTTGATGAGGTGCAGCAGCAGATAAGAGCAGGCAATACATATCTGCTCAATCTCACCGCCCAATCCAAACTCAATATCGATGCGTCACTAAAAGAGATATATTATATGAGTGATGCTAGATATAAGCTATATCTCAAAGACCAATTTGTCTGCTTTTCTCCTGAGAAGTTTGTAGATATAGAAGATAACAAAATCTATACTTATCCGATGAAAGGCACGATTGATGCCAAAATCCCAAACGCCAAAGAGAAGATACTCTCCAACCAAAAGGAGATGGCAGAGCATGTGATGGTGGTAGATCTGCTCAGAAATGATTTGGCGATGGTAGCAGACAAGATCAGAGTAGATAAATTTCGATATGTGGAGAAGATAAAGGCTGGCGAGAGAGAGCTATTGCAAGTAAGCTCCAAGATCAGCGGTGAACTGCAAGATGGATGGCAGGATAGATTGGGCAGCATAATCACTCAGATGCTACCAGCAGGTAGTATCACCGGAGCACCCAAAAAAAGCACGGTAGAGATTATCAATAGAGTAGAAAATTATGATAGGGGATATTTCACCGGTATATTTGGGGTCTTTGACGGCAATAGCTTCAAGAGTAGTGTAATGATACGCTTTGTCCAAAAGCAGGGCGACGAGCTATATTACAAAAGTGGCGGAGGGATCACGATAGATTCTGATGTAGAGGCTGAGTATGCAGAGTTACAGGAGAAGATCTATGTCCCTGTGCTTTGAAACGATCAAGATACAAAACCAAAAGATAGAGAATATCGACTATCACAACCAAAGAATGAACCTAACAAGAAAGGCACTATATGGAAGTAGCAGCGATATAGATCTGCTAGATTTTATCTCCTTGCCAAATGACCAAGCTTTGTATAGGTGCAAGGTGCTATATGCACAGAGTGTGGAGGATGTATCGCTATATCCATACAAACCAAGAGATATAGAGCGTATCAAAATCATCTGCAGCGACATAGAGTATCGATATAAATTTGCCGATAGATCTGAGATAGACAATCTATTTGCCAAAAGAGAAGATTGTGATGAGGTGCTGATAGTAGATAGCAACGGCTTGTTGAGAGATACGACCATTGCAAATATAGCACTCAAGCTTGATGGCAGATGGCACACGCCCAAACACCCTTTGCTTGCAGGCACTTTTAGACAAAAACTCTTAGATAGCAGTGATCTGATTGAGAGCAGTTTGAACATAGGTGATTTAAAGCGAGCAGAGGGATTTGCTTTGATGAATGCGATGATCGGTTTTTATGAGATGGATAAAGCTATCGGCAAGATATTTCCCAAACTATAAACTTTTTTCGGTATAATCTCACCCCTAATTAGTTGTCTCAGCTTAGACTGTTGCAGCGACCCTATCAAGATGATACGGAAGAGCCTATATGTGGCTAGAACAGGTTGGTTGCCTGTCATAAATATTAACTTAAAGGTTCAATTATGAGAAAAGGTATTCACCCAGAGTATATGGATTGCAAAGTTACTTGTGCTTGCGGCAATAGTTTTGTAGTGAAGTCAAACACTCCAGAGAAGTCTATCGATATCTGCAATGAGTGTCACCCATTCTTTACAGGCTCTGAGAAGATCGTTGATGCTACCGGTAGAGTAGAGAAATTTAAGAGCAAATACAAATTGTCATAAGGCAATTTATATATCAGGGCAGAGACTGAGTCTGCCCATATATTATGATCCGATTTATCCCCACTCCAATAGGAAATCCCAAAGATATCACACTTAGAGCAATAGAGTATTTTCAAGAGGCTGAGCTATTTTTTTGTGAAGATACACGCCAAAGCAAAAAGCTT